>Ga0207151_1233_pt2 | contig 10417 bp, 9 predicted proteins | sample Alteio_BWMinHeat_29_FD_153523 | JGI IMG/M metagenome (GOLD analysis project Ga0207151, IMG submission 153523) | Enriched cells from forest soil in Barre Woods Harvard Forest LTER site, Petersham, Massachusetts, United States -... | ecosystem: Environmental > Terrestrial > Soil > Temperate forest >... | reverse complement strand
ACGCAAAAAAATAAACGAATGGCGAAAGAAAGTTAACCTGCTTCCTAATTGAATTCAAATACTGCTCCTAACCAGTTAGCTAAAAATAGCACAAGCTTGCTACGAGTTTTCTACCTGTTGACCTTACATCCATTGTAAAATTTACATAAACTGCGTACAATATCGCCAACTTTACTCCTGAGAGATTATTGTGCTTACTAATGCTGAATTACGACAAGCTATTGCAAACCTAAATTTGTTAATCAATGAGGTGCAATCGCCTGCTTCTTATTTTAGGGTTGAAAACCACCATGTTAGTAAGTCATTGTTTTCAGAAGAGCAATCAAAAATTGATTTACAAATTTATCTACAAAGCCTAATCCATGCAGTGACTGAAGCCCAGGTTTATGATGATAATCCCTTGTTTACTACCTTCTTTATCAGCCTCCAATATTTCTTTCATTTAGAACCTAATACTGTTGTAACCGACCTAGGGCTTGATTTTAGCTCCTGCCCTGCTCTGGTACGTACAGACTTAAAGGTCGCTAAATTGCCTCATAGTGATCCGGACAACTACCTTCCTACCGTCGATTTACCACCTATTCAATATGATACTGCTACCAAACGCTATACTTCGCCTGATGATGACAGGGCGCATTTGCATAGAGAAGAAGCAGCTCGCATTTTTACTGCCACGCAGATTGAACGTTTCAAAGCACTGTTGCATGCTATCTTTGCTAAATTAGGTATCTATATTTTTGAAACTGCTCGATATGAAGAACACAATTATCTGGAAAGTGACATTTATAGACAGGATAGTGCCATTTCACCTGTGTTTCAGACTGAACAACCCGCGGCTGAAGTCATCCCTCCCCTACCCACTGAACCAGACTACTTAGAAGATGAGGAAGCGCCCTTGTTAGCACCACCACAGGTTGGGGTCCAAATTGACACCGCAATGCAAGCAATTGAAAGACAAAAAAAAGAACAAGTACCCACGCATTACTGGATAGGCCATGCTTCCAATTTTATTACTATTCCCACCGATAGCTCCCCCTTGACTGTGCTGACTGATCCCGTGGAAGGCGATTTGGCGCCACTGCTCTATCCGCGTATGACCAAAGCAGGTAAACTTATCGATGGCACTTTTGAAGATCGTCTGCCTAAAGTCGATATAGTTATTATTTCCCATAACCATAGAGATCATGTTTGTGAGACCACATTAAAATGTCTTGTAAAACAACAGCCCAAAATGATAGTCCCAGAAGGCGATGAAGCCTTATTTCTTGGCTTAGGTTTTACCAATGTGGTAAGTGTTCAATGGTGGGAGCAGGTAGCAATAACCAACGCCCAGCACCAAGAAGTATTAAGAGTGACCGCGGTTCCGGCCAGACACTGGTCAGGTCGCGGTATTGCAGATGCGCATAGTTCAGCCTTTAATGGCTATGTGTTAAGTTCAGAAAAGCTGGCAGGGGATGTGTATTTTGCCGGCGATACGGCCCTGATGGATGACAGCCTCTCTGACCCAATTTTCACACACTTTAATGTGGTGACTTCTATACAACCCGGTGGCCCAGACGAGGGGCGTAGTGATATGGAGTCTACCCACCAATCCTCAGCCGATGCCATCCTCATGCATTTTAAAATTCTGGCCAAAAGGTACCAAAAATTGCAGCAAAGCGGACAACCACTGACTATAGAAGCCTTTTGGCAAGAGATTCAAAATATTAAAACCATTTATAATCACACGGCTACCTTCAAACTTGGAAATTTGCGCCTTAGAGATAGTTTTTATAGCTACCACCGCGTCATTGCTGCCTTTCAACAGGGCGCAGAATGGTCCACTATGCATTTACCAGCCCATGAACAACAGGTAGTGGCTGGCATTTGGGAATTGGCCCAAACCATGACCTTTGAGAACAAAGCGCTCACAAATGCACAGATAGCAGAAATCATTTTATTCGGCATAGTGATGCCCAAAATTGGCCAAAGACAGGCCCTTTATTTTACGGAACCCAGCGCATTTGAACCAAGCTTTAGCTATCGCTCTCTCATCACAAACGGCCGTGCCCTAGAAGAATTTGATGCCTTGGTAAGGGGCAACCTTAGCAATGGTATATTTTTACCTAATATGTTGATAAGTGATTTGCTAGCCGCCTACCTAGATCCCTGGCATGCTCAATTTTCCAGAACGCATCAGGGTATTCAAGCTTATATTAATGATCTTGGAACTTGCCACAATGCTGACGATATGCTTGCGAAACTAGATAGTATGGAATCAGAGCTGAACATACAAAATCAACAAGGCCATATGCAAAGCTTGATTCACTATGCCAAATGGATAGTACAATTTAGCAATCCATTTCAAGATGAGCAGAGTTTGCTGGCAGGCTTTCGGGGGTTTTTTACCTGCCAATCCATACGCAAGTTGGTGGATCAGGAAAGCCAACACACAGGCAAAATAGGCTTACCAAGCCGCGCCGAAAAACAAAGGGCCTTTCAGACCCTCTCCACACAACTGGCTGAATTACCTACTAATGTAACAACCTATGGTGAGACTATTGCTAACTGGTTGAGTAGTAAAGCAGATGGGCTTCAATCCATAAAAACCATGCTGCAAACCAATCGCTCTTCTTTCTTTATGCAGTCAAAAACGCATAGTGCAGAGGTTGTGGAGCAATTAGAGGCCCTAACCCACTAAATCCCCTACATCTGCTATCCTTATTAGTGCTGTAATAAAAATTCATTAAGGAGCTAAGATGAAATTATTACCTATGATCGGTACCAGTGTTTTACTAGCTTTATCTACCCTAAACTACGCTTCTACCATCTCTTCACTCAATAAATCTGAAGCGATGAATACCCTAGGCGATAGAACCATGACTACCATTTCTGCAGCAACCCTAAATGGTAAAGTCATCCCCAATAGCTTTACTGGCTATTTTGCTAAAGATGGCACAATGAATGGTGGTTTTGTGAATAAACCCGATGATGCCCCACAAACCGATAAGGGCACCTGGAAGGTTTCCAATGATGGTAAAGTATGCGTCACTTGGGAACAATGGTTTAATGGCAAAGAACAATGCGTTTATTTATATCAGCTTACTAATGGGCTGCTTATCATCAATACTGATAAGGGTTTTGAAAGTTTGGTATTGAAAGATGATCTAAAAGATGGGAATCAGATGGTGCACTAATCTGTACCTGTTGGAGAGTTCCGCTCCCTCACGGTCGCGGCTCGGATGTCCTGTGTGTTATTGAATTACAAACCACGCATCCGAGCCGCGACCGTGAGGGAGCGGAACCCAAACAGCTTACAAATCAAACACTTTTCGCCTCGGATGCCGGGCTGCATACCCGCTGGTTTGCATTTCATGCAAACGACTCAAAGTCCGCTGAAAGGTTGCCACCATTTCGCCTTTGGGATACAAGGCCTCTAAGGGTACCGCTGCTGATATCACAACCTGTACCCCCCTATCATACAAAACATCTATTAAAAAAATAAACAAAATCACCTGCATGGTATGATTTTCTGTCAAGAGGGGAACATTGCTTAAGAATAGGCTATCGAAGGTATCTGCCAACTCTAAATAATCCAGCTGACTACGCGGCGGAGAACACAGGGTGTCAAAGGTAAACCAAATAGTCTTGCCCCCACGCCGCACAAATTCAATGTCTCGATTTTGAATGCTAATCAATCCATCTTCAATACACTGCGCAGTGAGTTGTTTAAATTGATGCAACATGGTCTTTTCTGTATGAGCATTCAAGGGATAAAGATAGCCACTTAGTAAGGCTGATGCCAACAATCTATAATCCTTTTCCCTATCCAAAAAGAGCAGAAAGCAATTGGCTTTGAGCAGGGCAATAGCCGGTAAAAAGCGCTGTCTTTGCACCCCATTCAGATACAGCTGATCCGGCTCGGTATTAGAAGAGATAACTAAGACTATCTGCTCTGCCAAGAGGGCTTGTAGCAACTCACCCAAAATCATAGCAGTAGCCACATCCTGTACTAAGAACTCATCCAAACACAGCAATCGGGTGGTTTTTGCGACATTTTTAGCAATAAAACGCAGCGGATCTTTTTGCCCCTGAACTTTGGTGAGACCCACATGAATTTGCTGCATAAAATGATGAAAATGAAATCTAGCCTTTTGGGGTTCAGAAACATAGTCATAAAACATATCCACCAAATAAGTCTTGCCTGCTCCAACAGGACCAAACACATACAAACCCTGTACCCTTTTTTTAAACCAAAAAAAGGAGCCCTGCTCTAATTGTTCTGCCAGCAAGTCCAGCCTGGCAACGACTAGACGCTGCTCCTTGGAATCCACTATATCACCACTCTGTATAGCCGCCTCATACTGAGCCAATAAGGTCATAATAGCGGATCCTGTGCGCGGACAAAGTCAAGCAATTGATTTTTTAAAGGTATTAATTGACCATGGAAAAAATGCCCGGTGTCAGGGAAACGAATAACAGGAATTGCAGGCACAACCCGATTAGCAAAGGCTATAACGGACTCACAGGGCACTATCTCATCCGCCTCACCCTGTACTATTAACCAAAAATCCAAATCCGCGGGTTGACTATAATCATAATGCTCCACCGATGGCGCAATGGTAATTAATCGACTGCGCGCAAAGGCACAAGCCGTTCGGTAAGTCACATAGGAACCGAAGGAAAAACCAGCAAAGAAATACTGCAGAGGCCCCATTTTAGGCCAGGCCTTGACCTGGGCTATCATATCCTCGGATTCACCAATCCCTGCATCGTACTCCCCTACCGATAAGCCTACCCCACGAAAATTAAAGCGCAGTGAAGGGATGTGCAGTTCAGCGAACATTTTTGCCATGGTGGTGACCACCTTATTTTGCATAGTACCACCCTGCAAGGAATGCGGATGTCCCAAAAAGGCTACAGAATCAGCACGCGCATCAGGGGGCACCAAAAGCTTTGCTTCTAAGGGACCAACCAAACCCTCTAGCATGAGGGCATGTTCACCGGGAGTCTGTAGTGCATCCGCTATATTCATAGTTCCTTTATCCAAATACAGCGGCCAATTTTTCCATGACCGCATCTACTTCTATCAATGCCATGGCTCCTGGCTTATGTACCTGCGTACCCCAGGGCGCCTCTGTCAAGCCTAAAATCTTTTGGGTGGCGGCAGAATAGGCATTCACCACCAGATCAGGACAGGTGTAGGGGCCAGAAATCAAGGGGTTGGTCACTGCATGCAAGGCAATCACCGGCGTATTCATGGCCGCTGCCATATGGGAGGGCCCAGTATCTGGACACAATACGGCCTCCGCCCGACTTATCACAGCCAGTAACTGCTTGGGCTTGGTTTTGCCTATTAAATTAGTCACGGGCAGGGCCTGGGCTATGGCTTGCCCCATTTGTGCATCCTGTGTGCCAGGCCCCCCTGTGAGTACTATTTGCAGCTTCCAGCGTGCCTGCGCAAGCTTTAGTACCGCAATATAACGTTCCAACAGCCAGCTGCGCTCTGGTTTGCTGGCAGCAGGATTCACTATCAAAATAGTACCCTGTTTGGGTAAATGTGCATCGGCAAAGGCATAATCAGAGGCTTCAAGGGGCATATTCCAAAGCACTTGTTGCGGCGCAATGCCCAGAGGTTTGGAAAATTGTAAAAAACCCACCAAAGTATGCACATAGGCTGGCTCTATGCGTTCATGTACAAATAAGCCATGCAGATCATTGCCTCTGTACTTATCGTAGCCAATTTTACGATCGGCTGGGATCAAGGGATATAACAGGTTGGTGCGCAGGCTGGCCTGGGTAGCTAAGAGCACATCGAAATGTCGGCTTCGCATTTTTTGTCTAAATTGCCAATAATCGCTTAGGCTTTTGGGCTTATCTATGACGATAAATTCCACCCCCTCCATGCCTTCCACAAGAAAATAGGCTGGTTTTGATATGATCCAGGTCAGCTTAGCCTCTGGCATTTGAGCCTGCAAAGTGCGAATTAGGGGCACCAACATCAACACATCCCCTAGTGCTGACAAACGCACTATGCAAATGGATTTAATCATTTTGCAGAACAAAGCGTGTGCCACAATAGGGGCAAACTTCTACCCCGGTTTTTTCTATAGGTAAATATACCTTAGGATGGGCATTCCATAACTCCATAGTATCTGTGGGACAACTCAAGGGGAGTTCATGGCGGTGAATAAGATAATTAGTCTCAGTACTGGCCTGTTTTAATTTTTTCGTTGGTTTTGACATGGTTTTCCTTATATTAATGGATATTAATATCCGCCTTTATACTCTCTTGAAACCCCACCCTCTCCGGCAAATACACCTGCGCGTCCTCCCAATGCCTAAGCCAGGTAAGTTGCCGTTTGGCAAGCTGCCTGGTCGCAGCAGTAGTTTTCTCCCTAAGCGTTGCAAGATCATAGGCTCCTCGCAGATAAGCCAACACCTGCCTATAGCCTACACAACGCATGGCGGGCAAACTTTCTTCTAAGCACCATTGTTTGTCCAAGGCCTGTACTTCCTCAATAAAACCTGCGGCAAACATAGTCTCTAATCTCTGTGCAATCCTGTTGTGTAACCAGGCTCTATCGGAAGGGATCAGTGCCAAATTAACAAATTGCCATTCCTGTTTGGGCTTTTGGTCCATTTGCCAGGCAGACAACGGCCTGCCGGTTAGGGTGTATACCTCAAGGGCACGGACAATCCGTGCGCCATCCTGGGGTTTGATCCTGCCTGCCGCTATGGGATCGCACTGCTGCAGTCGCCAATGCAGGGCAGGCCAGCCTACCCTTTGGGCCTCTTCCTCAAGCTCCGTTCGCAGGGTAGGTTCTGCCTCTGGTAGCCTTGAGAGCCCATTTTGTAAGGCATTAAAATACATCATGGTGCCACCAACTAACAATGGTATTTTGCCCCTTTGATGTATTTGTTCACACAAGCCCTGCGCATCAGTACAAAATTCTGCAGCAGAATAGGATTCTATAGGATCTACTATATCAATTAAATGATGGGGTGCTATTTTTAGTTCAGCCTGTGATGGTTTGGCTGTACCAATGTCCATACCTCTATAAATCAGCGCAGAATCTACGCTGATAATTTCAAAGGGATAGATCTGCAATAACTCACAGGCAAGCGTGGTTTTGCCTGAGGCCGTGGGCCCCATCAAACAATAGGCGCGTTTAACCGTAGACATAATTGTGACAATCCTCGGCCGCAAGCTTTCTGCAAAAGGCAGTTTTGCCCTCTGCAAGACGCATACGCAACCAATTTTCCAACTCTTGTTTTGCAAAAACATCAAGCTCTGCCATATCAAAACTGTGACTTTGACATAAAAGTTGCAACAGTGCCGGATAAGAATCCGGTGCTCTGGCCTCTATGGCTGCAAAGAGTTTGCGACAATCCAGATTAGGCAGCAGTTGTGGAATACTCTGTAATAAACAGCTCCCCCCTTCACAGAGTATCTCAAGCCCTGCTTGCGAGAGCCAGGGTTGTAGAGAAAGCAGTGTGGCAGTTTGCTCCAAACGTTGCGGCAATAATAAACGGCGTTTAGCCAGTGGTGCTGTGGCAGCATTCAGTTGATGCCAGAGATAATCCTTGCGCAGTGCCAATACATCCACCACATAGGCAACCTTATCCAACCAAAGTAGAGCATAATGTGCATCAAGGGTTACCCAGGGAACAGAGTCTTTGACAGAGTTAGACAAAGGCGGCGCCGAATAGGTCTTCTCTGTAACCCTGCTGGCCTGCCAAACCGGTGCTGCTGTCTGATAGGGTTCTAGGGCCGAAGACAGTGCTGCGCGCAAAAAGTCATGCACCAGCCGCGGTTGTTGGAATCTGACCTCATGTTTGGTGGGATGCACATTCACATCCACTTCCTTGGTATCTATGGTCAAATATAATAAACAGCTGGGAAAGCGACCCGGGTAGAGTAGGCCCTCATAGGCTTGTCTTATGGCATGATGAATGAGTTTGTCTTTGACCATGCGTTTATTGATGTAGACCCAGACTCTGTCATTTTGACTGCGTTGATCCTGTGGCCCACTGAGCCAACCCTGTAGATGTAAGCCTGCCTTCTCAAAATCAAGTCTTAGCGCCTCTTTGCTAAAACCACTGCCCAATAGTTTATTTACCCGCGCAAGCATTGCCTTCTCATTGCTAGCGGCTGGTAAGTGAAGGATCTGCTTGTCATTATGTTTTAGCAGTATTTCCATCGTTTGGGCCGAAAGGGCAAAGCGTTTGACTATGGTTTCTATGGCCTGAAATTCTAGTTTTTCACTTTTTAAAAAGCGTTTACGTACTGGGGCATTATAAAAAATATCCAGCACCTCAACGGTAGTGCCCTCGCTTCTGGCACAGGGATGTACCTCGATATGCCCATCTTGCAGCCGTAGTTGCATGGCATGGGCCTGCGTCGCAGGCTTGGAACTAATGGTCACTTTGGCAATGGAGGCAATACTGGCCAAGGCCTCGCCCCTAAACCCCATACTATCAATGGCATAGAGATCGTCTAATTGCCTGATTTTACTGGTAGCATGGGGAGCAATAGCCAGGGGGAGATCATCGGCTAGGATGCCCATGCCATTATCGCTGATTTTAATAGCATTCAGGCCACCATAGCCTATGTCTATGGTCACTAAGCTCGCCTGCGCATCCCAAGTATTTTCCAACAGCTCCTTCACCACAGAGGCTGGTCTTTCTATCACTTCTCCTGCGGCTATTTGATTGGCAAGAGCTGCTGGTAATTGATAAATGCGTTTCATGCCTTACCCATAACTCTTGTGGCTTACCATAGCCTCAATACGGGTACCCTGGGGTGGGCTTTCCCAGAAATAACCCTTAATGCCTTGAAAAATAGCCTGGGTTAGGCGAACTTGATACGCACGGCTGGTCAGATTAGCCTCTTCGCGTGGATTAGAGATAAAGCCGGTTTCTACCAAAATAGAGGGTATATCTGGGGATTTTAATACCATAAATCTGGCCTGCTCGACCTTATAACTATGCAGACTTGTGAGTCCATTCAACTGCTTTAAAACCTCACCCCCCATTTGCAAACCAGCATTGATAGTGGCAGTTTGTGAGAGATCGATAAGTACTGAACGCACTACGCCATTTTGATCGTCCAGATCATCTAAATTCACCCCACCCAATTCCGAATAGTTTTCGCGCTGGGCAATCCAGCGGGCGGCCTCAGAGGTAGCGCCACTTTGGGACAGGGCAAATACAGAGGCTCCATTGGAATGTGGGTTGTTAAAGGCATCGGCATGGATGGAAACAAAGACATCGCCATTGTATTTTCTAGCAATGGCTAAACGCTCACGCAACCCTACATAGTAATCTCCGTTGCGGGTTAATACGGCTCGCATGCCAGGCTGACGGTCTATTAATTGTTTTAAGCGCAGGGTAATGGCCAAGACCACATCCTTTTCCCTGCTGCGTTTTGGCCCTTTGGCCCCTGGATCCTTACCACCATGACCGGCATCCAGGACTACCACCACATTGCGTAGCGGGCCCTGCGGTTTGATCGCGACCTTATGTATCTTAGGCGCTGTGCTTGGTTGTTTTACTGTGGCGACTGGCTTTTTCTGCTTTGCTGGGCTGTTTTTAGCTACTGTGCTTTTAACCAGGGGCTGAGATTGCGGACTTCCCGTTGGAATAACATCAATGGTGATCCCCTGCAAAACACCCTTGGCATACCAAGGGGCTGAGCGGACTTTTACTCCCTGATTCAGATCGAACACCAAACGCAGGGTTCTGGCATTCTTAGGCCCTACCCTGACTTGTTTTATCAAACCATTGATAACCGGCATACGAGTAAGCTTGGGCGCAATATGCGTATCTCGCAGATCCAAGACCAAACGCTCTGGGGTATGCAATACAAACACAGAATGGGTAAAGGAGCCACGCAGAGTGAGGTGTAAGGAGGTGGTGTTGCCTTGCTGGGTCAAACCTACCTGCTGTAATTGCGCCGCAAAGCTTGCGCAACTTAAGGCAAATACCAAAGGTATCCAAAACACATATCGCATCATAAAGCCCCTAGTACTGCTTGCAGAAAGACCTCACCGCGCTTACTTCTAGCCTCTGCTTCAAGCAGGCGCCCTGCATCTTGCATAACCAACTGTAAACTCACATCAACCCCGGTTAGAGCCTGACCTGCATGTTCTGGCCATTCTATGCAACAGATGCTGTTGTCAGAAAAATACTCCCTAAACCCCATAAATTCCAGCTCCTCAGGATGCGATATTCTATATAAATCAAAATGATGAACGTTCATCACCCCACAGAGATAACTTTCCACCAGGGAAAAGGTGGGACTCTTAATGGCCGAGTTTACCCCAAGTGCTTGCAACATGGCGCGAATAATCGTAGTTTTGCCACTGCCCAAATGACCGCTTAGCGTTACCACCAAAGGAGCGCGCAATTTGCCAGCCAATTGACTGCCCAAGGC
>Ga0207151_1231_pt2 | contig 10468 bp, 11 predicted proteins | sample Alteio_BWMinHeat_29_FD_153523 | JGI IMG/M metagenome (GOLD analysis project Ga0207151, IMG submission 153523) | Enriched cells from forest soil in Barre Woods Harvard Forest LTER site, Petersham, Massachusetts, United States -... | ecosystem: Environmental > Terrestrial > Soil > Temperate forest >... | reverse complement strand
AGCTATTTTGATAAGTTTATTGCAGTTCCAAGTTTATCAATGGATAAGGATTCTGTGCTTGAGGAAGACGAAGTTGGCTCACTAATTTAAAAATTTATGAATATTCAAAACACATTAACTTATATAGCCACATTCACAGAGCTTGAAAATGTGGTAAAAGATGCAACAGAAGGTATCACTTGGCTTGGATATAGATATATTCAAGTGAGGGGACACAAAGGTTTATTACACATAGATGATTTAGCTATCAAGGTAATGGCTATTTTCCATTATAGATTTGACTTCGATGAGAAGGAACGGGCTGCAGGGAAAAGGCTCTCAGAATTAGTGGATAGGTTGTATAAATCTAATGATACAAGAGGACGAACGAATATAATTGCTGTCTTAAGAGACCAAGTTTGGATGTTAAGGAAAATGATAGAGGGCAGGCATTATTTTTTCTTTCCTAAATTGTATTGGTCTAGAGAACAGTATAGAGAATTCTATAAACATTATACAAAAGAACAATACGAAAAGATCTTCGATAAGCCATTTCCCTTTAATTCTTCCTATTTTAATATTGGCTTACCGGGTTATAAAACTTTTATTATTGAAGATACAGATGCTCTTCAAAAGTTATTAAGTTCTAATTCTCAACTTATAAAAACAAAGCATAATCCTATAAATGAAGACAATGCAAAGCCTGCTACTAAAAACTTAAACAGATTGCCTTATCATGATTATCCTCTGGATGATATTTTATTGTGTTTTTCGAATTATTTAAATCTTGATGCCATAGTTAATCGAAGCCAGCAGAATATTTCTTTTTTTGGATATAGATACATTACTGTAAAAGACTATGATTTCACAATTCCAATCGATGCTTTAGCTGCAAAAGTGATGGAGATGATTAAGTCTCGATTTGATTTTACTGAAGAAGAACGCGCTATGGGCAGACGCATCGTAGAAAAAATCAATACGTTATATGTCGAGAACGATGCTAAAAAAGTAAACTGGATCACGCGTCTTTTTTGTATAATTCGAGATTTATGGAAATATTTGTCCACGCCGAAGTCGATGAATCATCGCTATCATTGGTTCACCCAAAAAGAAAATGAAGTCTTTGAGTTTTATACTCCTGAACAATATGAAAGGGCATTCCATGCTTCTATTCCAGCACATTCTATTGCCAAAACACGCAGGGTAGGCTTCAATAATCTTACCATTTATCGTCCCCTTCAGGCAGCTGTTTCTTAACATGAACTTCAGTATTACTTCTTACTTGGTGGGGCCTTTGAAATAAGGACCTACTATTTAAATAAGCCCGAAAGCAGAAAGATTGGAAAACGAAGGAAAAGAACGTCCACTCTCTACATTTTAAAGAAAATGATCGCGAGAAATGCAACAGCCAATGCCTTCAAAATAAGCTTTTTGCAATTTCTATAAGTGAATACATGCTGACCAAGCTGATATACGGAAGACCTTGAAACTTTGTCACAAATGGCTTGAAAAAACCTGCGTACAAATTCTATGATCATGACAACAAAGCGCACAAATCTGTTTTCGCGACGGTTCGCTTGCTCCACTGCATTCGCTTGTAGTGCTCTGTTCGCTTGTTCTAGATGCGTGACTCTTTCTGAGAGATCGCGATTTTGTTGCAATAACTCGTGAATTTTAGGAAAAAGAGGCCTAACTTTTTCCCGATCCCCGACATCAACATTAAATCTCCCTAATCCAGCAGCTTCTAGAGCTCCATTTAGATCTATCAAGAAAGATCTGTATTTAGCCATGTCTTCGGCCATTTGCTTAGCTTCTATCTCTTCCCTCTTAACTCTCTCTTCAGCTTGCTTTGCACGTTTCTCTTTCCATTCCTGGTCCATTCTTGTGCGTTGCTCATTCCATTCCTGCACCATTCTTTCAGTTCGTGCGTTTATTACTCTGGCTCGTTCTTGAGCCCTAGCTTGTTCTTCCTTTTGCTGATCTAATCTTGCCACATCTCTATCACGACTTGATTGTAATTCAGCCAAAAGCCTACTATTTCGCTCGACATCAGCTCTTAATACTCTTAGTTCTGAAGTGGCATGAGCATCTGCTGCTGCCAACGTTTCTCCCAGCCTAGATATTGCTTGAATATGAGAATGGGTTAAAGCTTTCGTACCAATAAGCATCTTTTGTACATCAGAGGTTTCATTGAGCATTTCCTGCACTGCTACGAAATGACCCTCTTGTTCAACAAACTTATAAAATTCTGCTAAAGACTTGCGATCCGCATCCGTCATGCCTGTATGAAAAGCAGAGGGTAAGTCTGCAAGAGTGTGTAAGCCGACTCTTCTTTCTTGAACTCTTGGGGGTAAAGCTGCCATTTTATTCACCTTTGTTTTATTTATAGCCTACATAACACAAAATTTGCAACTGCTCTTACTTTGATTGTCGCATAAGAACAAGCTGAAGAGAAGGCTGCAATTTCAAAAAAAGTGCTTCCTATAAAGGTAACGAAGTCAACCAGTGATTCATTAGCATACAAAACATGTTCTGCATCTCTAGAACGATTCTCACAACTTGCAATTGCCTGTAAAAACTCTCTTTTCCTTCTTTTTACTCCTGCGTCAAGTTCAGCAGTTTTAAGCATGCATTGTAATGTCTCAAGATGGAGTGCACTATAATCACGTGGAACTTGTAATTGCTGCACCAGTATGGCCGGGGAATTATACACCTTATACCAGTGCTTACAAGTATTACCGCACGCCACTAGATCTTGGTTCGATAAAAAAGCAAAGACAGAAACCATATAAGGATTTGGAGACCTATCTTCTTTCAGAACAACACTTACGGAATCATTCCTAACACGCTCAATTGGAAATGCCATATAACCTACCCTTTTACAATATAAATTACACCAGCTCCACCAAGTACTAGAACCGCCGCTGCAGGATGACTTGATGCAAGAGACCAAACTTTAGGACCAAAACAAGCAATAGCCCCGGTAGAAGCTACACATTGATAAAGATGAGCACGGCTCCATTGAATAATTCTGTCAACGGTTGTACTCAAAATGTTTACATTAAGAATTGAAAATTCAAGTATGCCCTCGTCGCGCAGGTGAGCAGCTTGCCTTTTCTCCTCAACCTCTCTAATAGTCCTATTGGCAACATTCACATCCCTTTCCAAACCATCACATTTTAATTGCAAAGAGACAACCCTCTCATTCAAGGATGTGTTACTTCTTTGCAAAGATTGAATTTGATCTCTTTGCTCATCAACCTGTGCGTTCCTTTGTTCCAGCTGTTTGTTCCTTTGTTCCTGTTCAACTCGTAATCTTGTTAATTCTTCTTGGAGTTTTGCATCCTGTTTACTATCTTGTGGCATGGCACTTTGAGTTGGTAATCTTTCCACTGAGATTGCTTCAGTCCTAGCTGCCTGCTGCATTTGATTTGTCAGACTTTCATTGTTTAGTCTTAGGTTGGCATTTTCTAATCTAAGATGAGTGATCTCTCTATCTTTTTCGGCAATATTTTTGCCCATAATCTCTTCTATGCATCGAATTTTTTCTTTAAAAAACGCATTATCGCGTAACAATTCTTCATTATGCCGAAGAACCTGTTGTAGATCGGGGGTTTGTAGCAGATCGGGGGTTGTGAGGGTTGTTGCTGCAGCCATTTTTTCCTCCTATTGGTTAGTTTGGCGTATTAAATTAACGGAACAAAAAAATAAGTCAAGCACAAAAAAAATCAGAAATTAATATAATTTAATTTTATTAGTAAATAAAATTTATATTTGCTGCGTTTTTGACATGACGTTTTTGACATGAATCATGATCCCGAACGAGAAAATTGGAATGACTGACCCAGAAACATTCAGAATTCGGAAAAAAACATTTGCTTCTAATCAATAAAATTGATAGCATTTTTTCCATGGCATCCTCCCCTATTTCAGTACAACAATTATTTCATCCGCCTATTATTTTACCATCTTACTCAAAAGAAAATCTTCTACGACGAATCAACATTTTAGAAAACCAAGTTGCTGAATTTGTAAATAACTTGTCCTCTGTTCAGAAAGAATATAGCGCAGTAGAAGAACAAATGAAAGCCTTAGAAAACGACCTAGTAATGGAAAGAAGGAATTATCATAATATAAAGATGGAACTGCTCAGGAGAGATCGTATCATTAAAGTGTTGACTGCTGTAATAGGTATTATTATTGGAATTGCTATAAATTTATTATACTCAAAGAACTTCAATTGAACAAATGATTTCTTCAGTTTCTCCGACACAATTTGCAAACAATACTCTACCAAGTCTTCATCCCAATGAACAGAATGACGTGCATACTAGAATTTCAAGAATGGAGATAGAACTCTATTTAAAAGATAATTCTGTTTTACGTTCTCAATGCAAATTAGTTATCTTGAAACTCAAGCGCGCAGAGATATTGTGCAGACTTGAGCTCGAAGAATCTCGACATCATACTGTGCTAACATTATTTAAAGTTAATAAGTTATCCACTTTGTTATTCATTATAGAAGTAATACATATGCTATTTTTCTGTGCCTTAGTCGCACTAACTTTGGCATGCGCTAATGCGGCTATTGGGGCTATTTGTCAAATGTCTTGTAAGTATCTATACGAGCAAAGATGATAAGTATAAAAAAACACTATTAAAGTAGAGGTATAAGATGAACTGTACAAGAAGTATTACCGTATATCCCATGTTTACCAGCAAAATGGCTCTTAGACTCTGTACTACCCCCAACACCAGCACCTGCCTAGGCTGCTTTTGCTGCTGCTATTTCGGCCTATAATTGAGCAATTTTCGCAGCTCTATCTGCTCTTCTATTTGCAATTTCTTGTCTTTGTGCTGAAATTTCTAGCCTTTGAGCTTTAAAGCCTTGTCTTGCTGAACTGCTGAAAATAGTTGCAAAGCACAAGCAATCGGGTCAGATGATAGTGGGCGCACTTGGAGAACAATCAACAGTTTTGAAAAAAGTAACTCTCATAGCTTCTGAGGATCCATCTGTTCTTTGAACAACTAAAGCTGCCATAGCAAACTCCTGGGTGATCGGTTAAGCGAGAATAAGAAATTAGCCCTTCCTTATAGAGAAAGGGCTATCGAGAATAAAGAATTAGACTTTAATGGCGCCTGGAGCGGATGCAGGTAATGCACTACCCCCAGCTCCAGCACCTGCCTGGGCTGCTTGTGCTGCTGCTATCTCGGCTTTTAATTTAGCCATTTTTTCGGCTATTTCTGCTTGTCTCTTTGCTCTTGCTTCCATTCTTGCATCAATTTCTTGTATTTTAGCATTATTAGCTGCAAGCTGAGCTTGATTAGCTTCAAGCTTAGCTTGATTAGATGCAAGCTGGGCTTTAATAGCCTTGTCTTGCTGAAGCGCTGAAAATAGCTGCAAAGCACAAGCCATCGGTTCAGATGATAGTGGCGTACTTGGAGAACAATCAACAGTTTTGAAAGAAGTAACTCTAATAACTTCTGAGGATCCATCTGTTCTTTGAACAACTAAAGCTGCCATAGCAAACTCCTGGGTGATCGGTTAAGCGAGAATAAGATTATTAAAATCTTCATTTTTTTCATAGACATTTCTTGCCGGCGGATCTCTTTTCAGCATATTTCCTAAGAAGAACATTTATATAAATAATATTAAAAATTTGATTATTATTCTCGCTTTATTTATCATTAAAGTAGACTAAAAGGAGGTTTAAAATGGTAAGCGCTCCAACACCCTCTCCAGAAGATCTTGCTGCAAGACAACAAAGAGAACTTGAGGCATTATTGCGAGAATCTTTAGAGCTATCAGAGTACGATGAATCAGACGCGGCTCAAAGAGCAGTCACTTCAGAACAAAATGTCGGGCTACAGGCCAACGAAGCTGAACTGAAATCCACTGAAACAGAACTGAAATCCACTGAAGCCCAGCTACAGCCCCGGGTAAATATGGCTGAGGAATTGTTGGGGTTTGTGGGTACTTCTGAGGGCCAAAGCGCGCAGGTGGTAGCTGTACCTGCTGGGGCAGTGGTCATTACTTCTCCAGGGACCACTTCCGTTCTCTCTGCCCCTGGAGGTATGACTGTTCAAATGGCCCCTAATTCCAGGGCCATTATTCCTGCTCCCGGAGGTGGGGAAATTGCAATAAGTGCCGGGCCAATGGGCATGTTTCTTCGACAATTTATGGATGGAACAATTATTGCATTAGCTTCTAGCCGGCAACAACCTATTTCCGCGTATCCAGACGCATCGGGTGTCACCTTAGAACATGTTACGCCCGAAGAGGTATTTAAAGGAAATGTCCAAATTGAAGCCTTTATGCACCGTTTAACCGGTGAAGGCATTAGGGTAGCGGGAAGTGAGCTGGATAAAGCCCAGCAGAGAAATCCGGAACTTCATTTCAAAGTTCAAGATAAAGATGGAAAAATCATTGCAGATAAGGTCAAAGCCAAAAAAACAATGAGCAGAGCAACTTTTAAAGCATTAGGAAAAGCTTACTTCGCTCATGTACAAAGTATGAAACTTAAAGCCAAAGCAGAGAAAGAGGCAAAAAAAGCAAAAACGGAATCTCCGCCCTTACAACAAAATCACGCACTCGAGACATTAAAGCTTGAAGAAGAAGCGCGAAATGAAGACACTAAAAAAGGCTTTTTTAGACGTTTAGGAGAGCTGCTTTTCCGACCGTTTGGATTCTTTACAAGCAGGTCTTCCGAAGCTACCGAAAAACGGGCTGAAGAACTTAGAACTGAGCAAAAAGTCGCAGGTGAGAAGAGGTTTCGTACGGAAGCTCAACATGCTCAAGATGTTAAGGCTAAGGCAATTAAAAAACAGCAAGAACAAACTCGTATTGAGCACGAAGGCGGATGATGACCTATTGGTACGTGCTTTATCTCAGCATGTAAATAGCAAGAAAAGCAATCCCCAAAGCGCAAACTACTAATCTCTTTTGATTTCTATTAGTAAACTCTAATAGTCTAGGTCTTCCTCTTATCGCATCTGCTAATACTTCCTAAATATTCCATCCCTGTTTACGTGCTGTCGAAATGTAACTACGTATGCGACAAAATATCTGACCTCCTTGCACTGTACGAAAGCAGCCTGATATTTCCTGCTTCAGCTTCACCATTCGAATGTCCTGCTCGCCAAGGTTGTTCGTGAAGGGACATTCAAAAAGTTAATCCTGTAGCATGTGTAGCGGGAGCACCCCCAGGAGCTGCTGTAGCACCTGGCTCTGGTGCAATAAGAGTTTAAACTCGACTTGGCTTATGGGTACTAGGCCTTTTGAAGCTCTATTTTTGGGAGGCAAAAGTATTGTTCGAATGCAAATGTGCTTCTAAGGGCTCAATTTTCCAACATCTTCCCGCTCTTCCGAAGTCCTTCGCTCTCTTAGTAATCTTGAATGGGTTTAGTTGGTTCTTCTTCTTTCTCTTCTTTTTTGTTCAGTCCAAGCTAAATCGGTAAGCAAGTACGCCTTAGCAAGCTGATTGTACAGGACGGTAAATAATAATGGTCTTAAAGCCAACCCTTCGTGTTTTTGCAATAGCATTTGCTGGAATAGGCGCATTAAATGCTCTTTGATATTGCTCTGGAGTATAATATTCAAAAGTTTCATTTTCTTTTTGTGTGAACCATTGATAGCGATGATTCATTGACCTTGGAGTGGTTAAATATTTCCATAAATCTCGAATAATACAAAAAAGTCGAGTGATGCAGTTCACTCTGCGAGCGTCATTGGCTTTGAATAATTGGTTAATTCTTGCCGCCAGTTTTTTATAAATTGCTCGATCATTTTCATTAAAATCAAATCTTGGCTTTACCATGCCCATGACTTTTGCAGCGAGAGCGTCAAGAGGTATAGTACTTATATAACCATCGCGTTTAATATAACGATATCCGAAGAAAGAAATTGCCTCTTGAGCGCCTTCTGCAATCAGATCGACAGTTGATAAGGTTGAAAAGTGTGAAAGTACGATCTCTAGGGGCTCATTTTGATTAGGAAGTCTTATACTGGATTCATTCGAATTAGAAGTGCTCGGTCTTGCGTTTATTTTAGAAGTGGTCTGTTGAGGAGCAAATGCTTCGTTCAATCTATCAGTTTGTGAGTCGAGTATTCTTTCAAGTTCAGGTGTAGCCATTTCCAAATGTTCATTATTTACAGGAATTGGTGCTCTAGCTACAGTCATTTTTAATTCTTGTTCTGCCTTTATACTTGCATTTCTTTCAGAAATATCTACTATCTTGCATTTTCCCCTGCCAATACGAAGAATAAAGAAATTCTTAGGGAATGGTTCATTAAAATCTTCAATATAGTTTTTTTCTGTGTACCAGTTTGTAAAATCCCCTTCTTTAAAACTTCTCCAATTATGTTTTGGACAAAAAGCAAACCAATAATAATTTGAATTAACTAAAACGGTAATTTCTTTCCATTGTTCACGATAATAAGAAAATCTATTTGCTCTTTTGTCATTATTTGCATAGAGTTCCGTAACCTTTAGTGCCATTCTTTTAGCAGCAGTTCTTTCATGTGGCCCGTCAAAATTGATTTCGTTTTGATGAAGTATATCCATTACTTTTATGGCTAATGCATCTATGTGTAAAACACCCTTCAAATCTTTTACCTTGATGTAGCGATAACCAAAAAGAGTTAACCCTTCGGATGCATCTTTAAAAAGATTTTCTAATTCAGAGAATGTTGCTACATAGGATAAGGTTTCGGTTATGCTCATCATTTATACCTCTGGTACAACATCTAATGTTTTATAATATCTATCCAATTTTGTGTAGCAAGTAACCAATGCTGCAATATTGTCTAACGGAGCTTTTCCAATATTAATAGTTAGCTCTTTTAGTCTTTCTCTTGCCCAAGTAAAACAGTTATGAGCATTTTTCGAATTAAACATAGAGTCAGCTCCTAACCTACAGAAGCTAATATCGGCTCTTCCCCAAAGTTGTAGAAAAATTTTACTGATAACATCTTTTACTTTGCTAGAGGATACCATATAGACTAACGACCTACTATCATATAATTGTGCTCCATTCTCAGATGGCCATGCATTTTCATACCAAATATTATTATCTCCCATTAAATGTAACCGATGCATAAAATAATCTCTATCCTGCAGACTATTCAAATGTGTGAACAATTTTTCAGCATACTTTTTACCCTTTCCCGTTGGAATATCTTGAGGTAAAGTTCTAAACCAACCATCACTTAGACCTTCAATAAGGATGCTTGCATGCCATTTCTTAAGGTCCTTTGGCCCTGCAACTAGTGTAACAGACCAAGTGAATTTACTGACAAACATTCTTTCATCAATTTTACTTCTTCTGCTGAAAGGTTCAATCTCAAAGCACACCGGTTCAGTCACAGTTTCAAGTCTTTTAATTCTTTCTTTAAGCCTTACAATTGAAGGAGAATCGATCCATACTCTCTCAACATATGCTCTATCACCCAGATCAAAAGACCCTGGTGCACGGTATTCAAAAAGTCGGGCCTCAGGCTCACTCTCTATTTTATCTTGCTTTTGTTTCAGTTGTTTTTGCAAATCTTGAATTGTATCCTTGACATTACCCTTGCAATAGCATATGAACTCTTTCTGCAAACATGACAAGAGTCTTGGATCATCTAAATTATGCTTAATTCTTTCAATTAATTTTATCGATTCAGGATGGCAATCAGGCGATGGTATTGCACATTTACAGATTTCAAATTTTTCATTCAACGACGTGTGGTTTATCCAGAAAAATTTATTACCCCTTTCAACTATTATTCGATGAATCCCTACAAATGAATTTCCCCATGTTAGTGAACGAAAACGTAGTTCTTTTCTTCTATTTAGATATGGTTCTAAAGATTGCACTAATTCTATTGTTTTATCAATGTTTTCCCAAATATCTAAATCATGAACTAATTTTGTTGATCGATCTAAACACTTTAACTGTGCACCCTCTTGATAAAGAGTAAATACGCGGCCTTCAATCTCCCATGTGTTTAGCCTGACTAATGAGCTAGGTCTTACTTGCACATTAGGACTTATTGATAGACAAGCCATATTTACTCCTTATTTTTATAATTAATAATAGAATATTAAATTATTATCTCCAAAATTTTATTCTTTTATATATTGAACTAAATACACCATCCTTTTTTGCATCTTGTACACATGCTATAAAGGATTTTTGACAATCTTTCTCTACTTTGTGTGTAAACTCGCGCACAACATCTTTCGTAAGCGGAACTACACATCTATCAACGCATACATCAATAAGAGGAGTTGGAGAAACATGTGTTAAGGGAGAATTATTAAGAAAATCTTTCATTTGAGGAGCATATGTTTCGGTCAATTTATCAGTTTGTGAGTCGAGTACTCTTTCGAGTTCAGGTGTAGCCACTTTCCACTCCCCAAAAAATTGCCCGAAACATATGCTCCTCAAATGAAAGATTTTCTTAATAATTCTCCCTTAACACATGTTTCTCCAACTCCTCTTATTG
>Ga0207151_1232_pt1 | contig 10664 bp, 7 predicted proteins | sample Alteio_BWMinHeat_29_FD_153523 | JGI IMG/M metagenome (GOLD analysis project Ga0207151, IMG submission 153523) | Enriched cells from forest soil in Barre Woods Harvard Forest LTER site, Petersham, Massachusetts, United States -... | ecosystem: Environmental > Terrestrial > Soil > Temperate forest >... | reverse complement strand
TTTACAGTTGCGCTCAAGACATGCGTTCCGTCGGATAAGGGAGGCGTCAATTGCAGAACCCCGGTGGCCGATCCGGCGCCAGGGGCAACCAGCGTTGAAATGTTCGCACCGTCCAGGGTGACAACCAGCGAGTATGGATCCACGCCCGACGTGGCATCGGAATAGGTGATGGTCACCGTGGGCGCGTTGCTGTTGGTTTTCGCCGGAGGCGCCTGAAATCCAATTGTGGGCGCTGTTGTATCCACGAGGAAAGTCGAGGTTGCAGCACCGACGGTCCCAGCAAGATTCGCAATCTGTGCGGTAATCGTATTCGGGCCGTCAGGGAGGGCGAAGGCGCTAGTTAACTGGGCGGTGGCGGTCGCCGAAGTAGCGCTGAAGAGGCTCGTTGCGTCCGCGCCATTAACGAAAACCTTCAGCGTCGTCAAGTTCACGCCACCAACATCCGTGTAGTCGATTGACACTGGAGGAGTATGCGTGTTGAGGAGGGCGTTCGGGGCGGGCTGCGACACGTGGATTGTGGGTATAGTGGTGTCCACGTAGAAATTGATTTGGGCCGAGCTAACATTTCCGGCCAGATCTCTAATGGTCGCAACAAGCAGGTGAGCTCCACTGGCAACGCCGGAGGCTACGGTCGCCGCGCTCGTCGGTGAGGCCGTCATTGCGAGTGCCACGGCATCAAGCGTGACCTTGAGCTGTGTGATATCGATGGCCTGGTCGTCGGAGTACTGCACCATAATTTCCACGGTTGACGAACCGTGATACGAGTTGAGCGTGGGGTGGGAAAAGGAGATTGTCGGTGGTGTGGTGTCAATATTAAAGGACGTTGAGGCGCTGGCTAGGTTCCCGGCAAGATCCTGAATCTGCGCCACAATCTGATTGGCTCCCTGAGGCAGCGCGTTGGTTGCGGAAAGAGTCGCAGTCGCGCCCACATTGGTTTTCACAAACAGCGGCGAGAGATCGGTGCCGTTGACAAGCACCTTTAACGTAGAGAGATTGACGCTGTCGTTGTCGGAGTACTGAATAACGATAGTTGGCGTCGTCTTATTTAGATAGGTCCCCAGTGCCGGCTGTACGATCTGAATTGCGGGGGGAGTCAAATCCACAGTGAACTGGGAGGTCGCGCTCCCCTGGTTTCTGGCGTCGTTGTAGAGCGTGGCCACCAGAGTGTGGAGTCCCGGTGCGAGAGCCAAGGTGGGAGGAATCGTCGCCGTCGCGTCACCCTTCCGAATGGTGAACAGCTTGGTACGGTCCGCGCCGTCGAGGATTATCTTGAGCGTAGTCTCATCGGTATCCGAATGCTTGTCGTCATCGAATCCTGGCGCCTTGGAATACGTGATGTCGATTCGCGGTGTGGCCGTGTTGATGTAACTGCCGTTGGCCGGCGTCACTATGATGACTTGAGGCGGAACTTGGTCGGCGTTCGTGCCCCAAATGGTGATGGTGACCTCCGCGCCTGGGGTGCCGTCCAGTGTCACTTCAAGTGTGTTGTTGCCAACGACCGGGGAGATTGCGCGGTCCAATGTGCCCACGTTCTGATTCACGTCCAACGGACCAAAAACCTGCGCTCCGTTCAGCAAAACCGTAGCGGAGGAAACCCGCTCCCGCCCGCTCGGATCGCCGTTGACAACGTGCATGGTGAACGGAGCCACCACCCAGCCGCGCAGCTTAAACGTGGCCGCGTAGCTATTGGGGTTGCCCTTCGTTCTCACGAACGTTTGGGAGCGGAAAACAACGGGATTCGTGCTGTCATCAGCAGAAACCGTCGAGACCAGGCCGACAAGTGCGAGGATCCCGCAGGCAAGCATTTTTGCGAACACGCAAATAGCGCCGCGCAGGCCACTAAAGTCGCGGTGCTCTTCCAGGCTGTTGTTATTTGTTGGTCTTCTCATGCCGCTTTGCCGTTTCATTCTTGCGCCCCAACACAATGAACGTAACCCGTGAAGGCCAGCCGCCGAGGAAGCAGAGAAGCACTGGGCTGGCTAATGGTCGGCGTACCAGAGCGACGCGCATATCAAAAATCAGCTCCTCGCTCCATCACTTTCAACAGCACCGCGCACAACCTGCCCAGCGGTTGATCTAGTCATGGGGTTCGTCGAGATGGCTAGACCTGGCGTTCAACCGCACGAGTTCTGAGTCAATGGTCTTCTCGAACACTGATACTGGTTGAGCGCCCTCGATAAGAACCCCATTGATGAAAAATGCCGGAGTGCCGCTAACTCGAGCCCTGGATCCTGCCTTTACATCAGCCTCAACAGCAGACTTGAACTTTTCGGTTTGCAAACAGGACAGGAATTGCGTTTCATTGAGCTGCACAGCCCTGGCCTGCGCTAAGAGGCCGGAGGCATCGAGCTTGCCGGGACTCGAAAACAGAAGATCGTGATACTCCCAGAATTTACCCTGTTCACTTGCGCAGCGAGACGCTTCCGCGGCAGCCTCCGAATGCGGGTGACCTTGTCGCAGGGGGAAATCGCGGTACGCCAGCTTAACTTTCTCTCCGTACTTGGAAAGCAGGTTCTTGATGACTTCTTCCGATCCGCGGCAAAAAGGGCATTCGAAATCTGAAAACTCCACGATCGTTACTGGCGCTTCGGGATTTCCGCGAATGCGCGAGGAGTCGTATCCAACCTCTACCTTGGGTGGCGCCAACAGAATGCTGACATCAGATTCTCGCCGCAGCCGCTCCCTATAGGCCTGGCGCACCTCCTGGAGCTTTGCCAGCTTCAAGGCCTCGCGCAGCTGCGGTTTCATTTCCTCCAGCGGCCGGCGTTCCCGCTGCCCCAGGTAAAAAGCTTGGATTTCGGAATCCGTTGGATCCAACACTTTTGACGAAACTTCTTGCTCGATCAGTCGGTCGGTGGTAATACCCTTTCGACTCGCTGCGGCTTCCAGCACTTTCTGATCGATCAGCTTTTCGAGGGCGCGGCTCTTCAATTCATATTCTTGGTTCCGAAGCTGCTGTAGTTGCTCTTCCATGAGTGGCAGCAACTCATCCTCATAGATTGTTCGTCCTGCAATGGTTCCGACTGGCTGTCTAGCGGAAGCCCTGAAAGCCTGGGATTGAACGCTCACGGAGAAATCATCGGCCGCGTTCGTGCCCGATTGTGCCGACACGCGTGTAGCGAATAAGAAAGGCGCGACGGCAAGAATGGCAAACGAGAAAATTCTGTCGGGCTGGGACATCACATGCCTCCGAAAAGTTGCCTACACCGACGCGGGCCCGGGAATGAACCTCCGGTTCGGTATGAAAAGTCCCCCTCGGCCAACTTCTCCTGTCTAACAGGTACTGGGAGACGTTTTACTCATATAAGAAAAGAATGAGAAAACATTTCAGATGAAGAGGAAGTAGGGGCTCCCGCGTGGTTTGCTCAAAGTACGCAGCAAATTGCGGCGCTGGGACGGCGGATACGAAGTTCCGGCAGTGCAGTCGAGAACCTGGCATCGGTTGCGCGCTAAACCGCACTTGGCGGCCAAATACCGCACCCCGAGCTTACCGCTGGCCGTCGAGATTGGCCCATTCACCAGCCTGAATAAAACTGGCCCAGTAGAAAGGGTGTTCGCGCCCTTTGCGGTGCAGCATCGCGAGCTCGGCCTGCCGCAACGCTTCCCCGCGCCCCAGGCCCTTTTTCAGGCCCGAGTAGTATTCGGCCATCAATTCGCGCGTAACGTAGTCGCTGACGGGCCAAAGGCTCATTACCAGGGATTCGGTGCCAGCGAGGAAAAACGCGCGGCGCAGTCCATATACGCCCTCGCCGTTCTTCACTTCGCCGACCCCCGTGTCGCAAGCCGAAAGTGTGACTAGCTTAGTACCCCACAGGTCTAAGTTTGAAACCTCAAGCGCGGTGAGGATGCCGCTTCCTTTGCTTTCTTTAACGAAGTTTGCCCCGCTTAATGCCAGACCTGACCGCAGCAAAGGGTTCTCGAAATCCCTGGTTGCGGGACTTCCGGCAGCTTTGCCTACAGCTTGAGCACCAGTAGACTGGTTTACGTCCTGCAGGAAGAAGCCATGCGTAGCGATATGCAGGATCTTGGGAGCATTCAGTCGCCCCAGCGTCGCTTCAGATGCCTGCGGGCCGGTGAAGATCTGGGCTTCGGGAAAGAACGCATGGATGCTGTTGGCTTCGGACCTTGTGCCTGCTAGAGGGGCAAAATAAAGGTTGGAGAAGTCTGCTCCAGTTGTGATGCTTCGGCGCGCCGTCATGGCGGTCGCAGGTTTCCATTGAGGTTCCCCCGCATTCGCGGCCAGCGTCCCTTTCGGTTCGCCGAACAACGGATCCGCCACGATCACGGGAGCGCTCCTGCTGGGTCTTGGGAACTGCATGCGCAGCAAGTCCCGGCCGGTCGTCAGATAAGTGATAGAAAATCGTTCGACCAGGTAGTGCCCTTGGCTGTTCAACAAGACTTCAAACGGAATCAGGTCGAGCTGGCCGTCCGGCGAAATCAGCAGCCGCCTGTCACCGGCCACAAGCGGCTCAATCGGTTGGAAAACTCTCTCGGCGACGCTCTCGGCCAGCTGCCGCACATCCTTTCGATCCGGTTCACGCAAGGCTGCACGAAGTTTTGCCACGGCGGTGTCAATCGCCTCCGCGTCTCCCAAGTCGATTCCCTTCGCCACGGCATTGCCATGCAGAACATAAGCGGCATAGCGGAGGGCCCCGAATTGCTCAACATCGGTTTGCGCCTTTGGATTGAACGGGCGATAGGCAACGAATTCCAATAGGGCGGCATTGTCCGGGACCGCCGACCGCACCGCCTCGAAAGTTATTGCTTGCACTTGCGCGCGGAACTCTTCGTTGTGGTGGCTAATGGTGTTCTCGAGCTTTTCCTTACGTTCCTGCAGATCTTGAAGGGTCTTCCGATACTCTTCCATGGACTGCTTCTGAGGGCCCTTAAGAGCGACCCGCGCCAATTGAGTGCTGGCGTCCTTGAGCTCATCTAGAAGTGATTGGTCTTGCGAGTCGGAGTGCTTGCGCAAGATGGCGAGCGTGTCCGTCATGGCATCGAGCACGCGGCCCTTGCGTTGCAGCAGCACGGTGACCGCCAGTAAGGCGGCTTGGGAATTGTCCGGCTCCAATTGCAAATTCAACGAAATTGCCCGCTCGGTTCGCTGCGCTACGGAATCCAGATACGCGAGTTTCTGTCGCTCTGAGCCAATGGCAAGGTTGAAAGCAATATCCTCTTCAAGGGCCGCCTCCAGTCTCGACTGAACTCGGTTGGCGTTCTCAAAGTCGCCCACGGCGGCATAGTTCTTGGCGACGTTTGCCAGCGACAGAATGGGCGGGAACTCACCGGGCACCAGGCTTTTTTCGTAGATCCCGAGAACGCGAAGATGGGTTTCCAGCGCCTTTCTGTAATCTCCTTTGGAAGCATAGACATTGGCTAGATTCATCAGAGCCGCCGCATATTCGGGATGTTCGGTTCCAAGATATTTTTCTTTGATGGCCAACGCACGAACGTAGTACTTCTCGGCGGCGGGATAGTCTTTCTGTTGCCGGGCGACGATTCCCAGATTGTTCAGAACTTTGGAAAGAGAGAGGCTCTCTGCCCCGTAGTGTTTTTCGTCGAACGCGAGGCAGTGCTGCAAATACTCTTTGGCTTTGTCGAATTCGCGCAAATCCTTGTATATGACCCCCAGGTTGTTCAGGAACTCCCCGTACGAGCCCTGCTCCGTCAAACGAAGACCTTCCAGGATTGCCAACCCGCGCAGGTCCTCGCGTTCCGCTTTGGCCAGGTCTCCACGGCCTTCGTGTAAAACCGCCAGGCTCTTGAGCGTCCCGGCAACCACTGGATCATCTCCGCCGAACGCTTTTTCCTCCCCCTCCAGGGCCTCACTGAGCAGTCTGTCACCCTTGGAGTAGTCTCCGAGAGCAACACACACGGAGCCAAGACGGCTCTTCACGTAAAGTGTTTGAGGATGCTCAGCGCCCAGCTTAGCGGTTAATATCTGTAAGGCTCGCTCGAAACCCGCCCGGGCTTCGGCAGGTTTCGACATGTTATAGGTAATATCCGCTAGCTCCTTCGTTAACAGGGCAACGTTCACGTCGTCCGCGCCCAGCACTTCCTGCGCGAGATCCAAGGCGCGTTGCGCCAGGAGTAGCGCTTCCTGATTCTTGTCCACCGTAAAGAGCTGATTGGCTCTGGTTCGAAGCTGGCGGACCTCGTATAACGACCGATCCAGTGCGGTGGCGGGTCGCACTTCGACCAGGCGGATCTCATAGGCGGCGCCCGCGACCTCCCATTTTGGCTTCACCGCAATTGTGTATGAGCCTTGTTGTTCAGCGACAATGTCCAACTTCTCGGTCCCCTTTTTGCCGATCTCGTCGTCGGCATCCGCTTGCACGTAGTCCTCGCTCAAGAGAAGCTGAACCGTTACATCAACGCCGCGTTGCTCCACTTCAATCGCAGCGAACTGCCCTTTTTGCAGCTTGAGTCCGTAACGGTGGGTTTCCGTGCCGGCCACGCTCTGCTCAATGGCCTTGCCTGGTTCGAGGAAGGTAGCTTCACTTTGAAAGGAGGGCACTGCGCGCGCGCTCGCTAGATTGAATCCGAAGGCCAGCGCGAAACACTCCGTAAAACAAACGTAAGCGTTCGCCAAGCGGAGAGCCCGGAGGGAGGAGCTGCCAACGCGTGCTTGCATTGCAACACCCAGTTAAAGACGCTTGCCGGAATTCCGTCCTAGATGGAGCGCTACTTTAGCACAACTCTGAACACATAACCGGTAAGCAGCTCCTTGCTGCCCCGCGTGGGAATGCCGGTTAGTTCCACAATGTAGTTCTGCTGCTTCAGCAAACCCGCCGAAAGGCTGACGGATATGGCTTTGGCCTGGCCTTCGAGTCTGGCTCTGAGCCTCGGACTACTCCATATAATCCGATTCACGGCAGGCTCTCTCAATGCGACTTGATAGCTTGGGAAATCATCTCCTTCCAGTTGCAATCGTAACGTGACGCGATCGGTTCCAGGGGTCACAGACACTGTCGGAATTTGGCCGGCTCCCCGGGTCGGAGGCAACAGTAAAACGGTGATCGTCTTCAGAGACTCAGTTACTGGTACAGAAGCGCGCAACTCTTCTAGCTCTTTCTGCGCGCTCGCACTAGCGGAGCGCTGATCGCTGAGCTGCCGTTCTAAATCCGTCGCGCGTCGTTCCGCCGCTACTTCCCGTTCGTGCGCTGCGCGCTCTCGCCTTCCCAGCCATTCGTTTTTCGTGATTAGGTACGCAGAGGCAAAGACCATCAGCAGTGTTGCGGCTGCGAAGGTCCACTGGAGTTCCAGCCGCGGAACGGCGAGCCAGCTCCAAGTGGCATGGTCGTCTGATGCCTTTCGCCTGGCGCCGGACGGCGTCTTAGCCCCCGATTGCTGAACCGCTGCGGCCGCACTCCTTTCCTGGAAGCGAAGCATCGCCTTAGCGAACTCTACTTTCTCCGCCTTCCTGGACGTAGAGAGATAGACGCTCTCAAATCGCTCGAGCGACTCCCCGGAAAGCTCTCCTCGGACGAAAGCATCCACCAGGTCATTTTCGACGGCATCCAAACGCAGCACGAACTCGTCGTCGGCGATGCTCCGCTCGTCGAGACGTTCCGCCTCTTCTTGGGATAGCGCGCCAAGGAGATAACGGGTCAGCAGCTCGCTGGATTCAGGTTGTTCTGCGATAGGCATCATCCCTCTTATATAAGATTAAACACGGCAAAACCCGTCACGTTTGCCTGATGCACTTATCGACGCACGCCTCCAGCTTGTTCCGGATGCGGCACGCCCGAATACTTAGTGCATTCATCGTGATGCCAAGACGAGTGGTGAGTTCGGCCCGCCGCTCAATCTTCGCCCTTTGCTCGCCCCGATAGTATTCGAGAATCAGCTCGCGATCATTCGCTGACAGCTGGCCCAGGCACTTCTCAAGGCAGCCAAACGTTTTCTCCCGGAGATCCTCTGTGCCAATCTCCGAAACGCCTCCCGCACGGCGAGTCGCGGAGTCCGAGTTCCGGAGTTCCGTGGCGCCCGTTTGAATTGGTTTGACGCTGCGAACGTTCTCCAGAAAGACGAACTTGGCCACGATATAGCAGTAATGGAGAGCCGAAACCTCGGTAATCGTACCTTTCTCGTCGAGTTTGCGGGCGATTCGGTTGAGAGTCTCATCAGCCAACTCGTCGGAGCAAAGGCAATTCTTCCGACTGAAATATGCCGTGAGCCTGCGTTGCATCTCCAAGTACCGTTCGCCGCCCGAATCGCTGCCGTCGTCAAGCCATCGGAGTAGGCGTCGAAAGGCCTCCGGACTTAAGATCCAGTCTTTCTTCAACTCTGCCATCACAATCGTGGGTCTCTCTGCTGGCCAATGTGGACTAATTCTACATGAAAGCGGCGATGCCTTCGGCACGCATCGTTAGTATATAGGGGGGGTTCTCGCCGACTTCGCCGGGGGGCCTGGTGGAGCCGTCCCACTTCGGTCAGCCACCTAGCTTGACTGCGCGCCGCTCGATGGTCCAAGCCTGACGCGGCCCGGGGCGTAAAGTTCCCGCTACACGGAGTTCGCAAAGAGCCTGGGATTCTGATGCGGAAGGCTCAGCCAAGCTGCTGAAACAACTCCAGGAACCTTATCGGTCGATGGTCCGACTCGGGGCCTCTAAAGGGTTGCGAGTTACTGCAGCGCCGCGTGCAAACAACTAGCGCGCGGCCAGCAACGTCACGCGGCCAACGGTCGGTACCAGGAGACTGAGCGAGGTCGATTCGTCCATCGACTGCGCCAACGCGCCCACAGGTTTCGCCGGGCTCGCTTGACGGATCATGGTTCCCTCCCGATCACAATGCCAGCAAAAGGATCGCCAGCGAGGCGCGTCGGCGCTCCGGAAAACTCGCCTGAACCGGTTTTCGGTGTCAGTTGCCAGCGCCAAGGCCGGTTCGTGGAGGCATTTCCTGGGCGGGGACCTCGGCGAATCAGGACCACATGCGGCGAGCGTAAAAAAAATACGCTCTCACAGGACGCCAACACGGATGCAACGACAAATCGATAAGAGACAAAATGAGGATCTGGGCATCAAAGAAGTCGCTTTTTCAAGGCTTCCACGATCCCCGTCTCCGCAAGGGGCGCCATGAGGTCGTATCCGGCTTTGTTGGGGTGCACGCCATCCGGACTCAACTCGGCTTTGAGACCGCCTTCGTTGTTGGCCATACTCGAGTAGTAGTCCACAAATATGAAACCAGTTTTCGCGGCGTACTCTTTGATCCACGCGTTTAGCTCTCTAATCTTGGGTGCAGGTTCCAGCCCCCTGTGCCAATGAAAATCGCTTGCCGGCAGTACCGAGCACAATACAACACGAATCCCATTTGCCCGGGCAAGCTCGCTCATGGACGCGATATTATTCCCAATCTCCTCCAAAGTTTCCTTCCCCGTGTTCTCGGCGATGTCATTTGTACCCGCCAGCAAGACCACGACCTTCGGTTTCAAAAGGACAACGTCCTGACGAAAACGGACCAGCATCTGCGGCGTAGTTTGCCCGGAGATACCACGATTGACATACGGCTTTCCCGGGAAAAACTCACCGCGATCAGGAGTCGTTGAGGTTGCTTTCTGCCCCCAGCCTTCCGTTATGGAATCTCCCATGAACACAACTCGCGTTTCGCCTGGCGACACTGGCGGCAACAACTTATTGGCCTCTCGGTACTTCGCCAGGAAAGACCAATCATTGAACGTCCGCTCCAACTGCGATTTCTGGTAAGGCGTCAACTGGTCCGCGGCTGGTGCTTGTTCCGTTGGCTTCAGAGTCTGAGCTCCCGTTGGCGTTCCCTGCGAGAAAGTCAACGGACCGCAAATAAGAACCGCCACAGTCAGGAACAAAATACAGAGCGTATAAGAAAGTCTCTCTTTTCGAGCCACCGAGATGCCTCCTCCTAACATAAACGCCCCGATTCTACCGCAGGACTTCTGACAAATCCTCAATAAGCAGAAAAATGGCGCATCTTTCCGAGGGCTTTCGAACGCCTGTTTGGTCGGTACAGAAGGCACGAACACCCGTTTTTCCGGGCATCAGAAGCACTGCGGTTGCTTTCTATCGAGCGGCCAGTCCCTTCGGATCGACTTCGCATCCGGTAAGTGAGAGTTTTCTTCTTCTCGACCACGTCCCGCCGCCTGGAGAGAATCCGTCGCGCTCGTTCCGCCGTCTTTTCGTCGTAACCCATCGCCTCGGAGACTCTCCTGCTACTCCTGTGGCTGGCGAATTGTTATTTTGCATCAAGGGGCATGTAGCATTGGTTACATGAGTTACATGCCTTGTCTTTATCAACCCTCCCGCCTCCCCGTTTCGAACTGGATGTTGCTGATTCTTAAGGCTCTTCAATGCGATGACACTTTGGCGATGGACAAGCTAGCCGGCGCCGGCGCATTCGGTCTAGAAAAGTTGTGGAAGCCATTTGAGTAGTTCTATCTTGCCGCGCCAGCGTCCATCCGTTGCTTTCACTCTTGGGGAGACCTGCTTTCACAGAATATGGCTTTTGCCGGTGCCGCATTACCGCATAAGTGGTTTTCCTTCTAACGCAGGGCACGGTCCCGCATCGTCAAACTCCTTAGGAATTTGCTCGGCGCTTGGGATGCCGTCGTCTCCATTGCCCGAGTCAGGATCAAAGGTCTGTGCGGAATCCAGGCGCAAAACGTGTTGACAGAATATATCTGCTACTGATAT
>Ga0207151_1230_pt1 | contig 10754 bp, 9 predicted proteins | sample Alteio_BWMinHeat_29_FD_153523 | JGI IMG/M metagenome (GOLD analysis project Ga0207151, IMG submission 153523) | Enriched cells from forest soil in Barre Woods Harvard Forest LTER site, Petersham, Massachusetts, United States -... | ecosystem: Environmental > Terrestrial > Soil > Temperate forest >... | reverse complement strand
AGAAGGGGTGGCAATTGGAGCAGATTTCGACGTTTAGCCTGTCGCCCTTGATGGTAGAGCGAGTTTGAAAATTGTGGCCGCAAGCGCAATGCACTGTTACGGCGTGATAGTCGGGGTGAATACCGGGTTTCATGAGGCTCCATTCGTTCGCGTCCGGTCTGCACGGCTTGCCTTTCTCGAACAGAAGGGTGTCACTCCTCGCGGAGTGAACTACAGCCGCGTCGCTAGGTCGCGAGGCAAACAGCAATTATACGGGAACCCATCCATATTTCAAAATCGGGCTGCGAAATCCTAAATCGGAGAAATGTTATCCTTCGTGGAATTGGACCTGAATTTGGCCTATGTTCTCGGTCCGAGACTCTTTCGATAGGGGGGTGGAGAATGAGCAGGATACCTGGGATGTCAGTGGCACTGCTGGCTTGCGCAATGGCGTCAGCGGGGTTGGGAGCGGGTGCGGTAAGCGCAAAGGATGAAATCGACGGGTTTAACAAGAGCTATGTTGAGCTGCATTTGAAAATGGATACTGCGGGGATATTTGCGATCTGGGCGGAAGATGGAGTGAGTTTGATGCCGGGGGAAGCCCCGCTAATTGGGAAGAAAGCGATCGTGGCGTGGGTGGAAAATATTCTTTCGAGAATGCCGGGCTACAAAGTCGTGAAGGAGGAGATAGATTTTCACGATATACAGATTTGGGGGGATTGGGCTTCGGAATGGGCTATGGAACATCAGGTGGTACAGCCCCCGGATGGGAAGCCGGTTATTGATTCGCGCGGGAAGATGGCCCTAGTGCTGCACCGGGAGGCGGGCGGGGTGTGGAAGGTGAAGCAGGAGATGTGGAATCAGGCGCCGAAGCAGTGAGGGTGGGGCCCTCTCAGAAGATCTTGGGGGGATCCTTGAGGTTGAGGGTTACAAGAAATCCGCCTTGCCTTGGTTGGCACAAAGACAAATGAGTCGCCTTTGGGATCGGGCGAAACTATGGCGACGGAGTGACCTTCGATAAGATCCTCGTGCTCACGAATCAGACGGATGACTCTGCCGATTTGATTTTGGGCGAACGTGAGGCCACTTTAGGGCCTGTTTGTATTCGTCGCAGAATGTCGTCAGACAAGATCCACATGAAATTGTGCCTCTCGGCCCACCTGCCGAGAACAACTGACTCGGATTGTTGGCAAAGTGATCTCGGAAGCCAGAAATACCCACAGCCAATGCGCTTGTGTCGATCCATCTGTCCGTAGCTGGTGCTTCTTAGTCTTCAGCGACTTCGGTGATTTCCGGCGGCCGCCGTTCTTTGCGGAATTCGCTAACGGCACGCAGGATTTCTTCTTCGGAGACTTCGCCTGAAAGGTCTCTTGCAGCGGTTAAGAGAAGAAACGAAGTCACCGGCGGTTACAACTTTTGAGAGAAACGCCAGCGCGTGGCGGATTCGGCGAAGTTGGGGGCGTGTTCGTCCTGGCCGAAGGCGGTCTCGGGTTCGACGCGGTAGACGTTGCCGCCGCAGGAGGTGAGTAAGGGTTCGACGTCGCCACCATATTTTTTGTTGTAGACAGCGGCGAGGTGCTTCCAGACAGTGCGGTCTTTGATTTCTTGCGGGACGCCTTCGAGGATGACGGCTTCGTCGGCTTGCTCGGTGCCGATCGAGCAGTACGTGTGTGCTGCGATGTTTTTAGCCTTGCGAGTGTTCGGGCCGGTGCTGAACCAGAAAGCGTCTTCCCACCAGACTCCCCAGACCAGCATGAGATGAGGACGCCCACCGGGGCGCGTGGTGGCGATCCAATAGTTGTGGGATTTTTCCAGACGCTCGAGGGCCCAGCTCCAGGGTTTTAGGCCTTTGGTGGGCTCCTTGGGCATCTCTGCGAAATCGGGCCAGTGGGGGCGGCTTGCGGTGGGTTCGTTCATAGAGGCCTCCGTGCGCGTCTATTTTGCAGGCGAGATTCTAGCAGGGCCGGGGTGTCGCCGGAATTGGCGGAGTGATGAAGACAAGGGAGGCGAGGTGTTAAGGCTGCTGAGTGTTTGCGCTTGCAGGAGGGATTTGCTTCGCGTAGCTTCGCAGGGATGCGTGTAGAGATGGTTGGAGAGATTCCGAAACGAGCTGTTAAAGCTGGAGCAGTTGCCAGTGACACCGCAGCTGGTCTTGCGATCAAGACTTTTCTTGCGGCGATTGAGAGCGAAGCTTCGCTGTTTTGTGTTGGGCAGCCGGTGGCGGGACCATCGGCGGATGAAGCAGCGGGCGGCCGGGTCTATTTCGGGGATATCGTTCTCGAGTTTCGGGAGGCTGAAAACAGCCGTAACAGGAGCCTGCATTTTCTCTTGATGGAGAAATTGATCGAGCTATTGAAGGACGCGGGATCTCGGGAGTCGCTTGAGACAACTCTCTGTCTGACGTCTGGAAGTATCTCGGTAAGTAGCTCGGGGATCCAGGACAAGCCGAATCAGAAAGCCCTGGCATTGAGGCTCAGGCTTGCTGCCAAGGGTGACTCATCTGAACAGGCGGTGTTGCGCTGGGGCCTGGGGCTTGCACATATACAACAAGCGCTGCTTTTCACTTCGCGACTGTTGCGACTGCATTTGGCGCAGACGGGTTTTTGAATGGCGAAAGACGACGAGCTTTGGATTCAGGTTAACACGGCCGGAGTTCAGGAGACGAACGCGCAACCCATGCGGTAGGCGCCTTGTGATGTGCGCTGAAACCAGACGGGCTTCAGATTGACGCGCACAGGCGGAAGAATGGGAACGTGCAGTACCGCAAGAATGCTTTCTGGGATTTCTTCCTGAGATTCCAGTTCCAGAGCAACTCCACCAAAGCCGAGGTCCAGGACGCGGGCGCGACGAACGCCCTGATCGCCGAGGACTGCGTAGGCGTTTGTGCCGGACATGGAGACACGCTCGGCCTTGCGCGGGACGGAGTAGACGCGGGCGGGGGGCGGGATGGCCAGGGTTTGCGTGGTGGAAGTATCCGAGGCGGTGGAAGGGACCGGGGAAGAGATCGCCGCTTCGGATTTTTCTGGCGGACGTTTGGATTCGAACGGAATGGCCCGCGGTGCGGAAGACTGGCGCTCAGAAGGCGTGGGAGCGGTGGGTTCAGGGGTAGGAGTTGAAGCAAGCTCGGTGCGAGAACTGCTCGTGGGAGCCTTGCTGTGATTCTCGTGCTTCAGCCGATAAAGGCGCTCATCGGCGACGCGGATTAGTTGATCGGCTTGATCGCCGTCTTGGGGAAATGTGGCGACGCCGTGGTCCATGCTTACGCTGACACCCATTTGGAAGCGCGCGATGGACTCACCAAAAACTGTGCCGATGCGGCGACTGAGAGCGAGGGCTTGGGCCGCATCGGTTTGCGGGAGAAGGAGGGCAAATTCATCACCGCCGATGCGGAAGGCGGAGTCCGAGGTGCGCAGAGCTTTTTTCAGAGTGGCGGCGGCGGAGCGCAAAACTTCATCGCCGCGGGGATGGCCGTGCTTGTCGTTGACTTCCTTGAAGCGGTGCAAATCGAGGATGACCAGGCCGAGAGGCGAACTGTAACGGCGGGCGCGATTAATTTCTTTTTCGAAGGCTTCGCCGAAGAGGCGGCGGTTATAGAGGCCGGTGAGGGGATCGGTGACGGCGTTCAACTGCAGCATTTTAAGCTCGTCGTACTCGATGACGATAGGGACGCGGAAAAGACCCGCGGAGGTGAGGACATCCATCAGGGCTGTCTTCAAGGAAATTTGCCGCTCCATATGCTCGCTGAGTTCGCGGCGACGCGTGAGCATTTCATCCCAGAGTTGCACGCAATGTGTTTCAGGAAGATCGAGGTGGGTAATGGTTCGGAAGTAGCGCTGCAGGAACTGGCCGCGCGCAGAAATATGTAGACCTTCGAGCGTGTCAGCAAGCAGCTCGAGATAGCAATCCTCAATCGGCAGACGCGGGGGCGCAGGAGCGCCGGGGCTGGGCATATCCGGTATACACCTGACTTTAGCCTATCCCCGCGGGGTTTGGGGAAAGCACATGTGGCTTTCTCTTTCTATGTGGAGCAAGCCAGAGACCAATGGAGAGAGGGTCTGAGGCCTGCTCCCGGGCCAATAGAGCTAACCTGAATTCTTCGCTATGTCATTCAACCAATTGGATATAGGGCCGATTCTTTGGAAACGGCCACTCTTCCGAGTCGGGACTAGGTAAGATTCCCTGTCCGAGTCAACGGAAGCTGTCCGTCAAAGCGGCATTACTTTACTCAAGTGGCTTGAGGAATTCCAGTCCAAAGAGTCGCATTTCACCAGCGGAATCCTGGCGGAGGACTTTTGCGCTGATAGGAGGGGTTTCGCTGGGGACGACTCCTGAGGGAGCGGAGCTGGGTGCAGGAATGGTGAGATAGACGAACTGATTGGGCCGGAGAATGTGCGTAGACGCTACACAAGCGCCCGTGGCGCTGATGTTGAGCGTTTTTGTGAGCTCGATGAATTCGGCTCCGGAGGTGTCTGCCGCGCGCAGGAAGACGGGCATTTGCAACCGAATACGAGGGGACCGTCTTAGATTAGAGGGATCCACGCGTTGACCATTCCTCAGAAGACCAGTTTGCACGAGAGCTCGCTTAGTACCAAGGAACTAGTACGGAAGGTTGGTTGCATATCGAATGCCATATTTGGATCGAAGAAGGCGATATTAAGTCATCTATTTTCAGCAGGGTACAGCAAAGCCCGAACCCGACAATCCCGTGCTCATCGATTCTTATTCATGCCCTAACCACTTGGTTTCCGTAAATGTGCAAATGGAACGCATTTGCCATTGACAGTCGGAAAGTCCTCTGCCAGCATGAGGATTCAGCTAGGGAAAACTTTTTCCTACTGCAGTGGAGAGACGAAACCCGCGAAATGCCTGGGATCATTGCCATACCTACAGTTGCCGATCAGCGGAAAGTTCTGGCTCTGCCGTTCGGATTTGTGAGCGCGCTTCTTGAGGCGGCGAGAATACCAATCTGGTTGGCGGAGAGAACCGGACGTGTGTTGCTCTCGAATGAAAGTGCGCGGCAATACCTGGAGTCAGAGAGCGGCAGCGATTCGAGCCGGTTGAATCTCTTTACCGACCTCCTGAAAGTCGAGCCGAATCTGATCGCGCAGAAAATCGACGCGGGAGAGCCCGAAGTGGAGATGGAAGTGGTGCGCGGGGAAAGGAAGACTCGCGCTCGTATTCAGTGGATTGCGGATCCGGGATGTTTGCTGGTGCGATTGGAAACCGAACCCGCAGGAAGGGTCGCGCCGGATGCGGCCACGCAGCTCACCGTCCAGGAACTTCTTCAGGAACGAGAGATCACTTATCGGAATCTTCTGGCGGCCTACTTGAAATTGCAGGAAGTGAACCGCCAGAAGACGGTCTTTCTCGCCTCGGCAGCGCACGAATTGAAGACGCCGCTCGCGGTGATTAAGGGTTACTACGACCTGATGCTGGCGGGATCTCTGGGACGCTTGACGGACAAGCAGCGCGACATCCTCGAAGAATCGAAGGAGAGTTGCGAGCGGCTGGTGAGGCTAGTTTCCATGTTCCTGAACTATTCCGCGCTAGAGAGCGGCAAACTGGTGCTGCAGCTTCGAGAGAATGATCTTCGCGATTGCCTGGATGACTTGGCGAAGCGCTGGTCCGAAGCTTTCCAACGCAAAGGGGTCAAGCTAGAGGCCAGCTTCGATCCGTCGATTCCGCCGTTCCGTTTCGATTATCAAAAGGTCCAGCAAGCGGCTGCGAATCTTCTGGACAATTCACTGAAGCATACGCCGGCGGGCGGAAGTGTGACACTGAAAGCCGGGCCTCATTTCTGGGAGCGGCGAGTCTCGGCGGTTGCGCCAGCGGAAGAGCGGCGGCGCTTCCGTCTCCCGCGTCCCAACAGCGTAGAGGTCTCTGTCACAGACTCAGGACCGGGGATTGCGGCGGAACATCATCAGGAAATTTTTGAAGATTTTGTGCGCGTTGACCGCAACACTTCGGGTATGGGTCTTGGACTGGCGATTGCAAAGCGCCTTATTCAAGCGCATCGCGGCAAGATCTGGGTGGAAAGCGAACCGAAGTCGGGAAGCAAATTCACATTTTTGTTGCCGATGGATCAGGGATAGTTCCTGACGAATTGGTGCAGGGTAAAGGGAGAACTCTATGGCCGCTAAAGAAAAAATCTTGGTCGTGGATGACGAGCCGAGCATCCGAAAGTATCTGCAGACGTTGCTGGAAGTGGATGGATACGACGTCGAGACGGTCAGCTCCGGAAGAGAGGCTATTGCCAAAGTAAGCGGCGGAGAGCGGCCGGACTTCATCATCCTTGACGTTCTTATGCCCGAATTAAATGGGATCGAGACTTTGAAAGAGCTGATGCAGGCAGACCGCAGCCTGAACGTCATCATGCTGTCGTGCTCGAATGAAGTGGGCACGGTCGTGGAGGCCATTCGCCTCGGAGCACACGACTACCTGACGAAGCCGTTCGAGAAGACGGAGTTGGACGCAGCGATGCTGAAGTCGCGCCAGAAGAAACAGCTCACCACGGAAAACCAGGCACTGCGTGATTACTGCGACCAGGTTACCGAGGATCTGAGTTTTCTCGCCGCCAGCCCGCAGATGGTGCGAATTCGACAACAGATATTGCAGATTGCGCCAGTGGACGTGCCTGTTTTTATTTGCGGGGAGAGCGGTGTCGGCAAGGAAGTCGTGGCTCGGATGATTCACTTGCGTTCGAAGCGCCGCAACCAGCCTTTCATAAAAGTGAATTGCGCGGCGCTCCCCGGTGAACTTCTGGAATCCGAGTTGTTTGGTTTCGAACAGGGCGCTTTTACAGGTGCGATTCGCAGCAAGCCTGGCAAATTTGAAATGGCGAACAAGGGAACGATCTTCCTGGACGAAATCGCGGAAATGACCACGCCCTTGCAGGCCAAACTGCTGCACGTGCTGCAAGATCATCAGTATTCAAGGCTGGGAGGACGGCACCTGATCGATACAGATGTGCGAGTGCTGGCGGCCACAAACGTAGATGTGCAAGAAGCGATGAAGACGGGGCGCTTCCGAGAAGACCTGTATTACCGGCTGAATGTGCTCTCCATACTCGTGCCGCCGCTGCGCGAGCGACTGGTCGAGATTCCACTGTTGTTCCGCCATTTCCTGGAGCAGTACAGCGAGAAATTCGGGAAGACGCCCTCGGGGCCGTCGAAGCATTTGCTCGATGCGGCAGTGAATTATCCGTGGCCGGGGAACTTGCGCGAGCTGGAGAATTTCGTGAAGAGGTATGTGATTCTCGAGGACGATGAAGGCAGCCTGCGCGAGCTGGTGGAGATGTCGTCGGCGCGGCAACGCACTTCTCCGCGGGAGGAGTCCGCTCCTCCGCCTCGCGAACAAGGGCTAAAAGCGCTCGTGCGCGGATTGAAAGACGAAGCGGAAATGGAAGCCATTGCAGACGCGCTCGAAAAGACGCGGTGGTGCCGCAAGGACGCCGCGAAAATGCTGGGCATCAGCTACAAGGCGCTGCTTTACAAAATGAGGCAGTTCAATCTGGATACGCCGCGCACGCGGCGCACGGCTGCGGCTCCGGCCGAAGTGGAAACCTCTGCCGTGGTAGGGACGCGGAACCAGTAGGAGCCTTGAATCCTGCTGTTTCCATGGACCTGGGGAACCGAGCTCGCAAAGCTTGTTGATTTCTGGCAACACCGACAGCGCGGTTCAAATGCACGTCACCGCCGCAAATACTGGAGGTCGGGGGAATGACGGAACGCCGCACGGCTCGTCGTTATGATTTGTCCCTACCAATTATCATTCGAAATCCCGCCGAACGCCAAGACGACTCCCAGGAGGGAAAGACGCGCGACATTTCGACGCGCGGGTTATATTTTGTGATCGAGCAGGACCTCGAAGCCGGTTCCGAGCTGGACATTACCCTGACGCTGCCCGCAGAGATTACCCATGGCTCGGAGGTATACGTGCGTGCGTTAGGAAAGGTTGTGCGAGTGGAGCGGCGCATGGAAGATGGCACAGCGCGACTGGGGGTCGCTGCGGTGATCGAGCGGTACGATATTATCAGAGGGCAAACTACTAGCGCGTAAGCAGGACCCACGCAGGGCAGTCTAAACCTCCTGCCGAGTGTTCGGCCCACCCTCTTGGCGGCATTGATCAGCCCATCGCTTAACTCCATAAGGGTAGCCAATTTGAGAAAATCGTTAGCAACAGTAGGGTACATTTTTTCTCACTGCACTCGACAGGTAAAGAGACGCAGTTGCACCTGGTACTATAACCAGGTCGATTCTATTGTCCGTAAGTATCTATAAATACAACCTTTAGTGCATTATCCTCGCTTCGCGAGGTCCGCTTAGCCGAATCGGCCAATGGCGTACCGTGTGCACTCTCCTTCAGCGCCAATCGCTTATTATGCCTTCGCCAAAGCCAAGAATCAGCACGCGCACAGAACCGATCGACTCGCTGCCTCCCGATGCCGTTTTATTTGGTAGGTCTCGGGCGATGATCGAAGTGCGTTCTTTGGCGGCGAAGGTTTGCCATATCGACGCGCCGGTACTTCTCTGCGGAGATGGCGGGACTGGCAAGGAAGCCGTGGCGCGATGGATACACATGCATTCGCGAAACGCCGGGGGCCAGTTTGTTAAGGTGAACTGCGCGGCGATCCCTGGAACTCTCTTAGAGAGCGAATTGTTTGGATACGAGAAGGGAGCGTTCACCGGAGCACACCTCTCGAAGCCGGGAAGAGTTGAACTGGCTCAGAACGGGACGCTGTTCCTCGATGAAATCGCTGATTTGGATTCCGGCCTACAGAGCAAACTCTTGCAGTTCCTTCAAGACGGAAGCTATTCGCGAATCGGCGGCACAGAGGAAAAACTGGTCGAAACGCGGTTGATTTGCGCGACGAACAAAGACCTGCAGCAAGAAATCGATGCAGGAACATTCCGCGCTGACCTGTTTTATCGTATCAACGTGGTGCGAATGAGGTTGCCGCGACTTCGCGAGCGAAACGAAGATATACCCTCGCTGATAGAATACTTTCTTGCACAGTTTCAAGAGAAATTTGCGAGACCAGCAGAGCCATTGAGCAATGCGATGCTGCAATACCTGCAGAATCTGGATTGGCCAGGAAACATTCGCGAGCTTTCCAATGGGATCGCGCGCTATGTGCTTGTGGGCGCGGAGGCCAATATTGGTCCTGAGCGTGTCCCTAAGCCGCGTAGCAGTGCATCCAGAGGCTTCAATAGCACAGTGAATGTTTCGCTAAAACAGTTCTCCAAGGAAGCAGTGCGCGAGCGGGAAAAAACGTACATCCTCGAGGCACTGACGGCCAATCAATGGAATCGCCGAAAGACAGCTGAGGCTTTGAAGATTAGCTATCGCACACTGATCTACAAGATTCGCGATGCGGGCTTGATCACCAAACGAACGCAAATCCCTTCTAGGACTAGATTGGGAGATCCCGACCCTTCCCCTGCCGACTAGCACGCGATTCTTAAAAACTACTCATACATGCTTGCGTCTCTCTCGCGGGCCCTCTACTAGCTGCGTTTTCTAACGAGAGGCATGCTGATCGAAAAACGCAGGCTTGAAAATGGCCAGTTTTGTCCGCTGAAAGAGACAATAAGCCTCGATCGGGAAGCGAGTCGCGGCGTCGTGTTCTCTTGCGCTGAAGGGAATTCAAATCTCGTGGCTGTTGTTCAGAAATTGCCAGCGCTGACTTCCTTACCGGCGCCGACCCAGCCGAAAGCAATCCGCAGGCTCCCCGTTGTGCGTTCATCTGCTCGCCGAACTGAAAGTCTCGTAGCGGGAGCTGCCTATCTCACGATTGAAGCGAATGGCCGTCCGGCCAACCAAGATTGACCCAGGGCAACTCACGGACAGGGTCCGGTAGATTCTGGAAACTTGGCCCGAAACTGTTCTTCTAGACAGTAGTTGAGTCGTCGGTTGATTGTCTATCCTTCCACAGTAGTTTAAGTGCCGAGAGCGCATTGTCTCAGCTTCAGCGGACCCCACCCCCGTCCCTGGCCCTACTAGCTAACTGAAACGCACGACTAATTCTGTGCGAACGAGCACCGGAGTGTCTCTTCACGAGGTAAATCGAGGAATGGTAAATACAATGCATTTCGGATACCTGGAGTTCCGGAAGCGGACAAATCATCTGCATCTGAGTCTTGGCGATCTCTGGTGGTATCGCGCATTACCCACCATCCTCTTACTTGCTCCCATCTTGTTGTTGATCGGATGCTCAGGTCTAGTAAGCGCGAGCGGGACAAAATCCCAGCCAGCACAACAAGCTGCCATCCAAGTAACTCCCAGCAGCTTTAACTTCGGCAATCTGGTTGTTGGCAAGAAGGTCTCGCAGACTGCCACGGTCGCCAATACCGGAAACACCTCGATCAACGTCACTGCTGCGAGCGTGTCAAGCGGCCAGTTTGCAGTTTCGGGGATCACCGTGCCCCTATCGCTGCCCGCGGGGCAGTCCAGTACCTTTCAAGTGTGGTTCGATCCGAGCGCAGCTGGAAGCGTTACTGGTACGTTGACGATACAGACTGACAGTGGAGTTTCTTCAGGGCAAGTCGCGCTTACGGGTGTAGCAACAGCACCACCGCAGCAGATTAGTGTGAGTTCGACGACGCTGAATTTGGGTAGTGCCATCGTAGGAACAACAGCGAATGGGTCGCTGACCCTCACGAACACCGGCGGAGCGAATCTGATCATCTCGTTGATTTCTGTGAACGGGGGGCCGTTTGGAGTCTCCGGTATAACTACACCCAGTACGATCGCGCCCGGTGGCAGTGCAACGGTGA
>Ga0207151_1228_pt1 | contig 10816 bp, 12 predicted proteins | sample Alteio_BWMinHeat_29_FD_153523 | JGI IMG/M metagenome (GOLD analysis project Ga0207151, IMG submission 153523) | Enriched cells from forest soil in Barre Woods Harvard Forest LTER site, Petersham, Massachusetts, United States -... | ecosystem: Environmental > Terrestrial > Soil > Temperate forest >... | reverse complement strand
CGAGTTCACTGAAGCGGTTTTTGGCATCTGCAAGTCGCCATTCCATTGGGGCTCCTATGTGGCTAGATTATCTAGCCATATTATAGCCATTTGCGCAAATTCGTCAACTGCGACTAATCATCCCAGACCATTCTGCGCCATCCGCCATCCGCGGCCATCCGCTGGATTTCCGTCTAGCACCCGGGCGTATGGCCCTTCAAGTCAAGGCGCCTGTAGGTGGCTCGACGCTCCCGGGCGGTACGGGAGTGGTTCGACCGATCTGTGAACTTCGAACGCTGCCTTCCAGTGGACGCTTCCGATTCTGGAATTCCGGCCAAGCGATGCTTCCGAAATGGCCAAACGATGGTTCAAGTCACAGGTGTGTAAGGGCGGAACCGGGAAAGCAGAAGACACGAAGCCGCAGGAATTAGCCCGAAGCCGTCCAAAAAAATGAGCGGCAGAAAAAGGCTGGCCCCCAGAACTGGGGGAGATCGGTGCGGTGTCGGCCGAGCTATGTGAGCAGGTAAAGCAGAATAGAAAACATCAGCCGTGCCGCGACCGCCAAGCCTCCCACAATGGCGCTCGATACAAGTGGCTCGTTGCCTTTTGCGGCCGTCACTTCGGCGTGGCCGACGATTCGGGAGTTGATCGTCACAAGCGCGTTTTCGACACTTATCTCCGATCAGAAAGACCAGGGATAGCCACCATGCCGTCTCTTGTAGTAGCATGGCCGGGGTGAGTAGGAGATCGTGAAAGAGCCGCGTCTTTCAAAAGCCGAAACGCGCATCCTAGAACAGTACTGGAAACTGCGGACTGCATCGGTGCGCGAGGTCCTGGAAAGCCTCCCGGAAGACGAACGTGCCGCTTACACAACCGTGCAAACGCTCGTCTATAGACTGGAGGAGAAGGGTGCGTTGCGCAAGGTAAAGAAGATCGACAATGCCCAGCTATTTGAGCCGGCCGTCAATCAAAGCCAATACCGCAGCAGGCTAGTACGCGATTTGCTCGATCTTTTCGGCGGCTCGCCCCGTCCGCTCGTCTCTCACACGGTCGAGAATGGCGCCCTGAACTTGCGGGACCTGAAAGCATTGCAGAGTGCGCCACTCGTTGATAAGAACGGCCGAACCAGCGGAAGCAAACGTACATGATGTATCACTTCACCGTTCATCTGCTGTATGCATCGATTGTGGGCTGCGCAGCCTGGGTGCTGACATCAGTCCGGGCCGCAAGCGCGACCACGAAATATTGGATTTGGGTTGTGACGGCATTGAATTTCGTTGTGCCTTCAGGAGCATTGATCGATATGCTTTGGGGACGGTACTTCACCTCGTCTAGGCCACTCGCTGCTTTTGTCGGGCCGATATCGGATATGACAAAAGGCCGGACGGTCGTGGTGCTTGCCCTGATATGGATAGCGGGCGCTTTCTTTATGTTTATTCGATTAGCTTCGCGTATACGCAGAGAGCGTCGCGAGGAGCAAGCCCACTTGAGCGATGGTGGCATGACGTCTACCTTCGTAGCGGATGGCATTCCCGTGAGTTTCGGTGAGAGGCATCTTAGCCCCGCAGTTCGCGGAGTCCTTTCCCCTCGTATCCTGCTTCCCACCGGCATCGATCGGTTGCTCAATCCGCGTGAATTCCGCGCTGTCCTGATTCACGAACTAGCGCATGCCAGACGGCGTGACAACCTGCTCCGCCTGCTTTACGAAATTTCGTTGTGCGTTTTATGGTTCCATCCGCTCATCTGGCTCGCTGGGGCGCGGACGGCACTCTATCGCGAACTCTCCTGCGATGAATCTGTTATCCGGCACGCGCATGGAAAAGCATTGGTTTCGGCGTTGGCGAAACTTGCAGTACCGGAACAACCGCGATTTCTGCAAGCAACAGTGTCCTCGCACCTGAGCCATCGCTTGGCACACCTGTCAAGGCCACCACAAACGACATATCGCGCGGCAAGCCTGCTATTGGCATCGGTGTTTGCCGCCGTCGTCGCGGCCGGCATCTTTCAGACCATCGCACATACGGCCTGCTGTTTCGCCATGAAGCGATAACCGCGGTGAACTGCTTACCCACGCGGTCCAGCTGCGTGTACTTGAAAAAATGGGACTCCGGTGTCCATCCGCTAGGTCTCGCACATACAGGGCAGATAGCGGCGTTCGCAAGATTCGGCTGAATCTAAAGGAAAGTTACCCACTGCGCCGAGTCGGACGCGACCTCGTAGACGAGGCCTACAAGCTCTAAGGGTGCTCTCTTTGGAATACTTGATTCCCTATGACGCAGACGCGCTGCCACTCGGTCTTCCAGACTCATTCGTTGTCGGTGTTGTTCCACGACCGCTTTGTGGCAACGGAAGGAACGGCAAACTTCGAGCCGTTGCTGTTCCGCGCTTGCAATGCCTCATCGACTTCCCTCGGCATGCCTTGACTATCGACAACAGCTGTTGTAGATAATCATAGTATGGGAAAGCCAAGCGATTTGGTCCAAGGAACCCTGGACCTTTTGATCCTCAAGACGATCTCGCTCGAGCCGAAACACGGCTGGGCGATTGCCAAGCGCATTCAACAAATCTCCAGCGATGTTCTGCGAGTTCAGCAGGGCTCCCTCTATCCGGCTCTGCATCGGCTCGAACAGAAGGCCTGGATCAAGGCCAAATGGGCGGAGACGGAAACAGGCCGAAAGGCCAAGTTTTATTCGTTGACGGCTGCGGGACGCGCGCAGCTGGAAAAAGAAGCGGCCAACTGGGATCGTCTGTCTGCGGCGATCGACCTGGTTGTGGAAGCAACCTAAACTGAGGCGTTATGTTGTGGATCCAACGATTGTGGCTCCAGTTGCAGACTGTGTTTCGCCGCGAGCGAGCCGCTCAGCAGCTCGACGATGAGTTGCAATTTCATCTGGAGCAGCTGATTGCAGAAAACGTTGCCGCTGGCATGAGCGAAAAAGAAGCGCGCCTTGCAGCTGTGCGAATGTTCGGCAACAGCACGGCCGTCAAGGAGGAAACACGCGATACCTGGGGCTGGGTCACGCTGGAGCAAATCGCGCAAGACTTGCGCTACGGATTCCGCGGTCTTCGGAAAAGCCCTCTTTTTACTGCCGTCGCTGTGTCAACACTGGCTTTGGGCATTGGCGCGAACACCGCGATCTTCAGCCTTATGGATCAAGTGCTCCTGGAGTTGCTTCCGGTAAAGCATCCCGAGCAACTTGTGCTGGTGGCCGAGCGCGGGATTCGTTTCGGCGATAGCTGGGGCGACAACGACATCTCGTACCCTATGTATCGCGATTTTCGCGATGGCAATCAGATTTTCTCGGGAATGTTCTGCCGTTATCCCACGAGTGTCAGTCTGGGCTACGGAGATCACACGGACAGTGTAGCGGCGGAATTGGTTTCCGGCTCTTATTTCCCGGTGCTGGGCGTGACGGCAGTGACCGGCAGAACTCTGACGCCGGACGACGACCGCATTCCCGGCGGCCATCCCGTAGCGATGCTCAGCTACAGTTTTTGGCAGAGCCGTTTTTCCTCCGATCAGTCCATCGTCGGTAGGCAAATTGTCATAAACGGATACACCTTCACGGTAATCGGAGTGTCTCAGGCCGGGTTCGATGGCGTGGAACTTGGGTACAAGTCCAAGGTCTTCATTCCAATGATGATGCAAGCTGAGATGACTCCTCGCTCGGACCGCCTCGAAGCACGGCGTCTGAGTTGGGTGACCGCGTTCGGGCGTCTAAAGCCGGGCGTCGATATCGTCCAGGCTAAGGCATCGCTACAACCGCTGATGCACAACATTCTGGAAGTGGAAGTCCAGGAGCCAACGCTTCAGCATTATTCGGATTATGACCGCGCACAATTTCTGAAGAATTCTGTCGACCTGTTACCGGGGTCGCGAGGGTGGTCCGATCTGCGGGAGGACATGCAGACACCGCTATGGGTGTTGGCCGGGCTTAGCGCGGCCGTTTTGCTGCTCGCGTGCGCGAATCTGGCAAACCTTTTGTTGGCACGCGCCACCACACGGGAGCGGGAGATGGCGGTCCGGCTGGCGATTGGCGCTGGCCGACGACGCATTATTCGGCTGCTTCTGGTGGAAAGTTTGTTGCTAGCGGTAATCGGTACTGCGGTGGGATTGGGACTGGCTTTTCTCGCCGACCGTGTTCTTTTAGCCACCTATTTTCCTGCCGACTCTGCGGGTGAGTTCCCGATCTCCTCAGTTCCAGACATGCGCGTCCTCGTTTTCGCGCTTGGCATGATGCTTCTGACTGCGCTCGTGTTCGGTCTGGCGCCTGCGATTCAAGGCTCCCAAGCCGACATTGCTCCCACACTGAAGGATCGAGCGGGCTCGCTAGCAGGGGGAAGACAGGTGTTCCTGCGCAAGCTGCTGGTAAGCGGCCAGATGGCTTTGGCCTTGTTGCTGCTGACCGGCGCGATTTTGTTCTTAAGAACTTTGGCGAATCTGGAAGTCTCCGGACCAGGATTCTCAACGGAACACCTGATGGCCTTCAGTGTCGACCCATCGCGGAATGGCTATCTCGATGACCGCGCAAAGGGTTTCTTTCGCCGGCTGACCGACGATTTACAGGCGCTTCCCGGTGTCAGTTCGGTTGGACTGAGCACCATGCCTATTCTGCAAGGTTACGGCTGGACTAATCCGGTAATCGCAGAAGGTTACGCAGCGGACCCCGGTCAGGAGCAGCGACCGGTGCTCTCGATGATCAGTCCCAAACTGTTTACGACCCTTGAAGTGCCCATTGTTGCCGGCCGCGACTTTACGGTCCTCGATAACAGGCCCGTGGCGCTTATCAATGAGACCTTCGCACGGAAGTATTTCGCCGGCCGAAATCCGGTCGGCCTGCGCATCGGCCTGGTCGACGACCGCTCGGCGAGGCCGGACACTCCAAACCTGGAAGTTGTCGGCGTGGTGAAAGATTTGAAGTTCAAAAATCTGCGCGACCCCGCTCCACCTCAGGCGTATTTCCCCTATTGGCAAGACGAAAAGTCCCGGTTTATGACCTTCTACTTGCGCACGCGTATCGATCCGCAGCAGGTAATGCAGGCGGTGCGCGAACGAGTGCGGCAGCTTGACCCGAACATTCCCCTGGTTGACTTACGTACCATCGACGAGCAGATCGGCCTGTCGCTCAAGACGGAACGGTTGGTTGCCAGCCTTTCGGTGGTATTTGGCGCCCTAGCCACCGCCCTCGCGGTGATCGGCCTCTATGGCGTGATGGCCTACACCGTCGCACGGCGAAGACGCGAGATTGGCATCCGTGTGGCTCTCGGCGCGTTGCAGGGCGACGTCCTATGGATGATCATGCGACAAGTTGTTCTTCTTTGCGGCGCTGGGCTTGCCATTGGAGCGTTGCTGGCGTTTGCGCTCGGCAGTCTGATTCGCAGCCAGCTATATGGTTTGCAGCCGGATGACCCATTCACCTTTGTGTCCGCAGGCTTGGTGCTTGCCGTAGCGGCCGGTATGGCAGGTCTCATCCCGTCTTGGCGAGCGAGCCGCATCGACCCAATGCAATCCCTTCGCACCGAGTAGGAAATTGCACGGTTACACCCTTAACGTATCTGAACAAAACGATGACCCAGCCCAAAGTGTTGGAAATACCCGCTAACTTGGCCAACGACAGACATAACACCACTAATTTCTTCGTCCAACTCACAAGCGGCTCGCTTCTGAATCCGCTTACGGCGTCTCAAGTTCTCGCTCTGAGGGGGTGATGAGGCGCTGTTTGGGCCTCGGCCCGAAATCGCCAAGTTGGATCGCGCCAACATCCCTTCTGGGAGGGTTGTCGCCACGGAACAAACCCAGGGACCCTAGAGAAAGGATCGCCTTTTGCTGATCGAGGAACCGTAGCCCGCCCAGTCCTTGGTCGGGAGTGCTCAGCGTGATTCTGGCACGACGCTGCGAATCTGATAGTTCAAGACCGTCCGTGGACAAGGAAGCTCTCATCGACGGGCCCTCGAGAAAATTGAGATGCTGGGCGTTAAGGAGGGCAACATCCTTTGCCGCGTGGATCGCCAGCCCTTCCCGTCCAACGCTAATTCCACCGCTGAGCTTGAACTCCGCTTCGAGTGTTTCCGACTCGCCCAGAGGAGCAAAGTTGAGGCGCGCAAGGGTCTTATCTTTGGTCAAAAGGGAAAGGCCCTCGGCCGAGAGCACCACGGTTTGACGGCCATCGGCGCTGACAAATCGGACCTCCTTGTCGGGTTTGTCGGGACCTGGCGAATGGAACGCTAATGTAAGCAAAACCATCACGGCAAGCCCCAGAATCCTCCAGACGGAAAGCTCGCGCTCGAGACGCGAGAGACGGACATCGATGCGGTTCGGTTGCTCGTTCATCTACGGATTCTCCTTTGCAAAAAACAATGAATAATAAAATCCACGTCTGCACGCCGGAGTCCGAGAGAAGGGTTCTTGAACGCCGATGTATTGGCCAAGTCGCAAGCAGTGCTCGACCTTCCTCAAGATTCGCTCCCCCGCATCTCGGTTTCCAAATTTATTTTATTTGCAGCGTACTTTCTGGATCCTTTCCCTTGCAGTCATATTCAGCGATGCCCTCGTAGCATTCACTCTGGCGGTAGAAGTTCCGAAGGTCCCATCAAACTTGAACAAGATCCGGCTTTGCTCGAATGCGGGCATACTAACTGCCGATGGCATTGAGACCCCAGATGGTGCCTGGCAGCGCATACGGAGCGTAGATGTCATGGTGCACATTTATGCCGCGCGAGCCGTGTTTTTACACATGCTGGCCCGTAGCGAAGGATATCTGCTGCAAACAGTGTCGGCGGCGGGTCTCCTGACTATACTAGGGTCGGCTGCGTATGCGGTGACGAAACACGCGTCACTGACGTTTGCTGTGTGGCTGGCGATCACCTATGGAGAGAGAGGCATCAAAGTTTCGGCGGTGTGCCCGATGGGCGTTCGGACGGACATGCTCAAGAACGACAAGTCCGGGCCAGTCCCATCACTGGCCGATCCCGTCATTGAACTGGAGCAACTTGCTCAAGCCGTGATCGAGGGACTAGCCGAAGAGCGGTTTCTCATCTTACCGAATCAGGGAGTCGTACACCTTCTAGCGTTCAAGCGTCTGATGGGCAAAGCCCCGGGCGTTATCGCTGGCAAAATGTGGGATGCGGAGCCTGTCGCGTCTTCTGCTTTCCCGGTTCCGGCCTTACACCATCGGGCCCATGCGATGAAGGCTGTGCGGTGGGCCTTCATGTACGGATGGACGCCCCTGTTGCGCTGGCCTGCTCCTTCCATCGCTGAACGTTCACGCCCTTCACGATGAGCCATAGCATCAGCGATAGTTCCGCGACGAAGCCGAGGACCTTAAGGTAGGTGGATAGATAGTTTGCGAGCGGTGACAAAAAAATCAGCCAACCCAAACCGGCAAACGCCATCAGCACGCCCAGAATTCGAGGTAGAAACGTTGCCCTGAAGATGAGATAGCCGATCAGTAGACAATAAGGCCCGAAAAATACCAGGGAGTTGATTTTGTAGGGAGCGACATTAAAGAGGCCAAGAACATCATTGGCGCATCCCATGACGCTTGAGAACGCCGCGAGCAAAGAGAGACTCCTGTTCACCGGCTTAAACATGTAATAGAAGAGCACCGTCACAGCGATGTAGAATGCGTACGCGATGAGGTTGACGGCGTCAAATGCAACAAGCCGGCCCCGGCCAACGAAGGCCTCGGCGGATACTGCCGTTAGAAAATAAAGCAAATAAAAAACACCAGTGAGCCTGGCTCTGGGACTTGGCGACGCTTCCGCAATTCGTTCCATCATTTCATAGCCCCCAGGAGGGGCGTCTCGCAATGATCAAGCACCGAACGCCCCTCAATCGAAATGACAATCTCGTTAACTCCAATGCTGCTTAAGTGGCGGAGGAGGAGGGATTGTACTCCCAATTGGTGAGAGGGAGGTGAGGGGTCGGTGAGCGTTGGTATGTCTCTAGTTATCAACATCGGTTTTGGATTTGAACGAATCCCCAGTGTTTAAGCGGGTTCCGGAACGGGGCCAAATCGACCAAAAATAGTAGCCGGAAGGTCGGGCACATCTCAGGTCCAGCCATCGAGTTGATAAAACGACAGTGCGCGTAGCACGCAACAAGGCAGACGGAACCACCTGGCAAAATCATGAATATGTGTAAGCCTGAGTCCTTACAGGTGAATTTGCGGTTGAGAAGTTTGCGCTCGGATCGCAATTCGCATTGTAACACTGCAGATTAGAGGATGGAGAGAGAACATGGCGGGGTGCAGGTCATCTAGCGTTAACGTAGGAAGACAACTGCAGGATACGGAGGCCGGGTATGGTCGGAAGGTCGCGATCATTCGCAAGAAAAGCTGTGCAGCCGACTGCCAATGCCGCCACAACCTGGAAAGAATCGGGCGTCTTGACTCCTGTTGCGGCTCTTAGCTGTGCAGCGGCGATACATCTTCTTTGGCAGCAATTTTCGCGAGGGCAATGAGAGCGATGTGGCCAAGTGGTGACCAGCTCGAGTTCTCAATCCAGAGCATGTAAGTGAGTTTTACATGACTGTAGTGCTTCGCGTTTCCGAAGGCATGCTCGCGCAATGATTCACGCTAGGGTTGACTGCTGGATTCCCCGCTTTCCTACTGACATGCACCGTCGTCCACAAATTGATTCGACGAAGCTGTCGACGTCAGAGACTGCCAGCACGTCAATAGTTTCTGATCCAGAGGATCGCTATTCAATGAATCGGGCGCTAGATAGTCTCTACTCGCAGCAATTTTTAGGTACTTATCCGTCAACCCGTCCATCGTATTGAACTCCTTGGTCAGCAGCGGAAGGGCGCGATGGTCCATGTCGGTGCTGGCCGCTGCTTCTGCCTGCTTCAGGCTTGATTGAGCTTGTCTCCTGAAGTGGCCGAACCACACATCCGATAGCGGATATCCCCGCTCGATGCCAGTTTTCAATGCAGCATGCCATTCAAGGATTTCCCTCATCGACTCGATCCCTGCAGTGAGGAATGGCCTAGAGAAGCCGACCGCGTGTTGCGGCGCGGATGCGGACTGCTCCGTCTGCGGTACCGTGTTGCCGCCGTTGGGCAACGTCAGCATGATTTGATTGCCGGCGAAGCGCAGCGATCCTCCTGTGATTCGAGCTAGCCCTTCGACTTCTACATAGTTCTTGCCTTGCACCTGAATGACTCTTGCCTGCCCCTGTTGGCCTTCGATTAGGAGTGCACTCGTTTCCTGTGCGACGAGAACCAGCAGAGGTAGCAGCAGGATCGTCACCAGCACTACCGATAATCGAATCGTATTCCGCATGTCTTCTCTCCTAATGCAGATGGCAGTCACCTAGAGAAAGGCACGCGCCTTGCCAAACCGAAATAACGAAACGGACCGCACAATCCGCGCGCTTTCACGGTTTTGGCTCCTACACAACTTCCAAAGGCCTCCTCACGCCTAGAGAAGGTTGCCCGCATTCGGGCAGGTGCCCGCCGATTTGGGCAACTGGGGCGCCGCAGCACAAGGTCACAACGAACTGATCCAGGACGCTTTCCAGACACCGACTACGTGAGCGTGTCTCGATATGGAAGATCAGTTCTTGTGGTGCTAGTCTGATGCGCATGCCGGAAGACAAGGAAGGGTTGGCGCCCGCTTATAGCAGATACCGAGCCTTGCTCGATGTGTCCGCCGCGTTGGTCGAGCAACCGACGGTAAAGGCCGTCCTCCACAGCCTGCGGGACGTTTTGTCCAGCAGCGTTCGCCTCCATGGCGCTGACCTATACCTTCTGGACAGTGGTCAAGAGACTTTGCATCTTCTCGAGTTTGATCGAGCAGCGGACGCTCCCGCCATCAGAATTGGCACCAAAATTTCGCGGATCGGCGCGGCAGCGCAAGCTCTGGAGCAACAAGAACCAGTTTTCCTGCCTGACGTATCACAGGAAATGTTGAAACACCCCGAGTTGGCTCCGTTTGCGGCGCAATCTGTTGGCAGAAGCACTTACATTTTCCCTGTGTTTACCGCCCAACAAAAATACGGACTTTTGGCTGTGACTAAGGAGCGGGGTCAAGAGTTTGCGCGCGAAGATGTCGAATTACTCCGCTCTCTGACGTCGCACGTTGCGATTGCGCTAGAATGCGCGCTGGCTAGGGATTGTGCAGAACAGTATCAGCTGGAACTCGCTACCGAGCGCGACCGCCTTCGACTACTCCTCGAAATCAACAATCACGTCGTTTCGAAACTGGATATGGACGATCTTTTTCGATCGGCTTCAGCTTCGATTCGTTCGTATTTCGGCAATCACCTGACGGGATTCTGGCTTCTTGAGAAGGACTCACATCGCGTTCAGAGCGTGATGCTGGATTTTCCTGAAGGCAAAGGGCTGCTGGAGGAAGTGGACTCAACTGATTTGACTGAAATGGAGTACGAGAAACTCCGCGCCCGCAGGTCCGACATATGGTCAGTTGATGATATCCAGAGACTTTCGACGACTATTGGCGACACCTTGCGAGCCGAATCCATAACCTCGGTCGCCGTTGCTCCGCTTGCGACCGGTGGCGGACCGCTGGGGCTTTTGGCGATCGGCAGCCGGAAGCCAGACGCTTTCGGGCAAGAAGACCTGGATTTGCTGACACAGATTAGTATTCAGATCTCCCTCGCGTTGGACAATGCGCTCGCGTACGGGCGCCTGAACGCATCGGCAGCTCGTCTCGAAGAGGAACGCCTTTACCTCGAATCGGAAATTCGGTCGGAACTCAACTTCGAGGACATCGTCGGCAAGAGCGCCGCGCTGCGCAGAGTGCTAGATCAAATTGCGATTGTCGCTCCCACAGGGTCGACAGTGCTGCTGCACGGGGAGACCGGCACTGGAAAA
>Ga0207151_1227_pt1 | contig 10986 bp, 10 predicted proteins | sample Alteio_BWMinHeat_29_FD_153523 | JGI IMG/M metagenome (GOLD analysis project Ga0207151, IMG submission 153523) | Enriched cells from forest soil in Barre Woods Harvard Forest LTER site, Petersham, Massachusetts, United States -... | ecosystem: Environmental > Terrestrial > Soil > Temperate forest >... | reverse complement strand
CTCGTTTCCGTCGGCACATTGCCTGGGAACATTTTTCCGGTCACACTGAAGTTTCTCGATCCTCCGCCCAGAGGTCATGCCTTCGTGAGCTCCTGTCCCAAAGTGTGTGCTTGCTGAAGGGCCGCCGAAAAGTCGTGGCGCAGACCGTCGTCGGGCTTACCAGCTGCTCAGTGGTAAATCGATCGGGTGTTAACAGAAGGATTGGAATCTGTGTGGATATGCGCTATCCGGTTGCCGGTCCTTGATTGCCAGATGTAACAGCCTTTATCCTATATTTATCCCAATACGCTGCCAAACATGCCCAAATCGGCCAGAGCGGGCCGAACGGCGTCTTTAGTTTTCAGCAACTTACCAGCGAGACAGGGCACAATCACCCGCCTTGAAAACCGTTAGACCCGAAAGGGTCTTGGGGGTTCGAATCCCTCCTCCTCCGCCACTAAAACAATGGTTGGAGTTACAGAGGATTTCGTTTCTGCTTAAAAGAGAGCGCTTGCTCGGCCTTTTTATCCCATTTCTATTCCCACGGTGTTGAAAGCCGTTAGGCCCGAAACGGCAACGATTTGCGGACTTGATTTGTCAGACAGCAAATGGTTGTGTGTGATCTAACCTAGATATACACACCGGGGGTCACGATGAGCCGGGCGCTAACGCGAACCAATCTCTTACTTGAATCTGGAAAGGTCCAACAGCTTCGCAAAACCCTCCATGCACGCAGCAATTCTGAAGCGGTACGACGAGTCATCGAGGAGCGGTTAGCTGTCGAAGCAGGTCTTGGGGCGCTGCGGACCCTTCGAGAGCTAGGCGGTCCGGAGGATGTCTTCGGGCGTGCGTCAGCGAAAAAGAAATGAGTTCACTGCCGGTCGGACTGCTCCTATTCGATACGGGCATTTACAGCCGGTTTAGCCTAGGAGAAAAATACCTCTGCCTGGGCGAAGATGCTCGGATCTTCGGAACCGAAAAAGCGGAGGGCGGAGTGCAATTACTGATGACGATGGGAGGCCAGGCCAATTTTCACACTCCTCCCTGGCACGGAAACGTGGTTACCGTCGATAAACACCACACGGACATCTTCTCGATTTTGCCCGCGCAGTTGGTGGCCGCCGATATGGTTCCCGAGGCCGACCGCGTTGGCACCTGGATGTTTCACTGCCACATTGACGAGCACATGGAAGGAGGCATGATGGCTATGTACCAAGTACTTCCATGTTCCTTCTTATGCCACGAGCAACTCGGAACTTATCTGGTCGCGCGTTGGGTTAGTACCGAGAAAACGCGCTTGTAGCCACGAAACTGCCAGGGTTTACATCACTTCCGCATGCAATAGCCTTTGTCCCGATTTATCCCAATAAGCTGCCTACCGTGCCCAAACCGTGCAGAGCGAGCCGAACGGCACCTTAAGTTTTCAGCACTTACCGGCGAGCCAGAGCGCAATCACCTGTCTTGAAAACCATTAGACTCGAAAGGGTCTTGGGGGTTCGAATCCTTCCTCCTCCGCCAGTAAACGTTTGTACGGTCCGGAGAGATCCTTTTACAGAACGTTCCGAAGACATAGTACGCTTTTGGGCCAAAAGGGTTGTGTAGGGGCTGCAGGGTTTTTTCCTCCAGATCGATGTATCCAAGATCGTAATTCATAAAGCTGCTCAATGAGCTATGGTGCGCCAAAGATAATGGGCCGTGGCCGGAGAAAATCGGCGGGCAGAAGAAAGCCCGTCAGCCCAAAAAACCTAGACCTTGACTCGCTCCCCATAACGGAGTTGCTCCTTCTTGCTTCGTATCCAACAATGTGACACAATGAGTCACATGAAGACGATCACCATCCGCGAACTTCACCAAGCTACAGGACGGTGGGTCCGGCGGGCACGAGCCGGTGAAGTGTACGTCACCGAACGTGGACGTCTCGTTGCCAAGATCGTGTCGGCATCGCCGCTTCCTGCCAAACCGTTCTTCGCAAATCCCAAGTTTACGCAGGCTTTCCTAGCCCAACGGAGATACCTTCGCGGTGGAACCGATTCCACAGAGACCATTAGCGAAGACCGAGACCACAGGGTTACGTGATCTATTTCGATACGAGCTATCTCGTCCGTCTCTATTACCAAGATCCCGGTGCCGACGCGGTGCGCGTGCTCGCAGCGACCGACCACGTCGCCTCGGCGACCCACGGGCAGGCCGAAATGGTGGCAGCGTTTCATCGCAAGCTGCGCGAAGGGGTGATCCGGCCCGCAGCTTACAATGCCTTATTGGCCCAGTTGCGGACGCACATCGAGGCAGGCGCATTCCAGTGGCTTGCGCAAGATCAGGAAGTGTTCTTGCGAATCCGCCACGTCTATCAGAAGCTGCCGGCAACTGTGTTTTTGCGCGCGGCGGATGCCATTCACCTGGCGACGGCGTACGAGGCGGGTTTCCGCATCATTTATTCTAATGACGCACATCTGTTGGCCGCGGCGAGACATTTCGGCCTCGAAGGAAAGAATGTGATTGGCCAAGCGCCTTAAGCCAGACCCAAGACCGTAGGCGTTTCAGTTTCCACCTAGTTTCCAATGAGGTCGTCGCCCGGAAAGCTAAGTGCCGCCAGATCAATCGCTTCCAGAGCTTTATCAAGAGCTTTCCAAGCTTCGGACGCGGGTTTGATTCCCATCGCCCGCTACAACTAAATCATGTACGGTCCGGAGAGATCCTTTACAGATCGTACTGGCTACATGGGTAACAACTTTGGGCCGAACGGATTCTGATGCGGTTCCAAGACCCGTGTATTCAAATCGGAGTATCCAAAATAATAGTTTTTCTCGAGTGAATTCCCCGTCGACTCCGACGTTGTCGCAAGAGACCAGCCTGGTTGCATGAAACATATCAGTGAGCTAAGAATAGGTTAGCTAAGGAGTTGCAATGAGCGTCGTCACTATCCACCAGGCTAAAACAAACCTTTCTCGGCTAATCGAGAAAGCTTCCGAGGGAGAGGAAGTGATCATTGCACGCGGGTCGAAACCGGTAGCTCGACTCGTTCCGGTCGGCGAGGTAAAAGGTAAACGCCAGCCGGGATCGTTGAAAGGCAAGTTGTGTGTCGGACCTGAGTTTTTCGAGCCCCTCCCGATTAGCGAACTTACTTCCTGGGAGTAGTCCACTTGCGCGCGCTGCTCGATACGCATGCTTTGTTGTGGTGGCTCTCCGATGATCCCGCGCTAACGCGACCCGCTCGAAGGATCATCGCGGAGACCAGAAACACACTGAGAGACGGTGGTATTACGCATAGTTTTGTTCATTAGCATAGTGATTCCCCTTCACGGCTACCGGATCGTTTGCGTAGCCCAGTTTTCGAGAGTGCCGTGGGTCGCGGTCCATCAACCGTGTGATCGTGGCGAACAGAAGGCAGACTGATACCCCACACATCAGCACTCCCGCCATGCTCTCAAGAGGCCCTAAGAGTCTCCACCTACTGGGTAGGGTCACGTCGCCGTAACCGACGGTGGCATAGCTGCTCGAGGAGAAGTAAAAAGCGAGCTCCCACGAAGGAAAGCATTGCAACCGGTAGAAACTCGCCCACAGAAGGATTACGAGCCCGTGGAGAATAATGATTGCGATCGTCGATTTCACTACCAGGACAGCCGAGCGAACCGGACCAAATCCTTCGGCGCCCTTGGCCGTAACGCCCCGTAGCCACTCAACGAGCGTAGCAACTCCAGCACACTGCAAACAGAGTGTGAGGACTAACAGAGGGGCGGCGGCAGATGCTTGAAGTATGAGTGTCATTTTTATTGCTTTCAGGTTGTTTGCAGAACGGCTTTAGCCCCTTCAGGAACTTCGTCATGCATGGCCAAGTCCTTCGCTTCCCAGCGAATGATCTTCAGGTCGAGCACAAAGATACTGTAAAGGACCGGCACCAAGAGCAGAGTGATAAAGGTAGCCACGCCAAGCCCACCGATCTGCGCGTAACAGAGAGGTTGCCACAGGGGACCGCCTTCGAGAGCAAGCGGGAAAAGTGCCAGGATCGTCGCTCCCACTGTGATCATCACGGGCCGGATTCGTTGGATGCCGGCATCCGCAAGCGCCTGCGTGAGGGGCTCGCCTTTTGCGTGCATTTCCTCGATGAAGTCAAACAGCACGATGACGTGGCTGACAATCACGCCGATCAGGCTGGCGATGCCGAGAAAAGCCATGAACCCGAACGGCGTATGCATGATCGCGAGGGCGATCAGAGATCCGATCACGCCATAAGGAGCAGCAGCGAATACCAAAAGAGGTTTGACGGCGTTATTGAATTGAACGAGCAAGGCCAAGTAAATCCCAATCAAAGAAATCAGCAGAACGATTTTGAGATTTGCGAAGCCGTCTAATTGCTTGGCCCTTTCACCGCCAATCCGCAGCTGATATCCGGGCGGAAGATTTTTCTGGAACTCCTGCAATTTCGGAATAATCGGATCGATTACTTCCGATGCGAGAACTCCAGGCTGTGGATAACACAAGATGGACAGGGTGCGAAAGTGTTCTCGCCGCGCGATACGGCCGGTTTCGAGGAGGTGCTCCAAATTTGCAACCGACAGCAGAGGCACGCGGTTGTTCGTCTGTGAGCTGTAAACATAAAGGTTCTTGATGTCGGCAAGCTGACCGCGCTCCTGCATGCGAAGGCGCGCCACAACAGGAATGTTCTTGTTCCCCTCCTTGAACACGCCTACTTGGGTTCCACTTATTGCCGCGCTTGACGCGCTTGCGACATCGGCGTTGGTGATGCCTACGACGTTCGCGCGGTCAGCGTCGATTTGAACTTGTAGCTGAAGATTGTCCGGAAACCAGTCATCCCGAAGAACAGAAATGCCCGGGGCCTGGGCCACGATCTCCTGGGCTTGGCGAGCGATCGTTCGCAACGTACGGATATCGTCAGCTTCGTTTTTCGCGTCTACGTCCGCCTGGCTGGAGATCATCAGCTCTACGGGATTCTCGACCGGGTTTGTTTGCAGCTGCCGCACAGTGATCCATGCGCCTGGAATCTGCTTTGCAAGGGCGTCCTGTATCGGGCGTTTCAGCTTCGGAGTGGCTTCCTTGTCCGTTACTTCAACAATGATTTGCGCGTAGTTGGTTTGCGGCATTTCCGGTGAGACGGAAAACCAGAAACGCGGTCCGCCGCCGCCCGTAAAGGTTGTCAGCGACTTGAGAAGATGGCCACGCTCGTCCTTCGATCCAAGCTCGGGCGAAGTTTCGATCACTTTCCGAACCACTTCTTCAGCCTGGACTGCGGCATCGCTGGTTGCACTCAAAGGCGCGTCATTTGGCAGCCAAACGTCCAAATAAAACCAATACTGAACATCCTCGGGGAAGAATTGAGTCTTCAAGCGAGAACCGAAAAGCCCTCCACCGATGAGAAAAACAAGAGATCCGGCAAGAACAGCCCAACGATGTTTTATGGCTCTTTGGACAAGCCGGTTGTAGAAACCGTAGAAGCCTCGGTCGCGTCTTTCCTCGATAGTAGGTTCTGGATTTGCCGGGGCACCTTGAATGTAATAGCCCAAGAATGGGACAAACGTCATTGCAACGAATAGCGCGGACAGTAGCGAGGCCGTCATGACGATCGGCAGGCTCTTCAAGAACTCGCCGGTATTTCCGGTCAGCATCAGGAACGGCAGGTACGCAATGATGTTCGTAATCGTCGCGTAGAAAATCGCAGTCGCAAGCTTGGTTGGACCAAGCCAGGAAGCAATCTTGCGGGGCGAGCCTTCCGCCAGTTCGCGCTTGATGCCGTCTCCCGCTACCACCGGCACGTCGACGAGAAGCCCCAAAGCGATGATCAGTGTTGCAATCGATACCTGCTGAAGATCAATTCCCAGCACATAAACGATTCCGAACGTCATCGCTAGCGTAATTGGTATGGCTAGTGCCATGATCAGCGCGAGGCGCCACTCCCAGAAGCCGAGCAGAGCAATAATCACGACGAGGACTATGGCTTCCAGGAGTGCCCGGATAAAGAGATGGATGTTCTCCTTAACCTGAAGGGGTTGATCCGACGTGTGCGCCAAAATGAGGTCGGCAGGGAGAATTTGATGAAGCTGCGAAAGCTTCGAGTTCACCGACTCACCGAAGCGCGCGATTTGTTTCCTGTCGCGCATGTAGACTGCCAACGTAACGGCGCGGCTGCGCTGCCAACGCCCACTCTTGTCCTGCCAGGTGTAGTAGTTCAGATATTGTGCAGGGGCTTGATAGCCGCGGCTGATCTGGACGAGATCTCGCAGATACACCGGGGCACCTTCTGGTGTGGTTGAAACCGCGAGATCACCGATGCTCTTCGCCGTATCGAATTTTCCCGAAGGGATAAGCGCGACTTTGCGGTCGGCCGTTTCTAGATTTCCTCCAGGTGCAATAATGTTTCGGGCGGATAGTACTTTGGATAGATCGGCCGGGCGCAATCCATAAGCTGCAAGCCGGTCCTGCGAATAGTCTAAATAGACGGCTTGCGGCAAAACACCCCGGGTCTCGACTTTCGAGACCTCGGTAGCGCCCTGCAGCGTACGGCCGATCAAGTCGCTGAAGTTATCGAGGTCGGCGTAACTGTATTTGTCGCCGGCAACACTTGCCAGTTTCTCTCTGGTTTCGCTGGGATCGCGGATGATCGCGAGCTCCCATGCATCCGGATGCAGCTCGGATCGTTTCAGCCGGTCCGACAGAAAGCGCTGGATGAAGGCCCGAATCGCACTGTCATCGGCTTCGGAAATTCCATCTAAAGCGATAAAACCACTACCCTGAACGATTTCCGAGTCTCGAATAATCCCAGTACTCTGGGCTTCTTGTTGAAATAGATATCCGGCATCTAGAACTTCTCGCGCCGACATGGATTGTGGAAACGAATCCACGATCGTGACGTGCTGGCCCGTTCTATTCTGCTGTTTTGAGCTACGGGCTTTACGAAGGGCCGTTTCAACGGAATTGGCGCGGGCTGCTATTTCAATGTCGTCCGCTTTCGGGCTCGCAACCGTTAGCATCAATGCGGCGGTGTCTCCGAAATCACTTTGGAAAACGATGGGACCCGCGCCTTGCGGTAATTGAGCATTCAGGGCATTCAGCTTGAGATTGATGTCGCTGAATTGGCGCTTCGTGTCCTTCACACCCTCATCCAGCTGAAGGTACACAAAGGAATAGCCGGGGAGAGAGATGGATTTGACGCCATAGTCTGCGTCCGTTCCGGGATGAATCGTTTTGTTCTCTGCGGCAACGTCTTCAATGCGCCGGGTCACGAACTGCTCGACCTGTTCTGCTGTCGCGCCGGGCCAAGGACAAGCCGCCACGGCGACGCGCACGGGGATTTCCGGGTCTTTTCGCTGCGGCATGGATGTGTAACCGAACCACCCCCAGACGAGCACCGCAACCAGCATCATCCAGGAAATGTGTGGATGCTCAACAAAGAACCGAGTGATACTGCGACGATTGCTGATGTCTTGATATTTTTCGTGTGCCATTTTTCTATGCTCCTATCGGAGAACTTGAACTAAATCGCCATCCTTCAAATCGGCGACTCCAACTACTACGATCTTTTCCCCTGGTTTCAGACCTTCCGCTGCTACGTCACTCTCGTGGGTCTCACCTAACGTCACCGCTCGCAAATGTACGGTCCATTTGCCGTTCGCTTCGCTGGCGACGAAGACGCCATAGCGTCCAGATGCGGAAGGGTCAGCGACAACAGCTGCCAAAGGCATGGAGAGTGCCGGAGCCTTTTCAACGCCAGAGAGAGTGAGCGAAGCAATCATTCCCGGCTTCAAGTAACTCTTGGGATTGGGCACGGTCACTTCGACTGCGAAAACACGATTCTTCTCGTCAGCACCAGCGGCAATACTTGTCACCTTGCCTTTGTACTGTTTCGGGTCGTCTTGCAAATGAATGTTGAATTCCTGGCCCAGGCGGAGCTGCTTAACGGCGTACTCTGGAACACCGAAACTAACTTTTACCGCGCTGGTGTCAGCGACAGTGAATGCGACCATTCCGGGAGACGCAAGATTTCCGAGTTCGATACTGCGAGCCAGGATGAAACCGGAAAAGGGCGCGCTTAAATCCGCGTCAGCCAAGGCCAACTGCGCCTGTCGCACACCGGCCTTTGCCTGGTCCAGAGCACCTCGGCTTGAATCGAATCGCGCCTGAGTTTGGTCAAACTCTGGCTTCGTCAGGCTGTGCGTGGAGTAAAGCGCTTTGGCGCGTTCGTAATCCTGAGAAGCTTGGAGATGTTGCGCCTCGGCTTGCGTGACTGCCGCTGCGGCCTGGTCAAGCTGGTTTTTTAAATCCTGGTGGCGAATCTGTGCCACCAATGCGCCGCGAGCTACATAGTCGCCGGGTCCAATCTCACGGCGTCTTCCATCTGCGCCCATGACCTGTTTGATCTCGGTCACGTATCCCGAGGACTTGAAGGACAACGCCGCCTGCGCGAACGGCAACACCGAAGCCGAGTAGCGTAGGCCCTCTGAAGAAGAGTTGAGCGCAACATCCACTACGCGAACAGGCGTTGGAGATTTCGCCGCTGCCTGCGTCGGTTGCTGACATCCGCTTGCCCCTGCGATTAGCGCCAATAGTGCGACGGCTGCTTTCCATAGTCCTATGCTTGATTTGTTTTTCATGTCTTTACTCCACTCCTATCGCTTTTTCGAAGTTGGCCCGTGCCGTCCACAATCCCGCGAGTGCTTGCTGGTACTGCGCTTCTGCCTGCGATACCGCGGCTTGTTGCTGCGACAGATCGGACAGAAGTGCTGCTTTTTGGTTGTAGCGGTTTGTCACTTCGCCGAGCTTCGTCTGTTCTGCCTCACGCTGATCTTTCTGGGCGTCCAGCAGAAGGCGTGCTTCCCCCAGCTTGCGAAACTTTTCTTCAACATCCAGGAGAACGCGTTCTTCGAGATCGCGTTCCGTTGTTGCCTTTTGCTCTGTCGTAGCCTTCAGTTCTGCGATCCGGTGCTTCTTGTATCCCCAATCGAACGGCTGCCATTGCAACTGGAATCCGACAGTGCCGGCGCTCTGCGGGAGGAAATTGACGTTTTGGAATCCAAGGTAGCTGACCTGAAAACTCAGATCAGGAATATATTTCGCGTGCTCGCGACGCACATCGAGGTCGGCAATCTTGGTCTGTATTCGCGCGCCACGCAGTTCGGGCCGCTGCTCGAGTGCCTGCTTTCGAGCCGTATCCAGATCCCATTCAACAAGCTCGCCGAAAGGGAGCATTTCGACTGAAAAGGGAGTGCGCAGCTCGCGCCCCAGAAGCCGATTCAGGTTCTGCTTCTGTAACTCAAAGGAGTCTTCGGCAAGGACCAACTGGTAGCGCTGTTGTTTTAGCTTGGCCTTTACGGTGAGCGATTCGGAGAGCAGCACGGTTTCCTGCCCGAGCCGCTGTTCCGTTAACGTGGACAGCTCGTTCAACGACCGAACAGCGGCTCTTGCACTGGTGACTTGCGCTTGTAGCTCCGCCACTTGGTAGTAGGCTTCCTTCACCTGTCGCACTGTGTCTTGACTCTGAGCGCGCACTCCTTCCTTGGCGAGGTCGATTCCGAGTCGGGCCTGTTTGACTGCAAGGTTTACTTTGAAAAGTTGCGTGAGCGGTTGTGCCGCGGAGGCATTGACGAACGCGCCGAACCGCACCGGTGAGTGAATGTTGGAATCGGTCGCTGGGATAGGACCAGTGGCTCTGTAGGTGCCAAAGCTGCCAGCGGGAACTCTAAAATTCAGTGGCTGGAGCGGCGCTCCTGCAAGAACGTTCGCATCCAGCTTCGGGAGGTAATTTGTTTTGGCCTGCGCGACTGCCTCTTGCGCTTTGATAATTTCAATTTTGCTGATGTGGATGTCGCGGTTAGTGCCGCTTGCAATCCCGATCGCTTCGTCCAAGGTCAATAGCGGCGCTGTAGTGGTAGAGGTAGCTGGTGTCTGTGCCCACGCAACCGACAAGAGAGTGAGCTGGAGCCATAGAATTAGAGACACGCGGGATAGAAATGTTTTTAGGGTCCGACGTTCTGTCGAGCCCTGTGTGGTTTTGTTTTTTGAGGTCAGTCGATTCATTTTGCGTCCCTGGCCGTGAGTAGTGCAGACACCATGCCAACCTGGGTGGCTCGCAAGTTGTTGGATCTATTAGGGGCCGGCATATCCGGCCACATCCGATGCGCCCGAATGCGGGCAACGCTGCCGCGTGGGCGATGGCAAAGCTAATTTGCCCCCGATGGTGGAACTGGTGATTCAGCAGATTGCTGGTGCCTCCATCTTGACAAATGGGCAACTTGCCTCTTGCTCTATGGAAAAGGCTAGGCCATGCCCGCATCGGGGCTTTGCCCGCATTGGGGCACCTTTTATCCAAACGCATTCCGCAATATCTATTGATTCGAATGACTTACCCCGGCCGTCTTCTGGCACGAGACCTGCTGTTTGATCGGTCGATAGTTCGTAGGGAGACGCCCGTTGAAACGGGCGTGGCCGGTGATTTTGCCGGCTAGTTACATGCTAAGGAGGCGTGATGCTCCGGGTCGAAATACGCGATTCGGCTGGCACTTTGGTCTTAAGACTTGAAGGACGATTCACCGGTGATGATGCCGAACACACTCGCACGTTGGCAGCGCGCTTCGCCACGCGCGGAAAGCTGCTCGTCGACCTGACGGAAGTGGTATTCATCGACGCGGCTGGGGAAGAAGTACTGTCTTTTCTTGGCCTGTTCGGAGCGGAGTTCGTCGCCCCCAATTCTTACGTGCTTGATCTGTGCGAGCGTCTGAATCTGCGGGTGGCTCCGAATAGCAGCGCGCAACTGAACGTGTTGGGGAATCCCCGCGCCAATGGCGATGAGTCTCGGTCTAATAGGGCGAAGCCGCGAAAGAGATAACCGGCCGTTCTGACCGACTAGCGCGAACCCGCAGTCCTTATGTGCTGGAATATTCAGCGCGACCAATATTTAGCTTGCGCATCTTGTTTTGGAGCGTCGTTCGTTTCAGTCCGAGGCGCTCTGACGCCCCACCTTTGCCCGATATCCTTCCGGACGCGGCCTTCAACGCGTCG
>Ga0207151_1226_pt1 | contig 11009 bp, 9 predicted proteins | sample Alteio_BWMinHeat_29_FD_153523 | JGI IMG/M metagenome (GOLD analysis project Ga0207151, IMG submission 153523) | Enriched cells from forest soil in Barre Woods Harvard Forest LTER site, Petersham, Massachusetts, United States -... | ecosystem: Environmental > Terrestrial > Soil > Temperate forest >... | reverse complement strand
GGGGCCTGCCCTTTAAGTCAAAAACAGCCTCGATTGCCTTTGTCTCTGTAATCATGGCTGCCAAGCCATAGACCGTTTCTGTTGGGATGGCTACGGGTTTGGCCTTATGCAAAGTGGCCAAGGCTAAGTCTATATCTTTCGTAATCAAGGGCATGGATTCGTCTTTGGCAGAGTAATTTTAAAACAATGATGGATTTTAGGATTCCGTTGAAAATCCAGATCTATGGTCTGGGCACTGATATTTTTTATAAGGTAGCTTTCCTGCAGCTTAGGATCGAGCTTAAAACTGCGATAGTTGGTAGAAAAATACAAAATACCCCCTGGACTCAATAGTTGCATGGCAGCAGTGATGAGGGCTACCTGATCTCTTTGCACATCGAGGGTATCTTCCATGCGCTTGGAATTGGAAAAACTGGGGGGATCTAAAAAGATAACATCAAAGCGATCTTTAGTGAGGGCCAACCATTTGCGACAATCGTATTGGATGAATTGATGTCGGTTGAGATCCAGGTGGTTTAACCTAAAATTGTCCTCTGCCCAGGCCAAATAGGTGTTAGATAGGTCTACATTGGTGGTTAGGGCCCCGGCCAAGGCTGCATGGACACTGGCTGTGGCTGTATAACAAAAACAGTTTAAAAAACGCGTTCCGGGTGCAAGTTTTGCTAATTCCAAACGCAGAGGGCGGTGATCTATAAACAAGCCTGTGTCTAAATAATCATACAGATTCACTAAGAGTTTGGTCTTTCCCTCAGTAACCACCATGCGTCGGTGTTTGTCTGCAAGTTTGTTGTATTGCTCTTTCCCTTTTTGGGGTTGGCGTACTTTGTTTATAATTTTATCTTTATCAAAACCAAGTGCAGAATGCACCATATGGCTAACTTCCAGAGCCCTTTGTTGTACCTTAGATTGGGGGATACTGGCTGGGGCTGCATATTCCTGCAGTACAATGTAATTATTATAGACATCCATGGCGAAGGCGTATTCTGGGAGATCGGCATCATACAGGCGGTAGCAGCTGATCTCATTTTTTTTCGCCCATTTTTTTAGGTGACTCTGGTTTTTCACCAAACGGTTATAAAGCATTTGGGCATTGCCAGAGACAAGGGTTTCTTCTGTGTTTTTATGGGAATTTTGTGGGCTAATATCCAAACAATACAATTTACATTCTAGGGCACCGTTATAGAGGGTGTATTGTTTGTGAGCGCTCAGGCCCAGAGATTTAGCCAGCATGGGGTTAGAGGTTAAGACCGCGGCCTGCCAGCCCTGGTAGGTGCTGTGCATTAGACTGCCTAATTGTTGATACAAGGGGATGAGATCCTGCACCTCACCTAAGCGTTCGCCATAGGGTGGGTTGCATACCAGCAGGCCTTGCTTGCTTTCTGGTGTACAGTCTTTCATCGTTTTTACGGCAAATTGCACCAGTGGCAATACGCCTGCGGCTTCGGCATTGATCTTAGCCCTGGCAATAGATTGGCTGTCTGCATCGGTGCCAAGGAGATGCAGATTCATGGGTTTGACCTCTGCCAGTGCTTGGTTGCGCAATTTTTCCCATAGGGTAGGCTGATTTTCTGCCCAGTACTGCAGGGACTGATCTTGGCGGATCAAACCAGGGGCTATGTGCGCTGCCATCATGGCGGCTTCTATGACTAGGGTGCCTGAGCCACAAAAGGGATCCTGTAGGGCATAGCCCTCTTGTGCCAATTGCGGCCAGTGTGCTCTGATAAGTAAGGCTGCAGCGACATTTTCCTTCAGTGGGGCAGGGCCGCCCTCAATTCTATAGCCTCTTTGATGCAGGCTATAGCCAGTGACATCGAAGCTTAGGGTTAATTCCTCATTTTTCAAATAGGCATGCAGCAGGATCTGAGGTTTGCCCTTATCGATGTTAGGTCTTACCCCCTGGGTATGGCGAAAATAATCCACAATAGCGTCTTTGACTACTTGGGCTCCATACATGGTATTGCGAATGTGGTCTGAGCTGCCATGGAATTCTATGGCCAGCGACTTGTCCGGTGAAAAAACCGTGGACCAGTGAAATTGACTACAGAGTTGACGAATATTGTTTTCATCATGGCCCTGCCCTGAGAAGAGGATGATCTGTACCCTGTTGGCAAGACGCGACCAGAGACAAATTTGATAAATCACGACCAGGGTTCCTTCGCCAAATACGCCTTGGGGGTTCACCTTAGTAACATGCAAACCTAAGTGGCGCACCTCTGTTTCTAGCAGATACTCCAAGCCCTTGGGGCAGCTGATAAAGAGGGAATAATTCATGTGATGAGCTCTCTTAAAAACCGAAACAGGGCCCGCGCGGCTGTTTTGGTATCCCCGCTTTGTTCTTGCTTAGCCTTTTTAATAAGATGCCTTAATTGTTGTATCTCTTCGGGGTGATATTCTTCAATAAAAGCAGTCAGACTGTCTGGCCCTTCTGCAAGGAGCCTATCCCGCCAGGCTTCGACCTCATGAAAATGCAGGCTAAGGGAAGCAGCCTCTGCTTGTAATTGTTCATAAGCGGCAATGATAGCTTCATGATCCGCGGTTCGCATTAATTTGCCAACAAACAGCGCCTGACGCCGAACCGCCCCATGGCTCTTCATTGCCTTGGCCTCCATGATAGCCTTGTGCAAAGTTGCAGGTAAGGGCAGCTTTTGCAAATCAGCCGGACTGAGCTCGACCAACTGCAAGCCTATCTTTTGTAGGGTCTCTGCCTGGCGTTTTTTTGCAGATTTGCTGATTTCTTCATCCATAGGACATCTTTGTGGGGGCGTTTTGTGAGAATTGGTCCGATTATACGCTGAATTGGTGGATTCCAAAAGAAAAATAAATAGTTCTATGTCCATTTGACATGTATATCAATTTGACATATACTGAAAATAAAAAGGATGTAATCGTGAGAGTGATTTCTAAAAGAAGGTTGAGAGAGTTTTATCTTGAAAATGTTCAAGCGGAAATACCCCTGACAGAATGGTATTTTAAAATGAAACTATGCAATGCTAAAAATATTTTTGAGTTAAAAACTGTATTTAACAGCGTCGATTCTGTTTATAAATATACAATATTCAATATTGGGGGTAATAATTATCGATTGATTACTGCCATTCACTATGAGATGGGACGATGTTACATAAAAGCCTGTTGGAGTCATGCTGAATACAGCAAAAGAGCACAACAGGACAAATTGAAACGAGGTAACCTATGAAAATTTCCAAGCAGTCTGTTTATTTCGACTATGTTAGCGAAGTAACACAACATAAATTTCGTTTGCCTATATGTGTATTCAAGAAGCCTGAAAATGAAAATGAATATCAGGTTTTACAAAAGTACCTTGATACAATTATTGATGAAGTGCGTGATAATGCAAATCATCCCTTGGCTATTGCAGCTCATATTATTGGTGATAATCTTGAGGAGTATGATGATGCTCATCATCCTCCTATTGGCAGTAATGTGACAGATATTGATCTGGTACGATATTTAATGACTCAAAATAACCTTACCCAAAAAGAAATGGCCGATATCTTTGGCAGTCAGGGCAATGTATCTAAATTCTTAAATGGTGAGCGCAAACTCAGTAAATTGCAAATTGAAAAACTGGTGGCTCGCTTTAAGATTAGTGCCGATGTTTTTATTAAATCTGAGTAAGTGCCCGTCATGAGTCCATACACAAATCTATTCAAAGTTCTCTGGCAAAACAGTAAGGCCTGGCATAAGAGTATAATTGGTTATTATATTGCCTACATCCTGGCCCAGGGCTTTTTAAGTTTGAGTCCTTATGCCTTTGGGCGTACCTTGGATTTATTGCAGCATTTTTCGCAGGATAAGTTTCATCAAGTACTGTTTTGGTTGCTGTTTGGGGTGATGTTACATCCCTTGTTTTGGTTATTTCATGGGCCAGCCAGGGTTGTTGAGCGTACTGTGGCTCTGAAGGCCCAGCAACAGTTTTTGCAAAATCTGTATCACCAATTAACCCAACTGCCACTGCCCTGGCATCAAAATCACCATTCTGGCGATACTATTGCGCGTATCAACCGTGCCTGCACCGCCTTAAAGAAATTTGCTGAGGATCAATTCATCTACATAGAAACTGTGATGCGTTTTGTGATTTCTATGGGCTTTTTGTTTTGGATTTCTATCCCAGTGGGTTGTTTGAGTCTGCTGACCTGTGTTCTTGCCATGGTGATGATACTATTTTTTGACTGTAAATTAGTTAACCTCTATGAACAAGAAAATGCGGCAGAGAACCACATCAGTGCTGGGATCTTTGATTATGTAAGCAATATGACCACCATTTTGACCCTCAGGTTGGGGCAGTTGACAGAAACCAATCTGTTTAAGAGATTGCTAAGTATTTGGGTTTCTTATAGACCCGAGGTGGTTTTAAATGAGGTGAAATGGTTTGTGATGAACCTCATTGTCACTGTCTGTCAGGCGCTTATTTTACTAGGTTTTATTGTAATTCAATTAAAAGAAATGAATGCTGTTTTGCTAGGTACTTTGGTAATGATTTTTCGCTATCAATGGGACCTTTCCGATGTATTTTATACCCTCAGTGCGCATTATAGTGATTTGGTACAGATGAACACGCAGGTGCAGTCGGTGCGGCCTATTGTGCAGGATATTAAACATCTGGCCCACACCATTCCAGGTGAGCAGGATGCAGAGCATTGGCAGCATTTAATCATTCGTGATTTACAATTTCAACACGCGCAGGGTGAGCATGCAATTTCAGTGCAGAGTTTAGAGTTAAAACGCGGGGAAAAAATCGCCCTTATTGGGGAAAGCGGATCGGGTAAGAGTACTTTGCTGAATCTATTGTCTGGTCTTTATCAGCCTTTGCAGGCTCATTTACAAATAGATGGCCATTCTTTTTCCTGCTTAGAGCCCTTGCATGCCATTACCACACTGATCCCGCAGGAGCCCGAAATCTTTGAGAATACCCTAGCCTTTAACATCACCATGGACTTGGAAGCGTCAAAGGAGGTGATACAAAAGGCCATTCAGCTATCGGGTTTTGCCAGCGTGTTAGAAGGCCTACCACAGGGGCTAGACACCGATATTCGGGAAAGGGGAGTCAACCTGTCCGTAGGTCAAAAACAGCGCCTGGCCCTAGCACGGGGCTTATTTGCTGCGCGGTTTAGTTCTTTGATTGTGATGGATGAACCTACCTCTAGTGTGGATTTGGCCACAGAAAAAAATATCCTAACCGGGGTGATAGATGCCTATCCGGAGGCCACAGTGGTTGTTTCCTTACATAGGCTGCATCTGCTGCCCAAATTTAGCCGCATTATTATGCTGGAAAAGGGAAGGATCATTGCAGATGGGCCGAGGGATGTGCTGCTTAGAGAAGATAATCCAGTTAAGAGGCTTTGGGAGAGGTATTAAGAGCCCCTCATCCGTCACTTCGTGACACCTTCTCCCCGGTGGGGCGAAGGGATCAAAGCAAGAGCAGGATCTGTCTTGATCCCTTCTCCCCTCTGGGGAGAAGGTGTCACGAAGTGACGGATGAGGGGTTCTTTGGAGAAGGGATGAGGGGTTTTTAAAAATGAAAGAAAAAGCCAAAACCTTAAGACAAAACATGCCAGAAGCAGAACATCGTATGTGGTATTTCCTAAGAGATAGAAGGTTAGGTGGATATAAGTTTTTGCGAGAATGTGTGATTGATCAATACATTGTCGACTTTATTTGTCGTGATAAAAAATTGATTATTGAAATCGATGGTAGTCAGCATATGGATAATGTTGAGTACGATACAGTGCGTACGGATTATTTAATGTCAAAGGGTTATCAGGTTCTTAGGTTTTGGAATAATGAGGTTTTTGAGCAAATTATGGATGTTTTGGAGAATATTTTATCTTTTCTTGAGGGTAGAACCCCTCATCCGTCACTTCGTGACACCTTCTCCCCAGAGGGGAGAAGGGATCAAGACTAGACTTCCCCTTGCTTGGATCCATTCTCCCCTTTGGGGCAAAGGGATCAAGACTGATCCTTCCCTTGATTTGATCCCTTCTCCCCCTCGGGGAGAAGGTGTCACGAAGTGACGGATGAGGGGTTTAAAAAAGTTTCAATCCTGATAATTACCCCAACTCCCAATCACCAAACCTAAGGTCAATAACACCAAAGCGATCACGGCCATAATCATCACCCCTAACATTTGAAAAGTTCCCTGATAATAAAACCCTGCGATCTGCAAAGCCATGGCGCAAAAAATTAGCCTGCCGCCCTGAATCAGCGCTGAAACCTGGCCTTTGGCCTCCTTGACGTAATTTAGACAAATAGGAAAAAGGATGGTCGAGGGAATAATTTGTGAGATCACAAACACCATCACACTGAGCGTGATAAGCAGAGGATTGCTTGGATACAACCAACTGACCAAACCAATGCTGAATAAACTAAGGCCAACAATCACAGCACAGGACTTGAGCCAAGTTTTGGTGGATAAATACGGTAGTAACCAACTAAATAAAAAGCAGCCCATGGCAAAGAATATGGCTAGGGAGCCCTGATAATATCCAAAATGGGTCAGACTCACTCCCAGCGACTTCATATACAGCAAGGGTGACATACCAACGAAGATCCAATAAGGAATAATCATCAAAAGAATATGACCAACCAACAACATGAGCTTTTTGTTTTTCATGAGTGCAACATACCCTAGACGCTGGGTAGAATCATGGTGGATTGAGGGCGCATAATTAGGGATAAAGAGCTGCGTCATAATAAGGGTTAGGCATCCCAATAGGGTGAGGACCACAAAATTGCCCTGCCAGTGGAAGTAAAGGGTTAGGTAGCTCCCAAGCAGTGGGGCGAGGCCAACTGCAGTATTCATAACCCCATTCAATAAGGCCATAAAACGCTGTTGTTCCTTTACAGGATACTGGTCTGCAATAATCAGAAAGCTCAGAATGGCAGGTGCGGCAATGCCTATCCCATGCAACAATCGGCCTACCAGTAAACCATAGAAAGAACTACTGCCTAAGCAGAATATCCCGCCACAGACAAAAACCAGAAGCCCCATGAGTAGGATTTTTTTGCGGCCATATCTATCGGATAGGGCGCCCACAAAAAATAAGCTGAAACAATAGCCTATGAAATTCATGGACAATAAGGTTTCCACCCAAAAGGGGGTGATGTGAAAATAGGACTGTAGATCGGGGAAACTGGGGACGAAGAGATCGAACTCCATGCCAGTTAGGAGATCCATCAGAATGATGGTCAGTAAGAGTGTTAGTTTCGATAGGCTTCGCATCTTTATTCCTCTCTGTGCATACTACCTGCTTTGAACAGGTAGCTGGTTTGAATGTGTATGGCTTGTAAAAAATCACTGTCATGCGAAATAACAATCAAGGCGCCTGGAAAGTCAGCCACTACCTGCCTGACATGGGCCTTGGTTTCTAGGTCCAGATTATTGGTTACCTCATCTAAAATAAGCAGGGCAGGAGGCTTTGCTGCAATACAACAGAGCGAAAGCCTAAGCCTTTCGCCACCGGACAAATGCTTGATGAGTGTATCCACTTCCTCGTTCTTGCGAAACAGGAAGGTATTGAGGTGTTTACGGATTTCCTGGTGATTGGCGCCTGGCATATAAGAGGCAACCATATCAAAAGCGCTAAGCTCTGGATGCAGGGTTTGGTAGTGTTGATCCAAATAGCCTATGGTTGATGCCTGTGGCGCTACCCACTGGCCTGCTTTGTATAATCCTGCTTGGTTTAACAGGGCCTTGATGAAGGTGGATTTGCCGGACCCATTATCTCCGTAGAGACTAACGCGTTCGGCTGACTGTAGATGAAAGTTCAGGTTGCTTAGGAATGGGCTGTCACTGGGATGTTGGGTAAAGGCTATGCTGCCCTCTGTGATGGTAATGAGGGTTTTGGGGTTGGGATCTTGGGGGATTTGAAAGTGCATTTCTATAGTCTCTGGTTGATATAGAGCAGACAGCTCTTCTTGCAAAAATGCTTGTTTTTCTCTGATCTGATGCAACCGTTTATCGCCAGTCGTTATACCGCTGGCAAAGCTGGTTTTTGAGCGAATGGTGGGCCATTTGCGTTGCTCAATACTCTTTTCCCCTTTTTGGCGTAGATTTTTATTGCGTTCCTGGGTTTTCATGAGGCTAAGATGGGCTGTCTTTTTTTCTTGCTGCAGTTTGTCCCGCTCTTTTTCTAGCTGCTCTTTTTTATGCGATAGCTGCCTTTGAAAGTCCTCATAATTGCCATGAAAAACTGCTATTTTACCGGCATGAATATGCCAGAGCGTATCGACCGAATTGCGCAATAATTCCACATCATGGGTCACCATGATTAGGGTACCTGGGTAATGGCAGAGATGTCTCATCAGGGAACGCCTATTGGTTTTGTCCAGATGATTGGTAGGTTCATCGAGTAACAGCACATTGGGATCGCAACAAAGCGCCTGGGTCAGCGCATGGTTGAGACTCTCGCCGCCACTACAATTGCCGGTATGCTCGATTATCTGTGGCAAATAGCCAAGCTGTACATCCGAAGGCAGGCTAACGCTGCCAGAAAATGCTGTCCAAGTGCCCTGGATAATTTTCAGCAAGGTTGATTTTCCTATGCCATTGCGCCCAATAATGCCAATGCGAGCACCATGGTGTATTTGCTCGTTGAAGTCAGCAAAACAGAGCTTATGGGGAAAGGAAAGACCGAGATCGGTAAAACGGATTGGTTTATGCATGATTAGGACACTCTAAGTATGGGTGGAAAAGGAAACCTGGGATCTACTTAGGCTGTTCTGTTCATTGGCGCAAAAACCTCTTTATGTGGATAATGAACTTACTATCATACGCTGTTTTTGAATAAAAAGCAAACAATTTTTGTGCTAAGGTACTTGTGTTTCTTGTAGGTTGGGTCGTTCCGACCCAACCTACGCCTTCAGTGTATTCACTGAAGACAATTCAATAGGAGAGAGCTTTGCCTTAAAGGATTCCAGAGTTTCGTTATGGATGATTAATTTGGAAGAAGGGGCTGGAAAAGAGTAGTTATTGGTTGAAATTGCAACCAGTACACCGGCTTGTTCTAGGGTGCGTGCATAAGCGGTGAGTTCACTTTGTGATAGCTTGCTTGGCATTTCAATGGATATGCCAAACTGTAAATCGCAAAGGCTGCAATCAGGATGCACTATGGTTTTTACCAGTTTCTCCACAGCCTGTACCAAGGCTAAATGGTCAGTAGACAGCATAGTTGCGTTTTCTTGTACTACCAGGCTTTGAAACTGCAGCAGAAGTTCTGGGTTGGTTGTAGTATCAGGTGGGCAGTGGATGGTTTTATATTTGGCCCCCATTTCATCCGTTTCAATAATAAAATCATTGGGGTTAGTGTGGGTCAGAAGCTGCTGATAGGCCCTTTGCCCGTCTTTTATCATCTGTATAAGATCTTCCAAGGGGCAGGCATCGAATTTATTGGGATTGTATATAATGGATAAGGGCAAATGGTAATCATGGAGTAATTTATTGAGCAAAATATACCAGGTACGAGTATTGCCATCTAGAAAGGGATGGATCTGAGCTAGCATCTGCAGATGTTGTGCAATAACAGCAATAATCTCATCCTCGGTTTTAGCATGCAGGATCATTTGGTCGAAACTGTCTATAACCCCTTGTATTTTATCCTGGATTCCCTGTTGTACCCTGCTGCTATCCGCTGTAAAGTCCGACTCAAAATAGCACTGATAATTATCATTAAAAATGAGGGCGCGAATGCGTTCTTGATGTTCTGCCTCATTAAAAGGCTCATCGGTGTATGCATCGTCAAGGAAGTGCCGAAAGTATAGGGTGTCTTCCAGATAGATTACTTTGTAATGATCCTGTAAGCCCTTTACTTTGCTGACAAAAGAAATAGTATGGGTGGGGGGATGCATGCCAAGAATCCATTTAGAGATATAGGCTAATATCCCAGGTACCGTAGCATTGTAGTCTGGGCAAAATATAGTCCGTTTCCCCTGTGTATAGGCATTGATAGAAACAGGAAATCGTACGCCTGCAGTGCGGTATTCGCCAGCTGGATGATCTCTCAAATGTTGTAAGGATGCTTTATTGATGGTTTGCAAAAGCTCATGGGTAATTTTACCCTTGCTCGGTTCCAAAAATGCAGCAAGGTAAGCGGAAAAAAAAGGCGGGGCAAACCCAGGCTCCCGCGCTTCATAGGCTGCTGCAGTTTCATCCGCAACGCTTACTACATCTCTGGTAAATAGGTAAAAAAACTTAGCAGCTTCTGTACTGATTTTCATAGGTTACATCTCACATCTATTTGTAGGTACCCCGACTTTAGCAAACACGGTGGCAAGTTTTTTGATATTTAACTTTAGATCGCGGGCTGCATAGAGGGCACCACAGGCACCGCTTTCGAAACCGCTGGTAGGGGTCCAATATTTGCTGTTGGCTAACAGCATGTTCTGATAGGCTTTTTTAATGCCTACTTGTTGGGACCACAGATAAAAAGCCTTGTTAAAAACACCGCTGGCGGTATGAACAATGTAGCTTTGCCTTTTGTCTATGGTTTTGAAACGTTTCTGCGCATAGGTTAGGACTTCCAAATAACTGATACCACAGATGGCTCCATTTCTTTGGGCGATACTCCTTTTGTAGCAATCTGCGCTATGGCCGTCGGCAGAGGGGTTATCCATAAATCTAAAACCCTTACTAGCTTTGTCACGCATTACGGTTTCACCTATGCCCCAGGTTATTACATTGGGTTTGTGATAGGCACGGTTATAGAGGTTGGGGGTGGTTTCTAACAGATAGGCTCTGGCCGCCTGACCGCCCATGTCCGAAAGGGATTCATTCAGGGCTCCGGATTGGTCGTGGTACTCAAGACCGGCATGCTGTTCGGTAAACCCATGGGTGACCTCATGGCCTGCAATATCTAAGGACACCAGAGGCAGCAGGGTCTTGCCATCGCCAAAGGACATGGCTGTACCATCCCAAAAGGCATTGTCAAATTGTTCCCCAAAATGAACCCGCATTATCAACTTCATTGGAGATCCATCGGTTTGTTGCAGGG
>Ga0207151_1211_pt2 | contig 11049 bp, 7 predicted proteins | sample Alteio_BWMinHeat_29_FD_153523 | JGI IMG/M metagenome (GOLD analysis project Ga0207151, IMG submission 153523) | Enriched cells from forest soil in Barre Woods Harvard Forest LTER site, Petersham, Massachusetts, United States -... | ecosystem: Environmental > Terrestrial > Soil > Temperate forest >... | reverse complement strand
AAATGCCTGCTCGCTCATCATGCCAGGCGCGCTCCCGTGGTTGTAAATAACTGCAGGAAAGGGTCCGGTTCCTTCAGGTTTATATAGGACTCCGTGCAAAGTGATGTCTCCGCTGGGAAATGTGACGGTTTCGGTCCCGGACAAGACTAAGGGTAAAAGCAGCAGTGCGAAGAGAGCGGAAAAATAAGGCTTATTCATTTCTGTATTAACCCAGCTCAAATCATCATTCATCGGGTTTTGTGAAGTTAAGCCTGATGCTCATGTTCGCTGAGACCGACGAAATCTGCAAGCACGCTCCTAGAGTCCCGATAAGTCGAAACCGGACAAGTGGTTTTGGATCAATTTCATTTGTCCGGCTAAGGCTGCGTTTATCTCCCAGACGCGCGCTCAAAGCGGCCATCCTCGCCGCCTGACGCAACTACGCTCCCGAGGAACTCCTGCTCCAGTCGCTTTAACCCCTTTCAGCTGCTTTTATGCTAAAAAAGGCCTCAGGCAAAACACGTTCCATGAACGCTCTCGCGCTCAACACGCTGGCCCGACTCGCCGTCTTCCAGATTGTCGCGGCTTTGCTTCTCTTTTTGCCTGCGTGGACTCTTCACTTTTGGCAAGCCTGGCTCTTCTGGAGCATCTTCACGTCCCTCCAGTTCGCCATTACTCTCTACTTCCTGCTCACGGACACGCATCTTATCGAAAACCGTCTCAAAGCCGGCCCGCGCGCCGAATCGCGTCCCGCGCAGAAACTTATTCTGTCCGGCGCGATGGTTCTCGCCCTTGCACTTGTGATCCTGCCCGGATTCGATCATCGCTTCCGCTGGTCCGCCGTTCCTCTTCCCGTCGTCCTTCTCGGCGACGCAGGCGTGCTCCTCAGCTACTGGATTCTCTTCCTGGTTTTTCGCTCCAACACCCACGCTGCCGCCACCGTCAAGGTCGAGGAAAACCAGCAGGTCATTTCCAGCGGCCCGTACAGCGTGGTCCGTCATCCCATGTACCTCGGCGCGGCTCTTCTCTTCATCGCGGTTCCTCTCGCGCTTGGCTCGTACTGCACACTGCTCTTGGTCCCGCCTCTCGTGGCGCTCCTTGCTGCTCGCCTCCTGGACGAAGAGCGCTTCTTGCTTGCCAACCTCCCCGGCTACTCTGCGTACCGCCGTAAAGTCCGCTTCCGTCTCCTCCCCGGGCTCTGGTAACCCTGCATGTTCTTTCCGCCGCGCCTGCTTGGCGCGATCCGCTCCACTCGACAGCGTGCGGTACATATGGCCTGATTGGTCGGCTAAGCCTTCAACGAAGGGTGCTGTCTTCGGCAACTCCTCGCGAGTTGGGTTACCGGAGATGTGGTTTTGGGTCACATCCACTTGGACGATAACCGCGTTAACCAGGGACTGACCAGAGCTTTCGGCGAAAACGCGCTTCGTCTCGACCGTCAAGAATGCCGCTATACTCTCAGTCATGAATACGTTCGAGCCTCTCTTGATGCTCACACGGTGGAGAAGTCGAAGGCGAAGGTGGAAGCTCCCGACGGGTTCTTTTCCGTCCAATAGAGAAAACGAAAGCGGTTCCCGCGAGCTATATTACTGCAAGTGTTTGATAAGTCGCGTACTCGGAAAAGTGCCTGTCACGGGCCAGCAACGGGGTTCGCGGAGAACACCGGTCATGCACCCCAGCGGGACTTGTGGCGCGAAGGAGATTCAGGATCGCCGTATACCGTGCTATCCGAACGCGCTGTTCTCGTTCGTGTTCACGTAATCAATGCAGTGACTTCAGAACGTAGCGCTGGTACTAGAAGCAGTTGCCCTAATGAAGGGGTCGAGCGACAAACGCCGAGCGAGGCAAAAAAAACAGCCAGAACGTGAAACATTTTTCTTTGAAATGTTTTACCGGTTTCTTGCCCATTCGACAACGTCCAGTGGCGGAAAGAGTGTGCTGCCAAGGTGGGTCTTGGTTTTGTGCTTCCCACCAACAAACAGCAGGAGATAATTGACAAGTCGGGACAAGTTTTGCGCGTTGAAGGGCAAGACGCAGTTGCAGTGTAAGTCTATATAAGAGCGGGAGATAAAATGGTCGGGGCGAAAGGATTTGAACCTTCGACCTCCTGGTCCCGAACCAGGCGCGCTAGCCAGGCTGCGCTACGCCCCGAATCTGATTCCATGCTTCCAAACAGTTTACGCGGGATTGCAGACCTCTGCAACCGCTATGCGCGGGAAGCACCGGGGAAGCAAAAAAAGCCGCCGGGAAGACTTCGCTCCCCGGCGGCTCCTTTAAAGTTGTTAAATGGCCTTAGAATTCGTATCGTAACGCGAACTGCATTACGCGCGGATTGGTGAGCAAACGTGTGTAATTGCCGAAGGACGAGCCAAAAGAATCGATTGAATTGTTGGTACTCTGCGCGTCAAAGCGGGTGGAATTGGTCACATTGAAGACTTCCCAGCGCAATTGTAAGCTTTGAGAATCTGTCCAGGGCATCTTCCAGCGCTTGGAAAGACCTGCGTCCAGACCAAAGTATCCGTCACCTCGCAGAGCGTTGCGTTGCCCGGCTTCTCCAGGCAACGGCTCACGGAAGAATGAAGCAGCCGAGTTCGCCCCGACCGCAAATAGGTTTACCGTGCCGTCAGGATTCTTGAACGCCCCCGTTTTCGGGGCAGCCCCTGTCAGCACCGCGTTACCTCCCAGGTCCCAGTTTGTCGGGAAGTTGAAACCATTAAACACACTGACCGGGAAGCCGCTCGTCATGCGGAACAGACCGGACAACTGCCAGCCGCCCACAAGGGCATCAACCAGTTTGTTCGTGTCGTGACCAAAGGTCCGTCCACGCCCAAATGGCAAATCAACGATCCAGTTTGCATTGAACTGATGCGTGGCATCAAAATCGGAAACTGCCCTAAACTGGAAGGGAGACCAGGAATTGATGACTTGACCGCCGCCGATTCCGCCAAACGTGCCGACACGTTCCGCGTCAGAGGAAAGGTCAATAGACTTGGAAAATGTGTAGTTGAAGTCGAATTGTACGCCATGGCTCATCCGATGCCTCAATGTGACCTGCAACGCGTTATAGTTCGCCGTCCCGATGGAACGCCATGCGTAAAGGGCGGAGTACTGCGGAGTGAAGAACGTAAATGGGCCCGTTGTCGGATTGTAGTACTGGCAAGATGGGTCGCCTGGGTTGTTGAAGCAAGTTGTTGTGGCGTTGCGGATGTCCTGGATTCCGTTTGTGTCCAGGAACTGGAGCGGGGTTGTCTCGTTGAATTTGCCGCCGCAGAATCCATCGAATGCGGCCAAGACTGGATTCATTGTTGAAGTAGGCGGAGTTGGGTCGGCTGTATTGACGCACCCTCCTGTCAGGGACAAGGACGCACTAGTCCCAGGATAGACTGCGGCGCCAATCGCATAGGCTCCGCCTGGAGTCAGAGGCGAAATAACGTCCTGCCAATACTGAACCACGTTTGCTGGAAGCATGGAGTTCGAAAAGGTCTCGTCCTTTACCCCCGAACGGTACAATTTCGCCAGCGCTTGTACGGCTGTAAAGTAATCCACCCCGGACTTCTTATCTCGGAAGTTTAGCGGCATCGCCAGATCTTCTGAAGTGAGCAAGCGGTGCGACAACCGCCCTACATAGGCGACTTCCAGGAACATTCCCCCTTTCAATTCGCGCCCAACAGAAAGGTCGAGCGCATAGGAATAAGGAGTCTTGATGGAAGCGTCCAAACCGGTGCTGGCGCTGAAATTTCCTGGGGGGAAAGGCACCGGGAAATTGGCCGTCGGTGCGGGCAGGAATACCTGATTGTTGTTCTTGTCCACAGTGGGAATCGTATGGATGTCCGTAAGGCGCGGCACGATAGCCACGGTCTCGAGAGCAGCTTTATCCGTCAGCGTTGTCGCCAGTCCGAAAGATCCCGTTCGATCAAAGTAATCCACCAGGCCCTGTCCAAAACGGTCATACACGATACCGAAACCGCCTCGGATGGAAGTCTTTCCCGCGCCGAACAGGCTGCCAAGCAGCCCGCTTGATCGGTTCGGCGCCCAAGCGAACGCCACGCGAGGCCCAAGATCCTTGTAGTCCCAGTTGTAGAACCCGCCGTGGCCGCCATTTGCTGGACCGGACCAATTGAAAGCCACGGGCTGGTCCTGATTGGAGGGAATGCCGTTAGCGCCCTCAATGGCTCGGTTTTGGAACCACTGCCCCAAATTGATGGTTGGTGAAACTTGCAGGCCCTTGGTCTCCCAAGGCGGAGAGAAGAGGCTATAACGCAAACCAAGCGTGACGGTAAACGTCGGCTTAATCTTCCAGGCGTCTTGGAGGTATAGTTCATAGCTGTCAATTGCGAAGTGGCGCGTCAACGGAGCTCCTTGCGCCAGAGCTTTCCCATCCCGTCCGAAATTGTATTGCGCGTCAACTTGGGAAACCATTCCCATGAGCGCCGTGAGCGGGAAGTCGTAGGAATTGGCAAAACCTGAATCAACTCCGGGATAAGGATTCCCGGTTGCGGGGTTTATGTTGTTCGCTGGATTGAGAGGCGAACCTGATTTTCCGGCAAAACCGGTCGTGTCGAACCACCCCGCGTTTGCCACACCGTCACTGAAGGAAGCGCGCAGGCTGGCGCGAGGTTCTCGGATAAATGATGCTTGGCCCCCGAACTGCCACGAGTGACGCCCGTGAGACCAGGACAGGTCGTCCGCAAAGGTATGCGTTGGGCGTTGGAAACTGTTGCTCCTTGTAATCGCTCCAGTTTGGTCATTCAGTCCGCGAAATTCCACCCATTGTTGATTGGAATTCCCAATGATTCCCACACTCTCGCGGATGAATCCATATCGAAAGCTGTTCACCAGGGTTGGTTTGATCACTCCGGAATAGTTAACGATGATGCCTTTACTGAAGTTTACAATGGACTGGGATGGCGCCTCACCGGCGTAGAACGGCGCTCCGGCGTTATTGTCGTTCCGTAGCGCTCCCGATACTGAAACACGGTGCTTGGCATCTCGCGTGATGTTGTAATCCATCTTGGCGATGTATACGTTCTGTTTGTCGGATATCGGCGCTGCGAAGTTAACTCCCTGGTAGTTAAGTCCATCTCCAAAGCCGGGCACATTCGCCGCCGGCAGAGAATTCATATACTGAAGCGCGGCCTGGTTGGTTCCCAGTCCTTGTGGATCGAATTTCGCGAGCTGTGCTTGTCCAAGGGCGACGAAACCAGGGGCGGGCGTATAAGTCTTGCCGCTGATTCCCTTTGCTGCAAATGCACCTCCGCCAGGACAGTCAGTGGCCAAGTTTATATCCGTCTGATCACACTGGTAGAAGATCACGCCATCGCGTAAGGACGCGCTAGGAACTTGGTTTGTCTCGCTAGTCTGTTCCGCTCGGCGGGTACCCTCGAAGTTCATGAAAAAATACAAGCGATCCTTTTTGACGGGCCCACCAACTGATGCACCAAAAATATTGCGAATTAGCTTGGGAGGTAGGTTGCAATCCTGGACGTTTGGAAGCGTGCAATTCTGGAGTTCCGCGCTTTTTATGAAGTAGTCGTTCGCGCTGGTGTAGGTATTACGGTGATATTCGTACACTGAACCATGGAAGTCGTTCGTTCCGCTCTTGGTCACTAACGCTACCTGGGCGCCGCTTGAGCCGCCCTGGTCAGCGTTGGCGTTGCTGGTCGTAACGCGGAATTCCTCCACCGAGTCCAGCGTTACCGGAAGGGCCGATGTGAACGCGTGGCCCCCTTCATCGTTAACCCCAATTCCGTCGAGAGTCAGGTTGCTCTGATCGCTCCTCGCACCGTTCACGGCGCCGCTTCGTGAGTCGGAGGCCGGTACATCTGTGCGATTGCTCGTATAGGCAACGCCAGGCTGCAGACTCAGCAAGTCGGGTACATTTCGGCCTTCCAACGGGAGCTGTTTCACCTGGTTTTCATTGAATGCAAGGCCGATCGAAGCGTCCGATGTGTTCAACGCTTCGGCCTGGGCCGAAACTTCTACTGTTTGGGTTGCGGTTCCGACCTCCAGGGCGGCATTCATGGTCGTCGGCGTATTAACCAGCAATTGAAGATTCTTCTGTTCAAATTTTCTAAAGCCCGGCATTTCAATCGCTAGGGAATAGGTGCCCGGCGGCAAGGCGAGGAATTCATATTCTCCGGCGCTGCCCGTCTGCGCCTGACGCTCCAGTGCATAGGACAAATTGCTAAGCGTCACCCTAGCACCGAGGATCGCTGCGCCAGTCTTGTCGGTTATCGTGCCCCGCAAGGATGTCGTACCGGTCTGCGCCCCCGCAGATGTCACCACCAGAAGAAATACACCAAGGAAAACGAAAAAATTGCGCATAGCCAAATCCCGCCTCATGGACTGCTCCTTTCTCGCACCCCTGACTATTTTTTCTTTTTTTATACTTTGGCGGGCAGCACCAGGCCGCCACGAAACAATGCGGCCAGTTGCCGGGTCTCCACCTGGAAGAAGAATGCGAAATCGGGCAACCTTCCCCACCACCCCACCGCTCACGCAACCATTAACCTAGCTTTTAGGCCAAGTCACTTCTCGCTGTCAAGGAAAGTTCTACTAATTTACTTCTATTTCGTATTTTGGATGGACTTTAGATTGTTAGGGAGGAGACTGTCGAATCAGAAATTCTGGCATTCATAGTCAGAAAGCCTCACTCTGTCCGCAAAAGAAATGATTTCATCCCAATTTCAGTAGTCTAGCCACCGTAATCGCGGGAATCCCGCGGATCGCTCCGAGGATAGAGTCTGAAACATCGCCATCCAACCGCACCAGCGACACCGCCTCCGCTCCCTTACTTGCCTCGCGGCGCCCCAGCGCAAACGTTGCGATATTTACTCCCAGATTTCCCAAAGTCGACCCCACCTGCCCGATCACTCCGGGCTCGTCCCGGTTCCGCAGATAAAGCATCGTCCCAGCCAGCTCCGCCTCCAGCGGAATGCCGTCAATCTGCAATGCGCGCGGTGAACCATCGTGCAAAACCGTGCCCTCGGCCGAAAAACCCTTCGCCGAGCCCGTCTTTTCTGGTAGAGCCGCCACTTCCAACGTGTTGGGGAAGCCGCGCTCCCGCCGTCGCGTCTCTTCCTCGACGGAAAGCCCTCTCGCCGCGGCCACTGCAGGCGCATTCACCACGTTCACCTTTTCGTCCAGCACGGCGTTCAGCATTCCCGCCAGCACCGCGCTGCGCAACAGGTGCGTCCCCACCTCAGCCACCTCGCCCGCATAGCGAATCCGTATCCGCGCCGGCCTCACCGCCACCGCTTGTGACACCAGCGACCCCAACCGTTCCGCCAGCGCCAGGTAGGGCCGCACTCGTCGGTACTGATCCGCGGACAGCGTCGGCAAGTTCACAGCGTTGCGAATCAGCCCCTCCGCCAGGTAGTCCTTCACTTGCACAGCCACCTGCGTCCCTACCTCTTCCTGCGCTTCGGCGGTGGAACCCGCCACGTGCGGTGTCGCAATTACGTTGGCCATCCCCAGCAGCGGCGAATCCTTCGGAGGCTCGTGCACGAAAACATCCAGCGCCGCCCCAGCCAGATGACCGCTTTTCAACGCGTCTGCCAGTGCGGCTTCATCAATCAGTTCCCCTCGAGCCGCATTCACGATCCGCGCGCCCTTCTTCATCTTCGCCAGAGTCTCCGCATTGATCAGATTCTGCGTTGCAGGGCTCAGCGCTGTGTGTAGCGAAACGAAATCGCTCTCCGCCAACAGCTTGTCCAGCGGCACAAGCTCAACCTGCACCTCACGCGCGGCCGCCTCGCTGATGTATGGGTCATACCCCAGCACACGCATATCAAAAGCGTCCGCGCGGATCGCCACTTCGCTTCCGATGCGCCCAAGTCCAATCAATCCAAGCGTTTTGCCGCGCACTTCGGTCCCCGCCGCGGACGATTTCTCCCACTTTCCCTCATGCATGGCCTTATCCAGCCTCGGCACCTGCCGGGCCAACCCAAGGAGCAAGGCAAACGTATGCTCCGCCACGCTGATGGCGTTCCCACCCGGAGTGCTCATCACCAGCACGCCGCGCGTCGTGGCGGCATCCAAATCGATATTGTCTACACCCACGCCAGCGCGTCCCACGGCCCTCAATCGGGGCGCCTTATCCAACAATTCGGCAGTAACCTTGGTCGCGCTCCTCACGATCAAGGCGTCGGCGTCCGCAATCTCGGCGTTCAGCGTGTCCTTGGTCGTCAAAACGATGTTCCATCCTGCTTTCTGCAGCAGCTCCACGCCTCGTTCGCTAATCTTGTCTGCGACAATGACTTTCATCAGGCCTCATCCCAATTGGATTGACTTGCTCGGTGCACCGGCGGCGAAACCCGCCGAAAACTAAAATACTAACGGTAGCGAGGCACCGCCGCCCTGTCAATTATTCCTTCCCTTCCGTCCCTTCCGTGAACTGCATGCCCGCCGCGAACTGTCTGTAAATCCTTTTTCTTTCTTTTTCTTCTGCTATATTGAACCGCATGACTTTGGCCGAAAAAATCCAAAAAGACCTCACCGACGCCATGCGCTCCAGGGACGAGCTGCGCCTCAGCGTCCTCCGAGGCGTCAAGTCCGCCATCAAGTACAAAGAAACCGACAAAATCCGCACGCTGGACGAAGCCGAAACCATCCAAGTCCTGCAAACCCTGGTCAAACAACGCAAAGAGTCCATCGACCAATTCGGCAAAGGCAACCGCCAGGACCTGGTCGACAAGGAAACCAAGGAACTCGCCATTCTGGAGTCCTATCTTCCTGCCAGCGCCAGCGACGCCGAAATGGACACGGCCATAGCCACAGCCATCGCCGAAACCGGCGCCACCTCCATGAAACAAATGGGCGCCGTAGTCAAAGCCGCCAAAGCCCACCTCGAGGGAAAGGTCGTCGACGGCAAAGCCCTAAGCGACCTCGTCCGTCGCCGCCTTTCCTGATCACCACCGCCGGAGGGCACGATGCCCGAACTGCTGGCTTCCGCTGATCCGAACCCTTACCTCAACTCTCGCGCCTTGGCCGTGCTCCGTATCGGCGTTGGCATCTTTTTCCGGATTTTTGGCGAATATAAAGTCTTCGGCACACAGTTCACTCTTCACGGCGGCTTTCAATTCTGGATCAACCGCTTTCTCGAACAAGGCGGCGCCTACCCCTTCATGGCCCCCGTCCTCCGCGGCTTTGTCCTCCCCCACGCCACGCCCATAGCCTTCCTCGTCGCCTACGGCGAATTCGCCATCGGTCTAGCGCTGACCTTCGGAATCCTGGTACGCCCAGCGAGCGCCGGGGGCCTGACGTTCATGCTCACGATGCTTTTTTCATCCGACTACCCCGGCGCCTCCGCCCCCGTCTGGCAATACTTCGGCGCAAGCCTAAGCCATTCTGTTTTCGCTCTTTGTTTTCTGGTTTTTCTTCTAGGAGGAAGCGCGCAACTATGGTCGGTCCCCGCCGCGCGCGCGCAACACCGCAAGCACCAATAGTCGCGGGGGCTTGCCCCGCCTGACTTGGCCGGCCTTCAGCCCAGCTTCTTCCGTTTTCTCAATGCACTGCCGGCTTCAAAACCGCCGTATTCCTCTCGTCACCTGCGATGATTCGATAAAGCTTTTTCAAATCCTCGACCTTGCTCAAAGGCACGCTCGTTTCCTTCACTTCAAACGTTCTGGTGTACCGCAGCACGTTTCCGCTTGTCTCGGTCTTGCTGTCATAACTCGCAAAGCTGTATTCCGCATGGATAGGCGGGGGCAGATCATCCACTTCATACCCCTGCGGCAACGTGATCTCAAATGTATCGGTATCCCGCGAAGGCCCCTCGAACTCCACCGGATATTTCCGTGGCTCTTTCGTTTCCAGCAGCCCGCTGGTTTTATTTCCGAGGACCCGCGGCCGTACCAACAGCAAATTCCCCGCCGTCTTGGCGTAGTTCAGTGCGACCAGCGAATAGTCAAATATAAAGGGCTGGTCCATCTGGTTGAGATTGGTGACCGACGCCTTCGTCAGCGAGTAGGTAGAAAGCGAGTTGGCAAGCATGGATTCGACGGACTTGATCCTGTCCGCATCCTTGGTCACCGATCGCAGTGCCATCCTTTGCGCCGCAGCACGGTCCCCCAGGCGCACTTCTCTGACGTCCCCGCTGAGCGTCCCGGTTGGATTCAAGCTCAGTTTCGCCGTGCGCTGGACGCCGTTCAATTGCGCCAGCAATTTCGGCAGTTCCAGGAGTTCGCCACCTTCCGGAGTTACCAGCAGCGCATAGTTAGCCTGCAGCGCCCCCCGCAACTGTCCTAGCGGCGTCATATCGTCGGTGGGGTCAAAGATCAAAAGCCGCCCCAGTTTGGGGTGCGCCAAGACGGCCACCAAGGAAGCGTCCTCCAGCCCGTCCGGAAGCCTGATGGCGAGGATCTGGTGGTTAAACCACCGCGTCGCGGGCGTTGCGAGCGTCACCGTTCCCCGTTCCGTATTCACCGAAACGTAGTAAGACGTCACTCCGATCTCCTTCAGCATGGTGCTAAGGATCGTCGCTTTGTCTTTGCAGTCTCCGTATTTGTGTATAAAAATCTCCGGCGCTGGATGGGGTTGCCATCCCCCAATTCCCAGTTGAATCGCCACATACCGAATGTCCTTCTGCACGAATTGCGCGAGTGCCCGCATTTTCTCCAACTGCCCGGCATGCCCCGCGGTTAGTTCCGCCACCTTCTGCTTGATTTCCGTCGAAGCCTCTCGCCGTCCTTGTTCCAGCCCGTCCTCCCACCTCCCCATATCCGTCCAGTTCTCGAACCCTTTGTTCTGGCTGCCTCCTTGCGGAATCAAGGACACGACCATCTTCCCCGCCACGCCTTCCCGCGGAGGCATGTCGTATTCGGGCCGAATGCCTTCCACATCCTTCACGACCCACTGCCACTGGTTGCTTCCCGCCGCCGATGGTTCGGCTTTGGAAAAATTCAGCCACACCGCCTTGTACTCCCAGCCCGCCGGAAGCTGCAGCGTGTAGTGCGCCTCGCGAACCGGTGTGCCTTCTCTCTGAAATGTCCAGATATCTTGCAGGACGTACGGCCGCACTTGCTGTTCGATCTCATACCCAATAATGTTGCCGGGATCCGCCGCGGGAAT
>Ga0207151_1186_pt3 | contig 11111 bp, 10 predicted proteins | sample Alteio_BWMinHeat_29_FD_153523 | JGI IMG/M metagenome (GOLD analysis project Ga0207151, IMG submission 153523) | Enriched cells from forest soil in Barre Woods Harvard Forest LTER site, Petersham, Massachusetts, United States -... | ecosystem: Environmental > Terrestrial > Soil > Temperate forest >... | reverse complement strand
TTGGATGGACAGCGTCGCGTATCCGATGGTCAATGTTGTTCGACTACGTATTTGTTTGGCATTTGTCATTCGTGCCTCTGTACCAAGCAGCCGGTCATCCAAAGGTATTCGCTCTTCCACACGCCGTTGATGCAAACCTATTTAGTCGAGTTAACTCCAATACAGCTCGGCCATTTGACTTAGGATGGATCGGTGAGTTCGGCTACGGTCATTACGCCAGGCGGCGAAGAATCGTCGAATCGCTTGCGACGCGATTCAAAATGAATGACTTCCGGAAAAGACACACCAAAGAGGAGCTCGCTGAAGTCTACCGCCAATCTAAGATTGTGGTGAACGTGAGCCGGGACGATTTCCCTTCAGAAGCGAACATGCGTTGTTATGAAGCAATGGCTGGTGGAGCTCTTCTGATCACTGGGATGCCCACAGAGCTGACAGAGTGGGGCTTCTCTGAGGGCATACATTTCGTAGGGTGGCGCAATGAGGCGGAAATTCCCGATCTCGTTGACTATTATCTTCGTCATGAAAAAAAGGCTGCCGAGATTTCTCGCGAGGGCCAAGAATTGACGCTCAGCAATTTTACGTTCCAGTGTTGTAGGGACAAGATAATAACCGTACTTCAAGAGCATCAGCGTCAGTTTTTTTCGCCCGCGCGAAACTGGCCGGCTGAAGATGTCTACTTGACTTATCTTGAGTATTATTATCGATATCAGTTGCTTGATGCTACGCTGGAGGAATTCACTAGATTGAGGAATGTAAGTCCGCGGGCTTACCAGAGGGGACTACCGATGGTACTCAAGACTATGCGCCGCGTTCTAGGTCGTAGCCTGTTTTGAGTGCCAAGATGAGTATCGGCTTGGAGTTAGGGAGGGCTAGCATGCGAGCTTTGGTTACGGGTGGAATCGGTTTTATTGGGACAAATCTCTCCCATCGGCTGTTGTCCGATGGCTATGAGGTTATTCTTTTTGACAACCTTAGCCGCGCGGGTGTTCAACACAATCTCGATTGGCTTAAAGTTGAACATGCCAAACAATTGCAGTTCGTCCAAGGTGACGTGCGTGATTTCGATGCCGTGCTCAAGGCGATGCAGAATGTCGATTTCGTATTCCATCTTGCAGCTCAGGTAGCGGTGACAACCTCGGTCTCCAATCCCAGAGAAGATTTTTCGATAAATGCACAAGGGACTTTGAACGTCTTGGAAGCAGCCCGACGTCAAGAACCAATGCCTGTAGTGCTGTATACATCGACGAATAAAGTGTACGGCGGCCTCGAACACTTGCGTATCGTTGAGCGTTCTTCCCGATACGAGTTCGAGAATCTACCGGATGGTGTGGCGGAGACTTGCCCGCTCGACTTCCACTCACCCTACGGGTGTTCGAAGGGCGCAGCCGATCAATACGTGCGTGATTATCACCGCATTTATGGCTTGCCGAGTATCGTGTTCCGTATGTCCTGCATCTACGGGCCACATCAGTTTGGTAATGAAGACCAAGGCTGGGTAGCGCATTTCTGTCTTACTGGAATTCAAGGTGGTCACATAACAATCTATGGCGACGGAAAACAAGTGCGCGATTTACTCTACGTGGACGATCTTGTTGAACTTATGCTTCGCGCCTGCAAAAATATCAATCGCATAGCTGGTCAAGTTTTTAATGTCGGCGGGGGACCCATTAACACAATTTCCGTTTGGACCGAGTTTCGGGATGTTTTGCGACCACTCATCGACAAGCTGCCTTCGATGAAGTTCGGCGAATTCCGTCCAGGGGACCAGAAAGTCTACGTAAGCGATATCCGGAAAGCGCAAACACAGTTGGGTTGGGCCCCCGGCGTGAAGATCGCGGAAGGTTTAGGGACGCTCATCAACAGTTGGAAAATGGATCGGCAGAACTCTCGTGCTTAGCTGCCTAGCAGATTCTGACTCCGATGATTTTTGCTATCTTCTCCTTGCTAATTCACCTCGGGAGCAATAACTTATCTTTCATTTTTATCTAAATTCTTCGTTATACGCTGGCAGGGGATGCGGGGCGAGCACGACAGGTACAGATGTTTCTTCATGCATATACCCTGTTCGTGTTTCCGCCGTTCTGCTCGGGCTCCATCGCCCTTTCTCTCGGGCCTTCCAGCGACCCTCTAGCCGGGGGAAATGATCTTGGTTCTCACCGACATTTTAGAATCTCTGACAGCGCTAAGTCTTGTTCGCAAGGAAATGCCGTCGCAATCCGAGCCGATGACGAATCGGCCGAGTAACGTTCAGGAACGAGAACCAAATCCAGTAGAAGCTAGAAATGACCCGAGACTTGATGGGTCCAAGCCGTGCCAAGCGATTGGCCCTTAGGTGCCCTCGCAGAAGCTTGTCCGTCGCAGCATCAACTCTGTAGTAGTGCCATGCCGCATCGTCCCCAAGATTCCAGTTGTAGCTCGCCTCTGCGTTGCCGTGCAGGGACGCGGCTCCCTGTCTCAAGTAAGCGTAGTCGTGGTTTTGATGCACCGCCACAACCAACCGGCTCGCATCTATCAATCGCGCCTCACACTTGCGAGCAAACCAAATGAGCCAGGGATCCCAACCGTTACGCCCGATTAAGAAGGGCGGCATTTTTCCGTAATAGAGATCGCGAGAGAAGCAGAAATAGTCGATCCAGCTCGGTCCATTCTGTTTGCCGCTGCGGAGGGCAAGGGACCGCAATCGATGGTCCCAGTCAGCTTGCCCAAAATCCCATGGCTCCGTAATATTCGTGTCCCAGCGCCGCCCGATCAGAAGGAACTCATTGTAGGTTCTGGAAGTCAACTCAAGTGCCGCGCGAAAGTCTGAGGCTAGCATTATGTCGCAATTAGCATAACAGAGAAAGTTATGGTGAGAGATTTCGTTGGCACGGTCGAACATGTAGCTAAGGTACTTGGTGCCATTTTCATTGCGGCGCACTTTGGGTTCATGCCGAATGCCGAGATCCCGACAAGTCTCGGCGGCTCCATCCTCATCTCCAAATAGTATCACTTCCACATCCGGGTGCAGTAGCGTCCAACTCTTGAGAGCGTTCCGCTGGATAATGCCGCTGTGGCCCTGAAATGGTTTGGGGGTTGAGAAAACGGTCAGCATTCTCGTGACCCTCTACTGGCCATGCCAAGGTGTTTCTGCTCGGCCGCGAAGAAATCCTGCGTAATCAGCTGTAGCATTATAGGACAATTTCGATCGTGAGAAGTGCCCACGGAGGTTACTGCGATCGCTGATGTAGCAAATAAAATCTCTCTTCTCAGGTCCATCTTGGCGTCCCGCTCACGCTCTTGCGTGTGATTCCTTTGAAACCCTCGAACGCTCGACATTCGACGACGCGCTGCTTTCTTGCCCCTACCAAGGTCGCGTACGTCACCGGGCCCAAGGTCTCAAAAAGTCCTATAGGATCCCACCACGTCGAAACACAATATATTCTAGCGAATCCGCTTTCGCGGAAATTAGCATGGTCGTCTATTACTCTCCCGCTTTCCCAACCAATTCTCGGTAGACATTCAGATACCGAGAAGCCTGCGTTTCGAGGCGATACTCTTCTAATACCAACCGCCGGCAGGTCTGCGCCATCTCCGCACGTCTCTGATCGTGTCCCAACAGCTCCAATATTGCTCGACGGAGGTCTTCGACGTTGCCTGCAGCGGCAAGCAGACCCGTTTTGCCGTCGTGAATGGCTTCGGGAATTCCCCCGGTACGGAATCCCACGACTGGAGTACCGCATGCCATGGATTCCAGCACAGTGTTAGGAAGGTTGTCCTGTAAGGACGGTGCGACAAAAAGGTCCGCGCAGCTATAGATGAACGAAAGAAGGCGGTCGTCTTGGATCGTCTGTACGTGGACGTGCCGAAACCTGCTGAACTCTAATGGTTTCCCCTGCCCCAGGGAGAGAAGTACGATCTCTGACTGGGACTCGGAGTCCTCCAGAGCACTAGACAGGAATTTGAAACCTTTTCGTGGATCATTCGCTCCGTCCGAAACGAACAACACTACTTTTGCATGGATGGAGATCCCGAGGGCCTCGCGCATGACGTCACGGTTTCTAGGTTGAAAGACTTCCGTGTCTAGACCATTGGGGATGACTGAACAGGGAAACCGCGAAAGCAGCGAACTTTGGCACAACTGCTCTCCCAGCCATTTGCTTGGTGTGATTATGTGCAAGCGGGCCGGCGCCAGCAATTGAAATGCCTTCCGTTTGCGTTGCCAAATCTGGCGGGAAAGATCGTTTTGCTTTTGTGAGCCAAGTTGAGGGCAAACGCCGCACCGCTCGGCGAACCTACCACAACCCGTGTCGTAATGACATCCCCCGGTGAAGGGATTCATGTCATGTAGCGTCCAGACTATTGGAGTGGGTTTGGGAAGCAGTCGAAAGAAGGCCCCATAGTCCATGAAGCTTGCAACCCAGTGAAAGTGAATCAAATCAGCTTGGGGGCATTGGTACCACGGTTCGGATGAATAAACTGATCGGTCATCACTGATCATCGAATGTCCGAGTGGTGCGACGTTACTCTTGCGACCGGCCGCCCACGTGATCCGAGCGCGACGTAGAGTCCGTAAAATTCGAGCCCCCCACCGTTTCGACGGCTCAAACCGAACGACAGCCGGGTCTTGGCTGACCTTTGTGGCAACAAACATTCTCGAATCTTGTCCCAGTCGCCGCAATCCATCGTGCAGGCGATACGCGGCGCGAGCCGCGCCTCCGACGATGTCGTTTGTGCCAATGTGGACGATTTTCACAGCTTGAACGCTTTCATATAGAGCGAGTCCGGCTTATACACTCTACCATCCGGCTCCGTATCCAAGTTAAAACCGGACCAGTTCGCAACTCGGCTTTCGCTAGAACCAACCTGCTTGGTCTCCGCAATCCCACTGATTCCAAACCTCTGGTCAAGGAGTAGCGGCGGTACATCCAATTGTGAACTTCCCCGCTGCTGCGGAACTTGCCGCGATCATAGGCTGCCAGACCCTCCGACCCGACGAGCAGGCTCAGAACGCGCCGACGGAGACCATCACCGAGGGAATTTCGGTCGGGAGAGGCTTTCGCTCCCAAAGCCTGGCCCGCATTCGGAAGCATGCGATCCAGCTCGCCATCCAAACGTGTCTTTGGAAGGTGAACTGCGAAAGAGTTGCTTCTCGCGCGAATTGCACCATTTCGCCACCGGAGAACTCCCGCACCGTCTGATCACACATTTCTATGATGGCCCAATCGTAATAGACCCGCGAATCCAGCTCGCGATTGAGCACGTTGCTGAGCGCGCGCCGATAGAACCCAGCAATTCTCTCCAGATAAGGAACGACGACGCGAAGATGACTCCGGGCCGAAACACCCTGCGGCATCGTTCGAGAAAATGCAACCACCCTGCGGCGAAAAATTCAACACATTAGGATGGTAAACCACGTGGAAGGAGGCGTCGGGAAACGGCAAATCCTTCTGCAAGTCCCAAGCCATGACGTGCGGATCGGCGGGGTGAATATCGAGGTTGGTCCATTGTGAATGGAACTGTTGGCCGCAACCCAAATTCAAGAGACGCACGTTGTCTCCGTTGGCGTAGCCCGGAAAATTCATGATTTCAGAAACACGAAAGGCCTCCCTATGGCCGAAGGCGTTGACTAGGCGGTTTGAGACCAGAGCGGGGCCTTCAGTAGATCGAACATACCACAACAGAGTGTCTCCTTTCTCCAGATATTTTTGATCGACCGGTAGCCGCTAAGTTTGATCAACCACAGGGCAGTTCCGATGGCGGAGCGCTTCTGCTCCAGGCCCCCAGCGGCGGTTGGGCCTGAGAAATCACTGCCCTTAATTTCCAATCGCCGCAAAGGACAAGGTTTTCGCCTACGCTCCCACTCGCGGAGGAAACGAAGCGCAGTAAAGCATGGTACCTACAGGGCTCTGACTCTTAACCTGACGGTCCACCTCCAACTGGATACCTCAGCCTTTCTCCTGAACATACTGTCCGGTTCCTTCCCCCGAGCCTTGGTCGTCAACCCAAGTCTACTCGGGTCGAGCGAGGCGACATTGTTATGAAATCAATGAAATCAAGGGAATTACATCGAGTTTGTGGTATTCTCCTGGCCTGTGAATGTAATCGATATATTCAAAAAAGTTCTCCCCCACTCGGTCAGAGATACCCTACGACCCTATATAGTTCGCCACCAAGGAGAGAGGGCGGCAGCGCGAGAATCCAAGGCTGTCGCGGAGGTCACGCCTTTCGAGTATTGGGCCCAAGGCCAAACTAGCGAACTCGCGTTTTGGGACCGGGTTCTCACGGGAAAACATGAATGGCCGGAAACTGTACTAATTCGGACTAACCCAAACCTTCCGTTGCAGGATTATCTGACCTCTCTAATAGCACTGCCTGCGGGCTCCACTGCAAAGATTCTGGATGTTGGCGCTGGCCCGCTGACGTTTCTCGGTAAAAAGTGGGAAGGCCGCGACGTTAGCATAACTGCGGTTGATGCTAATTCGATGCACTACGACCGCCTGCTTGCGAAGCACGGTATCATTCCGCCCTGCCGAACAATATTTGGATTTGCGGAAGAGCTCTCCAAGGTTGTCGCTGCATCTACTTTTGACCTAGTGCACGCCCGCAACTGTATCGACCATTCTCAGGACCCGTTGAAAGCGATAGATGAAATGCTCCATGCGGTTAAGCCGGGATGCTACGTATTTCTCAACCACAGCATCAGGGAAGGAGCCAAGGAGCTTTATGAAGGCCCGCATCAGTGGGATTTCTATCCGGATCGCGGCTCTTTCTACATAAGTCGGCCCGGCAGAGAGACGGTGAATGTTGGCAAACTAGTGCGCGGCAGAGCCACCGTCGGTATCCGCACTTCTCCAGACGGGCCAGATTGGTTCGTCGCGTGCTTAAGGAAGGAATTGACAACGGGCAGCAGGGCAACTCCCGATTAGGCGATTGTTACCTGCCAATCCTCTGAATCACACTCCTAAAGCTAAAAGCTTCAGGTGAGAAGCGTTATTCTCTTTCAGTTGGATTTTGTCCTTAGGAGACATAGCTGCGCTTCCGGCTGCGGTCTTGTGGGTCAGCGCCGGGAGGCAGGAGTTTCGATGAGGTACGATCATGTTTACCCACTTTCCGTCCCGCTGCACAAGCACAAGGTCGAAGACCGTTTCTCCAACCGCCTCACCAGAATCCTCAGAGAAGCGCGCAAGCTCGCAACGCCCTATGAATGGGCAGAGATGGATGCCATCCTCATGGATCATCCAAGTGGATCGAGAGGGGGCTTGCGCGAGGGCGCAATGGCAAAGCCATCTGGCAGGATTTGGTCTCCGATCAGAGCTTGCTGGAAGCTACCAGACGGTGAAGCGCTTCGTTCGCAAGCTTCGGGGCCCTGTAGCGGTCCGCGGACAGCGCGCATAGTTCAATGCAAGTTGACGTGATTTCAATCGGTCGCGGTTACTCGTTAAGCACTAGTGTCACTCGCTCTCGCTGTCTTTGCCGCCGTCAGCGTTCGCAAGACTCAGGGGTGCGTCCGGTGCAAATGGACAAGCTATGGTACCGCATCATCGATATAGTCCGTTTACATCAGGAACGGTGATTTACACCAGCTGGAACATCCCCAATATCCACGGTACACTCAATGCCGTAAAGGCGCAGCTAATTGCGTAGCGCCACAAAGAATCCATCACAAGCGGGCCAATCGTATGAAGCTTAGCGTGATGATAATCACCTATAACCATGAGCGATTCATCGCGCAGGCAATTGAGAGCGTCTTGGCGCAACGAGTGAATTTTGATTACGAGATCGTCATCGGCGACGATTGTTCGACCGACGGAACGCGTGCCGTTATCATGGACTTCCACCGCCGGTACCCGGACCGCATCGTCCCCCTGATTAGAGACCAAAACATTGGGGGCTGCCGAAATACTGAGTCGACCCTGGCCGCATGCCAAGGCCAGTACTTAGCTATGTTGGAGGGTGACGACTATTGGACCTGTGAAGATAAGTTGCAGCGCCAGGTTGATTTCCTCGATGCCAATCCCGACTATGCCATCTGCTGTCATCGTGTGCAACTCTTCGACGAGACTGGCACGAATCAGACGGGCATATTGCCACCCCACGCCACCGGTACGTATACCCTGGATGACCTCCTGAAGGGAAATTTCATCATGACCGGTACGACGGTATTCTGTCGGAACTCACTCGGCCCGCTGCCTCCTGAGTTGCAGAAGTTGGGACCCCTTGATTGGGCCCGGTTTGCAATAGTCGCAAGGAACAGAAAAATCGCCCTCATGGACGAGGTCATGTCAGCATATCGAGTGCATGCAGGAAGCACTTGGTCGTCCTTGCCTTACGCCACTAGGCTGCGGGAGTCTGCTCGGATGCTGAGAGCTTTGGACCAGCATCTCGGATTCAAGTACACCAGCACAATACGGTCTGTACTTGCGACATTACATTGTGAGTTGGCTTGCCAAGCGCGACGAGATGGCAACCGGATGGAAACGGGAAAGCATTTTGTTAAATGCATCCGAAACGGTGGATTGCAACTCCCCCGCCGCCGCCTGACCCTGGCAGGTCTAGTCGCGTATACCCTCATCGGCTCATGGTATAAGGTATTCTCCACAGACAAAATACCGAGCAGTAGCTGACGCTATTATGACTGGCCACGTGCATCCGGAATAAATGCAATCCCTCTCCGATTTTGCAGAACCGTTGCGGTTGCCGAGGTGTGGTGGCCTATAAGGTATATAAGTATACTAGTACATTGGAGATGTGCGCTCGCACGAACCGCGAGACCGAAGTCGTAGATCTCATCGGTGGCATATCGTGACATCCACAATATCTGGCAGCGGGTCATTGCCGACGCTGACCTGATTTCCTCCGCGAACGATCTCGGTTCCGAATGCAGTTTTCCAAGAATTGTGGACAATTGGCAATTGGGACAACCAAAGAGCGTGGAAAATCATGCTTTCGTATTTTCCAAATCACCCGCGAAGGCACGGTATTGAGGCACTAGCCTCACGAATCTGTGCGCGCGAATAACACGGTCTCCTCAGCATGGATGGTGAAATGGTCCAGATAAAAGCGATAGCCCAGGTTTAAATCAGCGATCCACCGCGGGATCGAGGCGAAGTGCTCCACATCGTGATAAATCGAAATGCCTAGCTGCGGCCGGTGCTTTCGAATGGTCTTCTCGGCGCCCATCAATGCCTTCGGCTCAGCTCCTTCAATGTCCATCTTGATGAAGTCCACTCGCTCCACCGAATTAGCAGCTACAAAATCATCGAGGCTCTGCGTCTCGACCTCTACGCCGGTTCCGTCCGAACTCGCTCGACTCCCCGGACCCATTTCCTGAAACAATAACTTCTCCCCAGACGTGTTCCATAGCGCTTTCTGAACCACTTTGATTTTCCCGCTAAATGACGGGTTCATCGCCAGGTTCTCTTTAATAATCTTGAGGTTCGAAGGAGTGCACTCGAAACAATAAACCTGTGCAGCATCTCGCGCGAAGTACAATGCTGTGTCACCCCAGCAACCTCCTGCGTCGACGACCACGTCGCCTGGCTTAACACCGATGCTGGCTCGTGCGCAGCGATATTGCTCTAGTAAGAATGTATGCAAAATAGCCAGTGGGTGGATGTGAAGCCGCATTTGGTTGAAATTGCAGAGGCCCAGCGCTCCTAAGACGGGACTCTCTGTCGCATCCCTCTTCTCTACGTACTTGTCCAATGACCGTCGCAGTTTCCAATATTCCTCATTGTTCAATGGCAGCCGCACGTGCTGATTGCCCAATACTCGGTAAGCAAGAACCTTGATGAAAAGATCTCGCGATTTCTCGTCCTCGAGCATTCCATAAGCGTGGCCCAGTCCATCAACGTTTAATACCTCTCTCAGTTGGTCGTAGGGTAGTGCCAAAGCGCGATAAAACCCGAAATAGGAAGCCAATTCCCGAACCTTACTCCTCGCTCTCGTCCCGATCGAGGATCGCCCTGCATATCGTTCCCGGTCCACGTTCCCGGGCTCGTGCCGCTGCCAGCAGCTTAGCAATTCTTCTGTGAAGTGCTCCCAAAAACTCGTCCTCGCATGGTCACGTGAGATCAATCTCTGTCCTTCTTCTCATCGATATCGACAACCAAATCGTTGGCGCAATGCTAACAAGCGGAAAACTTACTTGCAACCAAGGCCAGCAATCGGTCTTCTGCTCCCAGTATAGTTCTGCTACTGTAAGAAGACATGACTGGGTACCTGCATTCGGACTATGCGCAATCGCTCTCTGAATTCGGAGAGCCCCTCCCATTGCCCAAAAGCGGCGGTTGGCTGCTCAAGCGGATGATAGATGGCACCCAGACCGACGCCATGGGCGCATACCCACTGTTTGCCTGTTCTGACTGGAAGTCGCTAAAGTGCGACTTCACTCAAGTCGGCAAGTCCCTGGTCAGCGTCGTCGTGGTAACCGACCCTTTTGGTGAGTATGACGAGTCCTTACTTCGAGATTGCTTCGGCAGCCTGGTAATCCCTTTCAAATCGCATTTTCTCAACGACCTGAGCTGCCCGCTGCAAAACGCCATGTGCGAGCACCATGCCCGCAATGCTGCTATCGGCCTCAAGCTAGTCACCGTGGAGCGGTGTGAAGACCCACTCTCCCATCTCGATGATTGGGTCAGGCTATATTCCGTCCTCAGGCAGCGCCATCAAATTACCGGTATCCGCGCGTTTTCATACACGTCCTTTGCCAGGCAGTTAAAGACTCCGGGAATCGTATGCTTCCGCGCTCTTCGCGATATGCAAACAGTTGGAATGATCTTATGGTACATACAGAATAGCGTGGCCTACTATCACCTCGGCGCATATACGGATGAAGGCTACCAATCGCGCGCCTCATTCGCTTTGTTCCGCAAAGCGCTCCAGTACTTCGCGGAGTCGGGACTAAAGTATGCGAACCTGGGCGCGGGCGCAGGTTTCGGCGACGCTGCCGACGATGGCCTTAGTCGCTTCAAGCGCGGATGGTCCACCGCCGTCCGCACCACCTATCTTTGTGGCCGCATCTTCGACCTCGAGGAATATGACCGCTTGGTCCGCGCGCGTGGTGTCACAGCCACGGACTACTTTCCCGCCTACCGTAAGGGAGAATTCGATGCACTACGACCGCCTGCTTG
>Ga0207151_1223_pt1 | contig 11128 bp, 10 predicted proteins | sample Alteio_BWMinHeat_29_FD_153523 | JGI IMG/M metagenome (GOLD analysis project Ga0207151, IMG submission 153523) | Enriched cells from forest soil in Barre Woods Harvard Forest LTER site, Petersham, Massachusetts, United States -... | ecosystem: Environmental > Terrestrial > Soil > Temperate forest >... | reverse complement strand
TTCGAAGCCGTGCATGGCTCGGCGCCGGACATTGCCGGCAAGGGCATCGCCAATCCGATTTCCTTGTTGCTGGCAGCCGGGCAGATGCTGGATCACGTCGGGCGCGGCGATCTGGCGCTGCGGCTGCGCACTGCGATCACCGACACGCTCAACAAAGACAAAATTGCGACGGGCGATCTCAAGGGCACTGCATCCACTCAAGAGTTCACCGATGCGATTGTGCGCAGGCTGCAGAGCGTCTAGCAAAGGGATCATTAGCTGTCTTGATGCACCGCGCGCCATCAGCAGGATACCGGCGCCGGCTATTACATCCCGTTTTATTCGAAAATCCATGCCATGAAGCAGCATCAAACAACCATCCTCCAAGCCGTCAATCTCACTTTTCATTACCCCGAACGGGAATTGTTCGATAACTGGTCAGCCGACATTCCAGCGGGCGTCACGCTGGTGTGTGGTGGTGATGGGCGTGGCAAGAGCAGTTTGCTGCGGCTGCTGGCGGGCGCTCTGCCGGCCCAGGCGGGGGAATTACAGATCAACGAGGTGCGCTGGCATGAGCAGCCCGACGCTTATCGGCGGCAAGTATTCTGGATGGAGCCGCGCTCGGAAGCGTTCGATCAGATGACTGCGCGTGAATATTTTGCGTCCTTGCCCGCTGCGTATCCCGGGTTTGACGACGCGCTGTTACCGGCCCTCACCGAAGGCTTATCGCTGACGCCGCATCTGGATAAAAAGCTATACATGCTGTCCACCGGCAGCAAACGAAAAGTCTGGCTGGCCGCTGCGTTCGCCTCCGGTGCGACGCTCAATTTGCTGGACGATCCGTTTGCCGGGCTGGACAAGGCGTCTATCAATTTTGTGGTGAAGATGCTGAATCAGGTTGCCGGCGATCCGGCGCGGGCTTGGGTGATTGCGCTTTATGAGGCGCCGGAGGGGGTGCCGTTGGCGGCGCTGGTGGATCTGGGGGATTGAGAATATTTGCCGACTTATTTGCCGATATTTATGTCGGATTTCAACGAACAAAATTAAATAAATTCATTGTTTCGCCAGTGTTCAACAGACGATGAACTTACTATTTTTGGTGAACATTAGGAAAATCGGTCGTTGACCACACGTCATTGAACGCGCCTGGCATTTCACCTACAATTTTCCAAGCAATCACACGTTTAACGGCCACAGCCGTAACGTCTTGCAGCGACCTGCGATTGTGCGGACAGCGTCCACACAATTGCAGGATAGGGATTCCGGCGCATCGCTATCCACCATACCCGGCATCAATCACCAACTCGCTACCGCTGACAAAGCGACTCGCATCCGACACCAGATACAAGATCCCCGCCGCCACATCCGTGGCCGAACCCCGATTCGTCAGCATCCGCAATTCGGCGGTGTCGGTCAGCGCCTGAGTCAGGTCGCCTTTCTGGCGCATGGCCGCCGCCAGTGCTGGCGGCCGCACCATGCCGGGATAAATCGAATTGACGCGAATGTTATGCGCGGCATAGCGGATCGCATTCATGTTCGCCATCCGCAGCGCTGCCTTCGCCACATGATCGGCTGCCTCCTGGCGCTCACCGTCCATGCCGCACAGCGACAGCACATTGACGATGGAGCCGCCGCCGGCCCGCGCCATTGCGGGAATCACATGCTTGCTGCACAAGATGCTGCCGTGGACATTGGCCTGCATCGCTTTTTCCCATTGTTTGATCGATAGTCCTTGTGCAGACGGATTGTCGGCGTCGATGCCGGCGCTGTTGATCAGGATATCGATGCGGCCGAAATACGCCTCGGCCGCCGCCATCGTCCGCTGCACCGCATTGTTGTCGCTGACATCGAGTTGCCAGAAGCGGGCGCGGTCCCGAGCGCCGCCAAGCATCCTGGTGACGGCGCGTCCTTCCTGCACCCGCACGTCCAGAATCGCCAGCCGGGCGTCGGCGGCGGACAGTGCGCCGGCGATGTGCAAGGCCATGCCGCGTGCTGCGCCGGTGATTACGGCGACTTTGTTTTTGAGGGGGAAGTAAGCGTTGAGTGGATTCATGTCAGCTCCGCCATTTCGAGGTTTTCGGCCTGCGCCGTCAGCGTGCCGATCAGATTGACGAAGACCATCTGTTCCAACTCGCCGGCAGCGCACACCATTTCGCCGGCTCGGATCATTAGCGTCACTGGCGCGATGCAGTTGTCGATCACCTGCGACCGGGTCTCTGGCGAGAGTGGCTCGTCGCACAAGGCATCCAGGCGGTCGGCGATGATGTCGGCGAGATCGTGGGGATCTGGTAGGGCAAATAGAGGCATTTGGTACTCCTTATCGTGTGTTTGGGTCACGACGGAAGTATTCATTGGTAAGGCCTCCGCCAAGACCTTATCTACCCTCACTCTTGCTCCATAACTAAAGTTGTATATGGCCGTCAGCCATCCAAAAGCTCAGCTACCGTGACGCTCAATGCTTTAGCCAAAGCCTCTATAGCTAGCAAAGATGGATTGCGACGTCCTCTTTCAATACCGCTAATGTATGTGCGATCAAAGCCACACAAATCGGCAAATCCATCCTGAGAAAGACCCCGATCTTTTCTTAGTTTTCGTATTCGTTCACCGAAGTGTATTGATAAAGATTTCACATGCGTATTGAGCCACTTTTTCGGCTAGTCGTGAACGGACTAATCGTCACATATAGGTGTCGTGCGTTATGGACGGACTTTGACATTACCAAATCACGTCAACCTAATCCTCGCGCCCTTTGCGTTCATCGCGAGTTGTCATGATCCGACGCCTCAAATTCCGCTTGGAGCAGAACCGACAGAGACGAGCAGCAAACATTAAATAGCAGAGGTTCGCCCACCGATATAGTGGCAGCGATCTTATATCTGGTATCGGATACCAGCCGCTTTGTCAGCGGAAACGAGTTGGTGATAGCCACAAAATGAAGTGGGGGCGCCGCTACGAACCGGGGCGAGCGGCCGGTTCGTGCTGCGCGCATAACGCGCTAACGCTAGTTGATTTTCTTCACATCGACGAATACTGCACAGGACTGCATTTTCGGATAGCGTTTCTTTGAAAAGGAAAATCAATTATTGGATACCAGCGCGAGCGGCTCACGCTCTGGCGGTTTTCGTAATCGTTTGAACATTTCGCGCGATTTCGCTCCTTGCATAAGCCAGATAAACGTACCCCAAAAGTACCAAGCAAATGTAATAGCGGTAAAAGCAAATACGATTCGTTGGTCCCGCACCGTCTTAATGACGTAAGAAACAAGAGATTTCTCTTTGAGTAGTTTGCAGACAATGGATGCGTCCGCTTGACTAAATCCGGATGAAATAACAGCGCCCTCGACCGTGCACTGCTCGCGACTTAAGCCTATATCTGAGCTTATTGGTTTGGCATATTCGACCGACAGCGTGAAAAGGACTCGGCTTTGTTTCATCTGAAGAATCGCCTTATCGTACGTAATGCCGATCAAAGCCGCGACGGTTACAGCGGCTAACGTCACTGCTGCGGCAAACAAAAAAATGAGCAACCAACGCTTGGCAAGCTTATCTTCTTCCTTAAGTTGAATTTTCTCTAGGTCGAAATAGCGACCACACGCCGCCACGTCACCCATATCTTCATTATTTTTTTCCGCCCATTCAATTAACTCACGTGTCTGCTTTAACGTTCTCGCAGGAACTCCTGTTGTAAAGCGAAACTGCATCAATGCTGATTGTTGATCCAAGAAATCACGTACAGGTCCTTCCTTGCACTCTTTTTTCCCATGAAAGAGTTGCCACAACCTAGCCATCAAACTGTACGTCGATTGCGTGCGACGCCAGATATAGAGTGCGAACACGAGAGCTATAACAATTGCCAGGACAGATCCCCAGCTATTAGGAACACTTGTGACGCTACGGATATTTTCCAGAAATTCCATGAAACTCCCTTTTATGCAAGTTGGAATCTAACCACTCACAGCCCTATGGACTCACGCGTACATCTTTTATTTTTTCGAATCTAAATCCCTTTAGATCGCGCAAGCCACTCAGATGACGCACAAGAAATTGTGTCGTCCATTGTCCTTTCTTGATGCTTATCGGCAAAATGTTGCATAAATTCAATTGCCTTAAGATAATATATGGGAAATTATCAAGAGTGAAAAATGATCGTGGTATTCGAACTCGAAAAACTCTATAGCCGTCGCAAAGACATCCACGAAAAATTCGGTGGACAACAGCAAGGCGGGATCTCGACGCCGGCGACCGCACCTTATATCTTTCTTTTTACGAGCGAAGCTGGCGAACAGCACGGTTATCACGACGGCTACGACGAGAACGGCTTATTCATCTATACGGGTGAAGGGCAGGTTGGCCCCATGCGGTTCCTCAGGGGAAATCGTGCGGTCCGTGAGCATATCGAAGAGGGGAAAGAGCTACTTCTCTTCTCCTCCACAAAAAAGAGTGGGATCTGCAGATTCAAAGGAACGTTTGTGTGTGCAGGATGGCGCAACAGGATCGGACCAGATAGAAATGGCAATCCGAGGGAGTTAATACAATTTCACTTAACGCCTTCATCAGCGTTAACTGCCCACCTCCAAGGTGAATCAAGTGAAATAGTAATCCCTGAAGATATCAGTTTGGACGAAATGAGAAAGCGTGCTTACGCCGCCGTTGAAAACAAAATATCCACTGCACCTGTGGTTTCACAAAAGAACATATACAAACGCAGTGAAGACGTCAAAGCCTACGTTTTAGCACGTGCCAAAGGTATTTGCGAATTATGCGGGAAGGCGGCACCATTCTTGAATAAGGATGGGAAGTCTTATTTGGAAGCACATCACATTCGCCGATTATCAGATGATGGATTAGATATTCCTTCTTGGATGGCAGCAATCTGCCCAAACTGCCATCGTGAGATTCATCATGGGCGGGATGGTGCAACGAAAAATCAAATCCTGCTGACCCAAATCAATAGCATTGAAAATTCTCTAGTCTGTTGACGTTTCGCGGCGTATTCGAAGTTCGTACAAGAATTGGGAAAACGCGAAATGGCGGCGTCAGGTCTTGCAATCGCACATAAAGGAAACCTTTATCCTTAGCGCGTACTCCGTGAATCACGCATATGCAGCAAGGGTATTCGATCATGCGCGATTAGCATGTGTCATTGCAAGACTTGACCCCGTGATTCACGAGGCTGAATAGCAATCTGCTGTCATGAAGAAATGAATCCGGTAAGGATGAGCGCAGTCATTACGCATGATGAGACGAAAGCAAATGCTACTTTCGTTGTACAACCGTAGCTTAGACGACATGTTTGTCACAGCAGTGTTGTAATCAAAGTTGAAAACCAAAATAAAAAGAGGGAGGACAGAAATATCAGATCATGTAATCCCTCTAACTGCAGGCATGTGGATACCAACTGATTTAATTAAGGCTTCGTCTCTTTTCCTTTCGTCAATGCGGTGAGTGAGTCTTTCATTGCTACAAGCACCGGTGTCAGAGGAGTGACTATTTCAGTTTTCCCCTCGTAGATCCGTCCAGGCCTCTCAGCAAGGGATTGCAACACGTTTTCACAGAGCGTAACTAACGGACTAACAGTGTTTTCACCACCGGTAGGGATTGAAAGCATTTCGCGCTTGTAACCCTCGAATGCCGTCGAAACAGCTTCTTTATATGCGTAGTCCTCTTCCATCTTAAGGGCCATGTTGTAATGATGCCCAGCATAGATGGCAAGCCAAGCCAAAGGCACAACGAGCGGTAGCCGATTAGCGAAATGTCGAAGGATTGAATCCCAATTGTCGGCAGTTGCCAAGATACCGATGGACGCCGCAAGCAAAAGGAAAATGATCGCTGCTACAAACAGTCCTAGCCAATACGGTTGGGGTTTCGAGAATCTAGCTTTCTGAATATGGAATGCTGATGCAAGCCCGACGCTGGTCGCATGAGGAAGTAGCCCTTCGAGTTTCTGTTGCATTTCCGAGTAGGCAACCGTCAACCGCTTGATTTCTTGTTCATAATCGTTAAGCCGCGCATTTGCCTCGTTTGCTTTTGTACGTGCATCTGCCATCGAGGTGACCAATTTCCTACTATCTTCATCTGCTTTCGCAATCGAAGCCGCATCAGAAAGTGCCTTGGCAGTCGCTTCGCTCATCTGAGACTGCAACCCCTGCAATGCTACCGAGTTTGCCTCTGCGCTGTCCTTCGCAGCGGTGATGGCATTCGCATCCTTGCTTCCTTGATCAATGGATGGCATGACGGCAGCTACGCGCTCTGCAGCGGCAGTCACAAGCGCCACATCGCGTACAGAAGTAGTCTTCGCGTCAGCTATTGTCTTCAATTCGACCTCAGCGTTACCTCGCAGTGTTGCTATCGCTTGAGCCTGCTCCTCCGTACTGCTCTTTGTCGTTGTCAAACTGCCGAATGCTGATTCAATGGTGCCACGTATTTGAGCTATCGCTTTGGCGTGCTCTTCAGCATTATTTTTAGCGTCACGCGCGAAATTACTCTCGCTCTTAGCGTTCCTCGAACTCTCTTCAATGACTGTCAACGCCACTTCGCCACTGGCCCGTAAATTGGTAAGGACACCCAGTTCGGTTGTTGCTGCGCTGATCGTGCTTACAACGGAGTCTTTTATCTCCATCGCTTGCATCTTTAATTGAGCAAGTTCCTCGGCCGTTTGTTTTATCCCAGTTTGAACTTGTTCAAAAGTGTTTTGAGTTTCTTTGATACGGGCGCCATATGCTGCGATTGCACTCTCTAACTCTTCTTTACCCGACGGATTGTCAATCATTTTATTGTCTCCCTTAGAGGAGATCAGCGTACCAAAAAAACGTTCCAGTTTGTACATTTACATAATTGCATTAACTTAACCGGCCAATTGCATGGACTTTGACCATTTCTATGTCGGTTATGTAGGGTCGCTCTATATTCGCCGTGCCGTCTGGGCTGATGTCGAGCCAGATCACCTTTATTTTGAGAATGATACTGCTTCAACTACGCCTTAAAATGCGTAACAGCTCCAAATCAGATAGTTGAACAATCGGCCCAATATGTATAACGATCTCTCCCTTCAGAAACATTTACCAGTTCCTCTAACACCGCGCCAGCTAACCTTCTCTAATGAGAATATGAAGCTTGGTCGTGCTGTCATAGAACTTAAGCGTAAGTATGAAGCCATTGCACGCAGTTGGCAGACACTTACTAAAAGCGACCGCAAGCAATTTGAACTACAGAACCTTGCCCCACAAATACATCCGACTACTGGTAATTTTATCTACGCATTCCGACCAGATAATTTCATCTTTGCGGTGCTGGGCGCAAATTATTGGAGCCACGCCAGTTATGGCGCTACGGAAGGAAAGCACTTAACAATCGTAAATCCGTGGCTTATCGCAGGTGGATTGCGCAAGAAAAGTTGGTTCGACATGGACCAAAGCGTGTTTCAGCAACTTGTTCCTCAGTTCGAGGCTGCTACGATATCTGATAATACCGGCTTGGGTTCTTTTTCAAGCTGGTTGAAACCCTTTCCGTTGCTATGGGCAGAGGAGGGTAAGAATCGAATTCAGTCTTATCAGGACACAAATACTGACTTATTGACGTCGGTTACGATCTGTGAATTCATGCCTGCTGCCTCGCTTCGTCTGTACAGGTCGGTCCTTGACAACTCGGTCTGGCTGCTTCGATACGTCGGCGGCATCGATGCGCATTGGGACCATCAGATTCAACAGATGGGCGCTCTGCGAAGACAAAGATTTGGCAAAGTCGTCCTCCCTTTTCCAGAGGTCGGTGTCCCATTACTTCAGAATTACGGCGTCAAGATAGACAAAGGCTGGGGAGCGCCGTGGCGACTGGTAAAGCATGCGGAAATTCAGGAATGCAAGCACGTCCGGTCTCAGGGCTGGAGCTGACGACATGCCAATAATTCTATTAGTCGTCACTGGCTAGCACTCTATACATCAACTTTAGGGCCATCATTAAATTGTCGACGCAGGGGCAAGACAAATATGCAGTTGTCGATTGATCAGCCAGACATACTTATATTCAAATTCCATCACATCACTTGGTATAAATATAATGATTCTATATTGATGTGCGACAATATATTTGCCAAACTAACATTTCTCAATTTGACTATGATTCACAATGCTCAATGAGGCACGGGCGTCGCTCAGATGAAGATAAGTCACTGACCCTATGATACAAATTGTCTGTTTGCGTTCTCAAATAATTAATTCATTGCATCATAGAAATTTTCCTGCATGAATTACACCGGGCTAAATGGCCTTGACGACGTGGTGTGGTAATAATGTTTGTACTTATAAAAAGGAAATCGATATGTTCGGAATGCGCATTGAAACTGCGTTGGAAAAAAAAATCAAATTAAATCGCGCGAAGCGTACCGAGCGGATAAAAGCCTTCCTGGCATCGGCTAGTGATCAAGAAAAACAAAAATTTCTAACCGATATGTTTAAGCTTGAATCAATGCTTACAACCTACGCATCAGTTTCTGAACGTCTTCTGATTTTCATCGATAACAATATTATTCAAGATATCTTCAAGCAAGATGTAGATCGAGAACGCAAACAACGTCTTCACTCGTTCCTTGCGGTTCTTGCGCTGGCCCAAGATTATTATTTGATCGATGTGTTTGCATATATCTCACCAGCCGTACTTTTCGAAGCAGGAGGAAAGCGCAACGACTATTCAATTTCACAAGTCGAAAAGCTTGTGTCAAATATTGTAGACGCGATGGCGGATGTTGGTTTGGCAGCACATACGGTTGGATTTAGTACTAAACGAGATTTATTAAATATATTCAAAAAAATTTCCTTTGATGAAACGCAGATTCGGGCTGCGATTGATAACGTGGTTGCTCGCTGCTGGGAACGTGATTTTTCGATCACGGAATATGGTGGAATCCGTATACCTTTCAGCCTAGCTGAAGAGGAGTGTCCTGAAATCAACTTGACATATTTTCATTTGCCGATCGTGAAATGGATTTTTATGCACATGATCGAAAAGAGAATGTACCGTGAGAATAAAAATCAACCTAGGGCACGCCGGTTGATGGTCAATGGGAATGAAACTACCTTTTCAATAATCAAAACAAAAAACGCTGGTGTAGAAGGACTCGGGGACATTGAACTTCTTACTTACTGCGATCTTACAAGTCAAACAATGAGAAACTCTCCAGAAATTACGATGGGTTTCACTTACGATGATCGACTGTATGAAACCCTCACTGAACGCTCAAGCGTAGTAAGCGTTGGACCAACGATCCAAGGCGGCGTTGATAACATCGAAGATTCTACTGTTGTGTTCACGTCGTATTTACGACAATCCGCGAGACGTACAGACAAAGCGAATCGGAGAATGCGTGAATATTCAGATGCGCTGAAAGAGTTTGGTGATGAAATTCTGGAAGATTTTTTTGCCCCATCTCCTTCTGATTCGGCCGGTAAAAAAACAGAGACTGGAGTAGTCAGCTGATTACACGCATTTCTTCGCAAGGGGATTTAATATGCTTGTAGGGTATCGTCTCCCAGCATACTTACTCGCCTTCGAAGCATAAAAAGCAGCCTTCGACTAAAGTTCATTTTTTCATTAATTCGACACAGCTGTCATTCGCTGACATAAAAATTCGGCCTGCCAATTGATAACACAAATGCAAATGAAAAATCCGATCCCAACATTGCTCTTGGCATTAGCACGTCACTCGGCCAAGGCGAGAGAGTGGCAGACTTTGATTGCTGCGTTTGTCGGCTCTGTGGCAGCAATTCTTGCTGCCTGGTTAGCGTTGAGCGGCATTAGAGATACTATAAATTCACAGACAAACTTAGCCCGTGAACAGGCTCAAGCACAGGCCGTTCTAGCTAATGAGATTGAAACACGACATATCAACGATGAGCTCAATCACATTCGCGTTGCACTATGCGCAGAACTGCGGGGCATTCGGCAAGATGCACACGCTATTGATAAGTACGCATTGTCTTCTTATGCTGATCAAAACGCCGCTGCAGCAATAGTGGTATACAAACCACGCGCTCAAATTTATCAAAGCGTCGTTAATAAAATTTATCTCCTGTCTCCGGAAGAAATTTTCGAAGTCTATCGTGTGTACGAATTCCAGGGCGACGTAGCACGGAGTGCCCGCCAGGTATTTGCATCAGCAGATGGTGAAACATTCACATTGAATCGAAATCACATGCAGTTTGCTCAAATCAAATTCATGCCACTTACCGAATTTGCGGAAAAGGCGATCCTGACTCTTCAAAAAAATATACCAAAGGAAAATGCAGAACAATGTACGTTCTCTGATAATTGAGCTTATGTGGTATCCAATTTGACGGATAATTTGGACGAAAAAAAACCAACCTTGTCGGTTGGTTTTTTTCACATTTACGGATTATTTCATTATCTGTGTCACTACTATTTCACTTACTTGGCACAGATTTCACTTTCCGTGTCATCCGACAAATCAAACATCAATATTCCCAGCCTGCAGCGCATTCAACTCAATAAACGCCCTACGAGGTTCCACATCATCCCCCATCAAGGTCATGAAAATCTGATCCGCAGCAATAGCATCCTCAATCTGCACCTTCAACAATCTCCGCACAGTAGGATCCATCGTGGTTTCCCACAATTGCGACGGGTTCATTTCTCCCAGACCTTTATAGCGCTGCTTGCTGACACCGCGTTCTGCTTCGTCGCGCAGCCAGGCCATGGCTTGGTGGAAATCGATGATGGCTGATTCTTTTACTTTTTCACCAGCACCGCGGCGGATCAGTGCGCCGGGGCCGATCAAACCCTTGAAGGTTGCGGCGGCGTTGGTCAATACCTGATAGTCAGGGCTGGCGACGAAATCGCTGTCGATGGCGCTGGCCTTGATGTTGCCGTGGTAGCGGCGCAGGATGCGCAGGGCGTGCTTGTCGGAGAGTTCGTCGGATTTGACGATGACTTGTACCGATGGCTCGTTGATCGATGTTTCCAGCGCTATTGCGGATGCCTTGGCGTCTTCCAGCGTGTCGAGCTTGAGGGTGACGCCGGTCATGATGGAGGTGAGGGCGGCGCCGTCTACTGCGCGTGTTAAACGCGTGATGATGGCGTTGGCGGTGTTGTACTGGCGTACCAGTTCGGCCAGGGCCGGGCCGCTGATCGGTAGCGCGCCT
>Ga0207151_1220_pt1 | contig 11272 bp, 8 predicted proteins | sample Alteio_BWMinHeat_29_FD_153523 | JGI IMG/M metagenome (GOLD analysis project Ga0207151, IMG submission 153523) | Enriched cells from forest soil in Barre Woods Harvard Forest LTER site, Petersham, Massachusetts, United States -... | ecosystem: Environmental > Terrestrial > Soil > Temperate forest >... | reverse complement strand
AAGCGAGCGGGCGAAGCGGGATGGAGCGCTATCGAGAGGCGGCAGCCGAGCTGTAGTTGGCGGTTCCTTCCTTTCTTTTCCGCTCCCGAGAAAAAACTGGCTGGGTGGTATGGACGTTTTCGCTCTGACGCGCGCGCTTGTCGATTTGGATTCGACCACCGGTCGGGAACAACTGGCTGTGGAGTTTCTGCTTGCTCAGGTAAGCGAACTGGCGACGCGGCGCAACGGGCGCGTGGAGCGTATGGCGGCCGCGCCGGGGCGCGACAATGTTTTGGTGTGCTTTGGCGAGCCGGTAGTGACACTTTCAACGCACATCGATACGGTGCCGCCGTATTTCGCTTCGCGCGAAGACGATACGCACATTTACGGGCGTGGGGCTTGCGACGCCAAGGGAATTATCGCGGCGATGATTGCCGCGGCGGAGATGTTATTGGCGGAAGGCGTGCGAGATTTTGCGCTGCTTTTTGTGGTGGGGGAAGAGCGCGATTCCGCAGGTGCCAGAGCTGCGGCTGCGGCAGCGCCGCGCAGCTCGCGGTTTCTGATTAACGGCGAGCCTACAGAGAATTTGCTGGCGCTCGGATCAAAGGGGGCGCTGCGTTATGAGTTGATTGCACGGGGAAAGCTGGCGCATTCGGCGTATCCGGAGCTGGGGCACTCAGCGATTCATGCGCTGCTCGATGTTTTGCAGGAGATTCGCGGGATGGCGTTGCCACGCGACGCGATTCTGGGCGATGCGACGCTGAATGTCGGAACCATTTCGGGCGGGCGCGCTCCGAACGTGATTGCGGATGAAGCGCGCGCGGAAATTATGTTTCGCACTGTGGGTGATCCGGCCCCGATGCGGCGAGAACTGCAGCGATTAGCAGCGATGGGCGGCGTGGAAGCGCGCGAAGTGCACTACAGCGCGGCGGTGCATTTACAGGCTCTCGATGGATTGCCGAAGACAGTGGTGGCGTTTACCACGGATATTCCGATCTTCAACGGCACCTGGGGACGGCCGTTGCTGATTGGGCCGGGAAGCATTCACGTGGCGCACACGGCGGACGAGCGCATCGCAAAAAAGGATTTGCTGGATGCGGTGGTGATTTACGCGCACCTGGTGCGGCAGCTGCTGGCGAGCGGAGCCCCGTCATGAGCGTGGGACTGGCGATTGTGGGCTACGGGAAGATGGGGCGTTTGATCGAGCAGCTGGCGCCTGAATTTGGATTTGAGGTCCGCGCGCGATTTAGGAGCGCCGATAGCGGGGCTCTCTCCGCAACGACACTTCGCGGGGCGCAAGTAGCGGTGGAGTTTACGGCTCCGCATGCCGCGCCGGCCAATCTCGCGCGACTCGTATCGTCGGGCGTGAACACCGTTTGCGGAACGACGGGTTGGTTCGGCGAGCTAGCTGCGGTTCGCGAATCGGTTGAGGCGGCCGGCACCGCGCTGGTGTGGAGCGCGAATTTCTCGGTGGGCGTGAATGTGTTTTTGCTGACGGTGGCGCGCGCGGCCGAGTCCTTTGCGAAGTATCCGGAGTATGAAGCATGGGGCTGGGAGATTCATCACGCAGCGAAGAAAGATTCGCCTTCGGGCACGCTGCACAAGCTTGCGGACGAAATTCGCGCGAGCGGTTACACGCGCACACTGACGCTCAGCGCGAACCGCGCCGGCGCACATCCGGGAACGCACGAGATCGGGTTCGACTCGGCAGCGGACACGATTACGCTGCGGCACACGGCGCGGAGCAGGGAAGGATTTGCACGAGGAGCATTGCGAGCTGCGCGATGGATCAGCGGCGGGAAAAAAGGCGTTTACGAATTTCGTGAGATTCTGGGCGAGCTCGGCTAGTTGCTTGCGAAGCGGGCTGGACGGCGCTTGGAGAAAAAAGGAAAGCGGTTCGAAGGAGAAAGCTATGTTTACCGGCACAGGCACTGCGCTTGTTACTCCCTTTCGGCGAGACGGCTCGCTCGACGAATCCACATTGCGAGCACTGCTGAAGCGGCAGATCGACGCGGGAATCGATTTTCTGGTGCCCTGCGGCACGACAGGAGAGAGCCCGACGCTGACGCACGCGGAGCATCTGCGCGTCGTCGAGATTACGGTGGAAGTAGCGGACGGAACGGTGCCGGTTCTTGGCGGCGCCGGCGGCTACAACACCGCGGAGGTGATGGCGCTCGGGCGGGAGCTTGCGGCGATCGGCGTGGATGGGATCTTGTCAGTGACGCCGTACTACAACAAACCGACGCAAGAAGGCCTGTATCAACATTTCCAGGCGATTGCCGCCGCCGTGACGCTGCCGATCATTCTCTACAGCGTGCAGGGGCGGACCGGCGTGAACCTCGAGCCGGCGACGGTCGGGAGGCTGGCGCACATCGACAACATTGTGGGGATTAAGGAAGCGTCGGGAAACATTGCGCAGATGGCGGCGATTTTGAACCTCGTGCCTGAAGAGTTTGTCGTGCTCTCGGGCGATGATGCCATCACGCTGCCGCTGCTGGCGCTCGGCGGGCGCGGCGTGATTTCGGTGGTCTCGAATGAAATTCCTGCGGAGATGTCGCGCATGGTCCGCCTGGCTCTGGAGAACCGCTTCGAAGAAGCGCGGGCGATTCATCGGCGGCATCATGCGCTGATGGAAATTAATTTCGTGGAGTCGAATCCGATTCCAGTGAAAGCGGCGATGGCGGAAATGGGACTGCTGGCAGCAGCGTGGCGCTTGCCGATGGTGGCGCCGAAAGCGGAGAGTCTGGCGCGAATCCGCGGCGTGCTGGAAACGCTCGGCTTGATCGAAAGGGCTCATGCTGCGTGCGCGGATTGAAGAGCTGTTTGAGAATCCGCCGGCTGCCTACGGCGACGAGCACTTCGCACTCTTCCGGGAGTTCAAGGAGGGACTAAATCGCGGAGAAATTCGCGCCGCGAAGCCGGAAGCTGCTGCAGCGGGGGGCTGGCGCGCGGAAACATGGGTAAAAAAGGGAATTTTGCTGGGCTTTCGCATGGGCGCCATCGTGGATATGTCGATCGATGCGCACAAGCAGCCGTTTTTTGACAAAGCGACCTATCCGGTGCGCGCGATGGCCACTTCCGATGGCGTGCGCATTGTGCCGGGCGGATCAAGTATTCGCGACGGCAGTTTTATCGGGCGCGGCGTGATTTGCATGCCGCCAATGTTTGTGAATGTGGGCGCGTACGTCGGCGAAAATACGATGATCGATTCGCACGCGCTGGTCGGTTCGTGCGCGCAGGTCGGGCGCAGTTGCCACATTTCCGCGGGCTCGCAGCTCGGCGGGGTGCTGGAGCCGGTGGGCGCGATGCCGGTGATTATCGAGGACGAGGTGATGGTCGGCGGGAATTCCGGCGTATACGAAGGAACGATAGTGAAACGTCGGGCTGTGCTCGGAACGGGGGCGATTCTGAACCGGTCGATCCCGGTTTACGATTTGGTGCGCGAAGCGGTGTACACCGCTTCAGACGCGGCACCGCTGATCATTCCGGAGGACGCCATCGTGGTGCCGGGGTCGCGAGCCCTGACCGAGGAGCGCGGTGCGAGGTGGCATTTGTCGTTGCAGTGCGCAGTGATTGTGAAATATCGCGATGCCAAGACTGACGCGCGGGTAAACCTGGAAGACATGCTGCGCTAGTTCGCATGCTTGCGGGTTGTGTTGTTGGAGTCAGCGCCTCAGGATTTTTTCGAAGAAGTCCAGAGCGCGCGGATCGTGCGACTGGCCCAGCCAAAACATGGCTTGTTTGCGAACTTCAGGATTGCGATTGGTCTGCGCAACTTCGATGAGCTTGGGAATGCCTTCGTCTTTCGGCATTTGGCTCAGCGCAAAGACCGCTTTCTTCTTCACTTCGGTGTCTGGATCGTTCTCGATTGCGCCTTGAATAGTGATGGCGGCTTTTTGTCCGGCTTTCTGGGCCAGCCAGAACAGCGCCTGGCCCCGAACGTGGGCGCTCGAGTCTTCGTGTGCCATGTGAATCATGTCCTCAAGCGCCCCGGGTTCTTTGCTGACGTGCAGCGCAAACGCCACTTGCGAACGAACTTCCGGGCTGGGATCGCTCCTGGCCATTCTCTCAAGCAGCAATACTCCCGATTTGCCACGCGCCGCGCCGAGCCAGAACGCGGCTTGCTTACGTAAGGCTTCGCGCTGATTTGGAGCGACGAAAGATTCCATGGCGCGGTCCCCGGCGGCATCTCCGTGCATGGCGATGGCCATTAGCGCGCCGTGAGCCAGGCTGCGCTCTTCGTGCTCGCTAAAATCTGCGTCGCGAACGTAACCGGAGAGAAGTTCTACGCTTTCGGCGGGCTTGACGCCGGTCAGCCAGACAAACGGAAGACCGCCAGCATCGAGCGGGCATTCAGACGACAGCGCACGAATCTTCATCAAGTGCTGCGCTTCTATCCTGAGCAGCACCATCATGCTCCGGCTGCCTTCGAGCTTTACCGTCCCTGAATCCTTGCTGGTTGTTCCCATGCTTTGCTGCTCGCTCTCGAGGCGGCACGTTCCGCACTTTCCGTCCTCGTGCGAATCGCTGGAATTCCAGCAGCACATCGAGTGCTCGCCGGGAACCTGAGCGACGCTGTAGCCGACCCATTGCGCGTTTTCTGCATGTTGCTCGAGGTCGCGGATTGCAGCGCCGAGCGAGGTCGAGACTGCGCGCCTCTCCGTTATGGCGTTCTCGACGTGTGGCATATCTGCCGCTGGCGAGCCGGCTTGTGCGGCAGCGTGCACCGACCCGCTGCGCAGACTGCCGGGGGCCGCACACGTTAAACCAACCGCAATCATCCATAGTCCCAACAGTGCCCGTACTTCCATGTTAATCCGCATGTTCCGCCTCAGTTCACTTCAGCAATTCCATCAGATAGTCGGTTGCTTCTTTCGAATGCATCAGCGAAAGCTTTTGCACCGCTTCCTTTTTCAACTCCGGATCTTTTTCCGAGCGGGCCACGGCGATGAGGCCGCTCGAATTTCCCTGCAGGAAGAACGCGTTCAACACTTCTGCGCGCACTCCGCGATCGGTTTCTTTCGCATAGATGGATTGCAGCGCGGTCCCCGAGGCATCGGAATGGATCAAGCCCAGATTGCGGATAGCGGTGCGGCGCAACTCGGGGTCCTTTTCGTTCTGCGCAGCTTCCACGAGTCTGCTCGCATCGCCGGCAAGGAAGAACGCTTGCAGCAATTCGCGACGGACATCCTGCGATGTTTCGGTTTTGTACAACTGCTGCAGCTCGCTCAGCCCGTGGACCAGCCCAAGCTGTCGAATCGCTTCTTTGCGCAGGCCCGGGTCCTTCTCATCTTTTGCCGCAGCGAAGAGATGCTCTTTGTCTCCGCCGATCATATAGCTGCGCAGAATGGCACTCTTCACCGAATGATCGCTCGTCGAAGCGTACACCTCGGCCAGAATCTTTCGGGAATTCGCGCCGCCAAAAATACCCAGATACTCCACAGCTTTGCGTTGCAGCTCCGGATTGCTCTGCCCCTGCGCGATCCTACCAAGCATTTCGCGCGCTTGCGGCGAGCCGGTCTGCGCCAGCAGGAACAGCGCGCGAGACTTCTCCTTGGGCGAACCTGGTCCCTGGAGATTCTTCTCGATCAGCGGAATCGCTCGTTCGGGATCGCTGTTCAAGATCCCCTGCAGCGCAAGCATTTTCAGCTCGTCGTCGCTTTGCGCTTCGGCCGGCGGCCTGCCTCCGACCGATTGCTGCACTTCGATTTGCAGAGCGCTGGCGTCTTTTTGCCAGCGGCTTTGCGGAAAGCGCCGTTTCAGATCGGCGATGGTGGCCATGGCGATGTCGCGCTTGCCAAGTTTGTTTTCGGCGTAAGCTTTCCAGTACAGCGCTCCGTCGGATTGCGGGCCGTTCATTCCGGCAAGCTCTGAGAACTTCGCGGCTGCTTGTTCGTAGCGATCTTCGTCGAGCGCTTCGCGGCCGTCGTCGTAAAGTTCCTCGAGCCGGTCAGCGCGTTCTTGCTCACGGTCCCGGGCCTCCTGCTCGCGATCGCGCTTTTCTTGCTCACGGTCCCGCGCTTCCTGCTCGCGATCGCGCTTTTCTCGCTCGCGGTCCCGCGCTTCCTGCTCGCGATCCAGGCGTTCCTGCTCTTGGTTGTCCGGTTCTTGCCAGACAACGGAAACGTTGCCAGAGGCTCCTTGCGCCAGAACCGGTCGCGCGCCCAGGGAGACGAGCAACAGGCCCGCTGCCAGCCAAGCTCCGGTCTTGAAACTCTTCCGTTCTCCGCAATTCATGTCTTATTCCTCTCTCGTGCTTGCTCCCTGCTTTGCGCGGGCGCAGTTTTCATGTCGTCCTGCCGCTGCTGCAAGTCCTTGCCGACCACGCGCACTTTGAACAAAATCCCGTGTGCTGCAATCCGTTTTTGAATCGATTCCAGCTGCGCCGGCGTCACTTCGTCCGGGCTATGCGCGACGTCAACCAGAACACGCTCGAGCTCGTCAAGCACGCTGGCAAGTCCAGTGTCACCTTGTTGCAAGGCGGTCTGGCGGTACAAGCGATTCTCTTCTAGCAAGTCTCCCGCGCGGTGCTGCTCGGCGGAAATGTTGACGCGCTTCTGGTTGGCATCTCGCGGCAGGGCGTTGGCCAGCTCGACCAGCACCATTTCCGACTTGCCGAGATGCTCGCCAACAGCGACAACCAGAATGCGCTCTCGCACTTGCTCCTCGGTCGCCGCCGCGGTCGTGTCCGGGCGAACTTGTTTCGTAATTCTGCCCATCACGAATGCCGCGACGACCAGTGCGAGCACCGCGCCTGCGGTCGCCAGCCGGCGTGGCTCGAGCCACATCTGCCACCAACGCGTCTGCTTCTCTGGAAGCTTCCGAGCGAGGCGTTGCCAGACGCGCTGTTCGTAGTCTTCGCCGGGATCTGGCGCCGGAAATTCACCGAGAGCTTGCAGGACCGCTTCGATGCGTTCCAATTGGTTCCGGCAAGGGCCGCATTCCCTCAGGTGCGCGGCGATTTCTTCGCGCCGTGCGTTTTCGCCGTCACGATAGGCAATCAATTGTTCTTCGGTTGGATGCGTCATCCTTCCGTACCCATAGCTTTCGCTGGCGTGCGCGCGTCGAGGAATGGCTCGAGCGCACGCCGTAGTTTCTGCACCGCGCGAAACACGGTGTTTTTCGCCGCGCTGGTATTGGATTTCAGCACGCCGGCAATTTCCTCGATCCCACAGCCTTCCCAGTGGCGCATCACAAATGCGGTACGCTCGGCGTACGACAATGCGTTTAGCGCACGTTCCATTTCCCGCCGTAACTGTGTGCTTTGCATCAAGCGCTCCGGCGAAGGCGATTCGTCCCGCACCAGCGCCACGGGATTCCGCTCGGCTCCGTCCGGCCCAGGCGTTTCTCGAAATTCGCGGCGCGCGTCTTCCTTATGGCGTTGCCGCATGCGGTCAATCGCGTAGTTTGCAGCGATGCGGTAAACCCAGGTGCCGAAATTCGAGCGCGCTTCAAACTGTCCGAGTTTTTGATACGCCCGCAAGAACGCCTCCTGCACCACATCCTCTGTATCATGCGCGTTGCCGGTGAGCCGGTACGCCAGCCGGTGCACATTCCGGCTGTGCCGGTCGACGAGAGTGCGATAAGCGTCGCGATCGCCCGCGAGCACACGCTCGACAGCGATCGCGTCGGTCTCGCGCAGGCTCTCGACGCTTTCCTTCATTCGTATGGATTAGACAGGATTATGGCCGTGCGGTTAGGTCGGCAACGCCGCGGGTTCCGCCGATTGAGGGCGCTTCGCTCTATCTTCGCCAGCGGTCATTCATAACGCAGCGCCACGATCGGATCGACGCGCATGGCCCGCCGCGCGGGCAGGTAACACGCTGCGAGCGCCACCACCGCCAGCAAGGCCGCTACGCCCGCAAAGGTCAGCGGGTCCGTGGCACTGATGCCAAACAGCTGGCTGGCCATCAAGCGCGTAAGCCCGAATGCGCCAGCCAACCCGATGGCCACGCCAATGCCCACCATCCGCGCGCCCTGCCCCAGCACATCGGCGAGCACATTGCGAGGCCGCGCGCCGAGCGCCATGCGGATCCCGATTTCCCGCGTACGCTGGCCCACCAGATACGAAGTCACGCCGTAGATGCCCATGCTGGCTAGTCCCACCGCCAGGACTGCGAAAACGCCAAGCACGATCATCGACATACGCCGCGCCGCCAGCGAATCCGCTATGATTTCTTCCATCGTCTGGACGTTGAACATTACCTGGTCGCCGTTCATCGCTTTGAGGCCCGCGCGGATCGCCGAGGCCGTTGCTTGCCCGTCTCCGTCGAATCGCACCATGGCACCGGTACCGTTTGCCGAAAGTCGCATGGCGTCGTCTGGAAGCTGCATGTAAGGGAAGTACAGCTCCGCGCGCAGCATTTGCTTATCGTCGGAATCGAGGCCCCATTGATTCACGTGTCCCACGATGCCGACGATTTCCGCGACCCCTCCCTTTATCGCCAGCACGATGCGCTTTCCGATTGGGTCTTGATCGCCGAAATATTTTTTCGCGAAGACGTCGTCAACCACAACCACGTGTGCGGCGCGCTCATTGTCCTGCGCGGTGAAGAAACGCCCGCGCAATACCGGAATGCCCATCAGTTTGAGATAGTCTTCCTGAACCACGTAGGCGATGGCCCAATTCATGTCGTGGGTGGCTTGCGGCTTCGGTTGGCCCTCCATCCAGAACAAATCCTCATCGTCGCTCGAAAGCGGCACAGCACCCCAGGAAAGCGACGCACCCTTGACGCCCGGTGTCGAAGCGATCTTGTCTTCTACGCTTCGCAACGCCGCGCGAATCGCCTCCGGGGGGCTGTCTCGCATCGCCGGTGGAAGCGAGACAGCAAACGTCAACACCCCGCGCGGATCAAATCCTGGATTCACCTGCCACAGAGCGCTCAGGCTGCGGATCATCAGGCCCGCTGCAATGAGCAGGACGAGCGCCATGGCCATTTCCGCAACCACCAAGATCTCGCGCGACCGTTGCTTCGTACCGGCCAGTCCGCGCCCTCCTTCTTTCAGCGCTTCTCGCAGGTCTGGCCGCGAGACGCGCAACGCCGGCGCCAAGCCGAACAAAATTCCGCAGCACGTCGCGATGGCCGCCGCGAAAGCGAATACTCTCCAGTCCACGCCGATCTCGCCTGCTCGCGGCAATTGCGACGCCAGGCGTTGCAGCGTCACCTGCGTGCCCCATACCGCCAGCAAGAACCCCAGGCCTCCTCCGGCCAGCGCCAGCAGCATGCTTTCGGTCAATAGCTGCCGCACAATTCTCCCGGGTCCCGCGCCGAGCGCAGCTCGCACGGCAAACTCGCGAGCGCGGCCGTTGCACCGCACCATCATGAGATTCGCCACGTTGACACACGCAATCAGCAGCACAAATCCGACGGCACTGAGCAAGGTCAGCAACAGAGGCCGCACGCTGCCGATCATGCTGTCCTTCATCGCAAAAAGCGTCGCGCCGACGCCTTTGTTAGCGTCGGGGTAGGCCTCGGCAAGATGCTCGGTCAGGCGTGACATATCAGCGCGCGCTTGCTCGATCGTTACGCCCGGCTTGAGCCTGCCGATCCCATGTATTCCCAGCCCGGCGTCCCGTTTCCTCAGAAAGGGGTTGCTCCACTGTCCCATGGGCACGTACACATCGCACGGTTGAAAAAATCCCAGCCGGAGCTGGAAGCTCGCCGGAACCACGCCGACGATGGTGTAGCTCCGTCCATCGAGGGTGATTCCTTTTCCTAGAGCGTCCTGCGCCGCGCCGAACTTACGGTTCCAGAAGCCGGCGCTGATCAGCGCAATGGGGCTGCGGTCAAAGTCATCTTCGCCTTCGACGAACAGCCGTCCGGCGAGCGGCTTCACTCCCAGCATCGGCAAAAGATCCGTCGAGATGAATTCCGCTTGCAAGTTCTCGGACTCGCCTAGGCCGGTTAGCGTGAAGGAGAACGACCGCATCACCGCCATCATGGAAAAAGTGGTGTTGTCTTTCCGCCAGTCGCGGAAATTCGGAAAGGAGATCGAACCCGAATCGAAGTTCGGTTTGCTTTCGTGGATGGTGACAAGCTGTTCGGGCTGCGGATAAGGCAGCGGATTGAGCAGCACGCCGTTAACGACCGAAAACAGCGCCGTGTTTGCCCCGATGCCGAGCGCCAGCGTCAGTACCGCTACCGCTGTGAATCCGATGTTCTTGCGCAGCACACGCGCTGCATAGCGCACGTCTTCTGAAAACTCGCTCGGCCACCGCCAGCCCCACGCGTCGCGCGCGGTTTCTTTCACGAGTCCCACGTTTCCAAATTCCCGGCGCGCGGTTCGCTGCGCTTCCTCAGCCGCTTCGCCTTTTTCAGCGTGATCCTGCGCCGCCATCTTCAAATGGCTTCGCACTTCTGCTTCCAATTCGTTTTCGCGTTTCCGCCGCCAGATTCCCACAGTTCACCTCGCAAGCCCGCAATCCTTTACTCGTGCCGCAGCGCCATCATCGGATCGACCTTCGTTGCGCGCTGCGCAGGCAAGTAGCACGCACCCAGCGCAACGCCCGCCAGAATCAGCGAGACGGCTCCGAAAGTGAGTGGATCATTCGGATTCATCCCGTAGAGCGAGTCCGACAGGAATCTGGTCAAGATCAAAGCCCCGAGCAATCCTAGGCATAGCCCGGCGGCAACCAGTCTCGCAGCCCGTCCCACCACCATCTTCAGAATGTCCGCAGGACGCGCGCCCAACGCCACCCGCAGCCCCATCTCTCGCGTCTGCCTGCTAACGGAATAGGCCATCACGCCATACACTCCAATGATTGCCAGGGCAAGTCCCAGAGCTGCCAGCGCGCCCATCAGCACTGCGCCGAAGCGGTCGGTAACCAGCACTCCTTGGATCTGCTCTTTCATCGTCGACACATTGGAGACCGGTTCGTCAGGGTCGACCGCGTGAATGGCCTCGGCAATCGTAGCAGTGAGGCTCGACGGATCGCCGTGGGCCTTCACAACCAAGTCTAGAGGCTGCGCGTTTTCACTTTGCTCGTAAGGCACGTACCACGCCGGACGGTTAACCCTGAAATTAAAGCGGTCCTCCTTGATATCCTTGATGACCCCCACCACCGTCAGCCACGGCATCGTCCGCCCTGCCGTCAAGCCCTTGATTCGCTTCCCAACCGGATCTTCCCCCGGCCAACCCTGATGGGCTAACTCCTCGCTGATCACCACGACCGGCAGGCTATTTGCGCGATCCTGCTCGTTGAGCAACCGTCCTCTGGTCAGCGTGACGCCCAGAGTTCGCAAATAGTCGGGGCTGACTTGACGGTGCGCCGTGATCGGAACATCGGAAGGGT
>Ga0207151_1219_pt1 | contig 11362 bp, 8 predicted proteins | sample Alteio_BWMinHeat_29_FD_153523 | JGI IMG/M metagenome (GOLD analysis project Ga0207151, IMG submission 153523) | Enriched cells from forest soil in Barre Woods Harvard Forest LTER site, Petersham, Massachusetts, United States -... | ecosystem: Environmental > Terrestrial > Soil > Temperate forest >... | reverse complement strand
GTATGACTTTATTCTTTCTGTAAGCCAGGGTACAACCATCTTGTACGAGAACAAAGCGCTTAATATTACTAACGATGTGGCAAAGGGGCTCAATGAAATGTCAAAATCTGAGCTCGAGGATATGACGAAGAAGAAATAAATAGTATTTTTCGTTAAATCTTCTCCATTTGGAAAATAATTCATCTTTTAAACGTTCACTCACCTTGTTGGATGGGGCTTTGCTTGTAATAGGCTCCATGATAGGTTCAGGTATTTTTATTGTTAGTGCCGATATATCGCGTACTGTAGGTAGTGCAGGTTGGTTGGTAGTTGTTTGGCTTATCTCTGGTTTCATTACTTTATCAGCTGCATTAAGCTATGGCGAATTGAGCGGTATGTTCCCGAAAGCAGGTGGGCAATATGTATACCTGCGTGAGGCTTTTGGTAAGATGTATGGCTTTCTGTATGGCTGGTCATTTTTTGCAGTCATACAAACAGGTACAATAGCCGCCGTTGGTGTGGCATTTGCAAAATTCACGGGTTACCTGGTGCCGTCTTTAGGTGAAGAAAACATACTTATTGGGCAGGCAAGTGGGTTTCATATCACCGCTGCACAATTGTTAGGTATTGGTATCATTGTGCTACTTACTTTTATTAATACGCGTGGTGTAAGGAGTGGTAAATGGATTCAGTTCTTTTTCACTTTTGCTAAGATAGCCGCTATGGCATCACTTATTGTTTTTGGTTTTCTGATGGTTAAAGACCATAGTATATGGCAGGGCAACTGGAGCAATGCATGGATGGCTAAAAAAATGACTATTTCGAAAGATGTCATCAGTCATGAGAGTTTATCAAGTATGGCTCTGGTTGTTGGGTTATGTGTAGCAATGGTAGGTGCATTATTCTCCAGCGATGCATGGAATAATGTAACTTTTATTGCAGCAGAGATAAAACGTCCTGAACGTAATATAGGATTGAGTCTTTTCATAGGTACGTTTGTGGTTACACTGCTGTATGTATCAATGAATCTTATGTATCTGAATGTAATGACGGTCTCAGAGATTGCCAATGCGCCGTCTGACAGGGTTGCGGTAGTAGCCTCATTAAAAATATTTGGGTCTATAGGCACTACTATTATTGCATTGATGATCATGGTGTCTACATTCGGTTGCAATAATGGTTTGATCTTATCGGGTGCCAGGGTGTATTATACTATGGCTAATGATGGCTTGTTCCTGCCTGCTGCAAAGAAACTGAATAGCAAAGGTGTGCCTGCAGTTGCTTTATGGATGCAATGCGTCTGGGCTTCTGTTTTATGTCTGAGTGGTAAGTATGGAGACCTGCTTGATTTTATCATATTCACCGTATTGCTGTTTTACATTCTTACCATAGCAGGTATTTTTAAATTGAGAAGAACGATGCCTGATATGCCAAGGCCATATAAAGCATTTGGTTATCCTGTCATACCTTTGATATACATTATCCTGGCTTCGTTTATTTGTATCATATTACTATTGTTCAAACAAACCTATACGTGGCCTGGCCTGATAGTGGTGTTGCTGGGTATACCAGTATATTATTATTTACAAAAGCGTGGTGGAACAACTAATGAATAAGATAGAACTGGCAGATATTTTTGAACGTATGAATGGCCTGCACGTTGTAGTGATAGGCGATGTAATGCTTGATAATTATTGGTGGGGAAATATCGAACGTATGTCGCCGGAAGCACCAGTGCCTGTTGTGGCATTGAAGCGAAGAGAGAGCCGGTTGGGTGGTGCTGCAAACGTTGCTTTGAATTGTAAGGCATTGGGTGCTAAAGTGACCATGGCCAGTGTGATAGGTGATGATAATGATGGTGCCCTATTAGAATTCTATACACAGGAGGCAGGTATTGAAACCAAATTGTTGTTGAAGAGTAAGCACAGGCATACTACCACCAAAACCCGTGTATTAAGCCGCAATCAGCAGGTGATGCGCCTGGATGATGAAGTGGTTGATGATCTGTACACAGAAGAAGAACATCCATTTATAGACCTTGTATTGCGTTTTTTGCAAAGAGAAAAACCGCAGGTGCTGATATTTGAGGATTATAACAAGGGTGTGCTAAAGCAGAATGTAATAGACAGGGTTACTGCTCATTGCAAAGAGTTGGGTATCATAACTGCAGTTGACCCTAAGAAGAAAAACTTCCTTGCTTATAAAGATGTGACCATTTTTAAGCCAAATCTAAAAGAGGTTAGAGAAGCCTTACATATGCCCATTGAGCATGTAACAGAGAGTGAGCTGGATGCGGTGCATGAAAAACTGTATAGTATTTTAGCCCATCAGATAACGTTCGTTACTTTGTCAGAAAAAGGTGTGTATTATAATACAGGTGAAAGCTCTGCGATCATTCCGTCGCATATTCGCAACATAGCAGACGTGTCTGGTGCAGGTGATACGGTTGTAGCTGCTGCTGCTATGGTTTATGCTATTACACATGATGCGTTGCTGATGGCAGAGATGTCAAATATTGCAGGCGGCTTGGTTTGTGAAGATGTTGGCGTGGTGCCTATCAAAAAAGAAGCGCTGCAAGCCGAGTGTCAAAAATTAGGTCTTTAAAATATAAAGTCCCGGTATTGCCGGGACTTTAATTATGAAAGAAGTTTTAAAGATTAGGCGTTCTCTGCTACTCTGTGTTTACTTAAGAAAGCTTCCCAATCATTCAATTGTCTGCCTTTCAATACACGCGGGAATTTATTCATGGCACCTTCTTTACCGTTGGCTTTCAGGTAATCATAAAACATTTTTCCGGGTAAGATCTCTACGAATATTTCTTTTAATGCAGAAGTGCGCTCTACGGCATAATCGTCATTTATCTCGCAAAGTGTTTCGTCTATTATTTTACGTACGGCTGCTGCATCTACATGCGGATCATCGCAACCTATATACCAGCGGTGTGCAAAGAGATTCTCGAAATTATAACCTGCAACTGTAAACTCCCTGAGGGTTACATTCAGTTTCCTGGATACGGTTTCTATTGCTTTGTTCATATTGTCTACAGACATATGCTCGCCGCAAAGACTCAGGAATTGTTTGGTACGGCCTACTATATTGATCTCATGCTCTTTGGCATCGGTAAAGCGGATGACATCGCCTATAATATAGCGCCATGCACCTGAACAGGTACTTAGCATTACGGCATAGTCTGTATCTTCTTTAACCTCATGAACCAAGACCGTTTTAGGATTTGGTCTGGGGTTGCCATCCTCATCAAAATTCTCTTCAGTAAAAGGAACGAACTCATAAAAAATACCTGCGTTCAGCACCAGTTTGATACCGGAAGCACCCGGTCTTGCCTGGAAACCAAAAGAACCTTCAGAGGCCATATAGGTCTCGATAAAAGTAATTGGCTTGCCCAATAATTTTTTAAAGCTTTCTCTATATGGTTCGAAAGCCACACCACCATGTATATAGATGCGAAGATTAGGCCATATATCGTGTATGTTATCTACTTTATGGTATTTAATTACTTCTTCCAGTACTATCTGCACCCAGGCAGGCACACCGCATACTGTACCCACATCCCATTTTTTTGCATTCCGTACTATCAGTTTGATACGGTCATTCCAATTAGGGCGTTTTGAGATTTTCTGCCCAGGTTTGTAGAGCAGGGTAGATATCCAGCGCGGCATGTTCTTTGCGCTGATACCACTCATATCACCTTCGTAATAATCATCTTTCTCAAACAATTGTGTAGTACCGCCTAACATCAATATACCCTTACCAAAAGTGGCATGTGGTATTCTGAAATTGGTCATGCTATATAATTGTTTGAAGCCAACATTTTTGATGGCCTTGATCATATCCTTGGTAACAGGTATGTGTTTGCTGGCAGACTCTGATGTGCCGGAGCTGAGGGCAAAATATTTCACCTTGCCGGGCCAGCTTACATTTTCTTCTCCTAATTGAGACCGGTACCACCACTGATCGAACATTTCGTTGTAAGTGTGTACGGGAACTGCCTTGCGGAATGCAGAGATAAAATCGACCTCCTGACTCAATATATCAGTAAATCCATATTCCTTTCCGAAAGCGGTGTATTGTGCTTTCTCGAGCAGGTGGCGTATTACATGACGCTGGTAAACCTGGGGAGAGGCTACCGGGGGATTGAATTGTTTTCTAATTTCTAATGAGCGTGCTATTAAGCTTCCCAATAATGCCATTGATATTCAGGGCTTGTTTTCTATATCGGTTTAAAAAAACGCAATAATGCAAAATTACAGTTTTCTCCGCGCTTTTTTGTAGGTTTCCTTATATCAGCAAAGATGTTGGGTATATTTACAAAAAGCATATTAAGGGAGTATGAATACTAGGTCTTCCTAAAAAATCAAAATCCTTTCCGAACTTTAAGAATTATTTAAAATTATAAAAATTGCTGATAATGCCTGCGTGTAGTACCAGATTTTATATTGTTTTTTTATTAAGTTTTATTGCATTTAGCAGCAAAGGACAAAGTATGCAAGATCTGGAGTCTGCTGCGAGAGCGGGGGATACTACTGTCCAACTAAAATTGGCAAATGCCTATTTTGATTACCATGACAATTTAAATTATTCAACTGCATTTTCATGGTTTCAGGAAGCAGCAAAACAAAACAGTCCGTATGCTACCTATTGTATAGGTATGATGTATGAAAACGGACTTGGCGTTGGTAAAAGTTTTGATCAGGCTTTTTTATGGTATACCAAGGCGGCCAATATGGGACAACCGAATGCAGCAGCAGCACTTGGTATGCTGTATGAAAATGGGAATGGCGCAAAACAGGATTATAACTTGGCAATGCAGTGGTATAAAAAAGCCGCTGCAAAACATAATGCGGATGCGATGGCGAATATTGGCGCTATGTACCAGGATGGGGCAGGGGTAAAAAGAAATTATGAAGAAGCTATGAAATGGTACCTGCAAGCTGCAGAACAGAATAATGGATTTGCCCTTTGTAATATTGGTATCATGTATCGTGATGGATTAGGGGTGCCACAGGATTACGCTGTAGCTATCAAATGTTTTCGTTCATCGGCGCGCGAAGGGTATGCTTACGCGCAATTATGTATGGGTTATATGTACTCAGACGGGTTAGGTGTTGATACGGATTTTAAAGCAGCTGTAAGTTGGTTTGAAGCAGCTGCAGAAGGAGATAATGTGGATGCAAAAAACAACTTAGGCTATATGTATTTTAATGGCTTTGGTGTTAAAAAGAATTATAAAGAAGCTTTGTATTGGTATAGAGAGGCTGCAGAGCAGGGATCAGTAAGTGGGCAAAGCAACCTGGGGATGATGTACTACAATGGTGATGGTGTGAAAAAAGATCATGTAGAGGCATTGAACTGGTTTACTAAAGCCGCTGCAAATGACGACCTGATGTCGTATGATAAATTGGGTGTGATGTATTATCAAGCGGACGTGGTAGGGCAGGATTATGCAAAGGCTGTAAAATATTTTCGTGAAGCGGCAGAGCAAGGATATGCTGTTGCTGAATATCATATAGGCATGGCCTATTATGATGGAAAGGGTGTGGCTAGAAATATGGATGTAGCCATTAATTGGTTGTATAAGTCTGCCGAGCAGGGATATGCTCTCGCAGAGACCAAATTGGGTATATTACTTTATGAGGGAAAAGAAGTTGCGAAAGATATACCTGCAGGGACAAAGTTTTTAAAACAGGCAGCTGGTGCGGGTATACAGGAAGCTATTGATTATATAGGTGCGAATAAGATAGAGTAATAATCAGGTCTTACGCCTCCTCGTCAAAATATATTTTATAATAGTGCTTGCCACGGCCGGCATCGTATCCTTTTTCTATTAGTTCTTTATCTCCGTGTATGTAGATATGGAAGTTCTTATCAAGCTTTAGAATGCTTTTGAATACCCGTGATTGTTTTTTTACAGCCTGCCCCGAAATTTCAAAACTATCTTCCAGTTCTATGCCGCTTTCGTTTACATATGCCGTTTTGAATTTGTTGAAAGACTTGATCACATCTTTATCCTCAAAAACCTCATTCAAAAAACTATGTTCATCAAATGCTTCGTTGTGTTTAAAATAGTCAACAGTTTTATTTAAGAAGTCTATTTTGTCTGTTTTGTTCATTTCATATTCCTGTTCCATTTGTGTGGTCACGAAATTCTTACACACGTCAAGGTAGTTGCGGGTCAGGTGGTATTCATCGCTTGCAGGTTTAAGTTTCAGGAAGCTATCTTTCCAATACAAGGCTTCCGATTTGCCTGATCTGTCAATAGTGCAGACGCGAAAACCTTTATCACCATCTGTATTTAGTATAAGGCAGCCTTTATCCATTTTGTTGATGCTGATACCATCATCATAGGCCAGGCTCATATGTTTAGGGTCTTCACCCAGTTTCAGAAAAGCATCTTTTTCCTCCGACTTGAAAATACCTATTGCTTTGGTTATTTGTTCATCTATAACAACATCGGGGAAATAAGCAACGAACAGATCCCCTGGTTTTATTTGTGGGTGCAGGGCCGTTTCAAAAAGATGCTTAGCTATGTTTACAGTATTCAAATGAAAAGCATCAGTATCATTGAAAATAGTATCGGCAAATTTAAAAAGCGGGTTGAGCGTATGGTCATCGTTGCTGGATGTGAAATGATAATATTCAGGGGTAGAGAACGCATTTGAAAAATATCTCAGTAACATGTCCTTTAATCTTTCGTCTGAGATATCTGTAACTGTTTTGGAAATAGTTAGTTCATCACCGTTGGTTTTGTTGCCAATATTGTGGATAGATAAAAGTTCTAATGTGCTATTCGAAAAACTGACCATATGCTATTTGCTATTCTTGGCGGCAAAAGTATTGAAATCATTTACATCATATAATTATATTGTTCTTTTCCATCGAAGCCGTCATTTCGAACGCAGGGAGAAATCTCCTGAGCATTTGCAGTATATTTAATAGTAGTCCCCAAGTCCTCAAATTAAAAGCATCAATTTCGTAATTAAACCAACCGCAGTCATTCAGGAGATTTCTCCTGCCGTCGAAATGACAGCCTTGATGGGGGGATGAAAAAGGTTATTTTTTGATTTGAGATAACATCTCCTCTTCTTTGGAGAGGCTGGGAGAGGTATTTTTTGTTTTATCCCGTATTCACCTGTATATTTGGGAAACTAAAAAAAATATATGAAAAAACTATTTACACTTACACTTATTGCGATTGTTGCTCTATCGTTTTCTGTTGTTGCTCAAAGGCATGTCGATATCGCTGTAACAAGCGTTACTCTACAAGGCAGCACATTTTCTACAGGGAATAATTTTCCTTTCAAATGTACTTTTAAAAATAATGGACCAGATTCATTAAGAGCTACTGACTCTGTTGAAATTATTGTTGGCGCTCAAGGTGATACTGTTTGGGCTTATCTTGGTCTTGTACCAATAGCGGTAGCTAGTGGTGCAAGTATTAATGTTTCTGATACAGATGTGACAAGTCCAGCAATTGTTAAGCATACTTGGCATGGCTTTAAGGCAGATTCTACAAAAACATTTTGTGTAGAAGTTATACCATATAACAGAAGTGCAAGTGGTTTGGTTGATACTTCAACAGCTAACAATACTTTGTGTAGCCCAACTATGAAACTGTTGGATGTTAATAATCTTACAGCTTCCGGTAATGCATCTGTTTCAATGTACCCTAATCCTGTACATTCACAGGGCTTCTTTGATGTTCGCTTACTACAATCTGGTAACGTAACTATTACAATATTTGATTTGACTGGTCGTGTTGTAATAAATGAGAACATGGGTAAGTATGGTTCTGGAAATCAGATAATTCAATTAAATACCTCTAATCTTAGCAACGGTATGTATATCTATCAAGTGAATATTGATGGAGATACTAAAAATGGTAAATTCTATATTTCTAAATAAGAATTAGTAATTAATTCATTTTACAAACTGTGCCCAAAATAGGCACAGTTTTTTTATGCCGTATTTTGAATATCTTTATTCATCTTAACTTCAGCGGTCAATATTTATTTATGCGGTTAACTATACTTTCTATACTGCTTTTTTTCTCATTTTGTATGCATGTTATTGCACAACGCCAGGTTGATATTGGTGCAACTAAAATATATACACCCACTCTCGGTACGGTCATACATTCAGGTCAAAAAGTATATCTGCAGTTTTCTGTTACTAATTATGGCCCTGACTCATTTAAGGTATCTGATAGCCTCATCTTATATGTAGCATCCAGGGAGGGCCTAACGCTGTTTGTGCCATCCAGTACAAACAGGGTAACAGCATTAACGTATCCGCATACAGTATATAGAAATCAGACCGTAGGTTTTGCAGATTCTGTATCTACTACCTGGAGTGGTTATGCTTCAGATACTGCAGGTTATATGTGTATATTGGTATTACCCAAAGCAATGGCGGGCGATACGCTACAGGACCCCATTATGGCTAATAATAGTATTTGTCAGGATATGCTTTTGCTAGACGTTAGTTCTATTGACCGTGCAACTACTACTTTTACTGTATATCCTAATCCGGCACAATCACAGGTTAATTTTGATATCCATTTGACACAGCGGGCAGAAACAAGTATAACTATCTGTGATATACGTGGCCGTAGTTTATTGCAAAAGAATGAAGGTCGTTTACCTGCTGGGCAGCATATAATAAATCTGAATACCACTGGCTTAAGCGCAGGTATGTATTTTTATAAACTGGCAGTGGATGGGGATGTGCGGGCAGGTAAATTGTTTATAACTAATCCCTAGTTTAGCTTGTTCTGCAATGCATGGAATAATTATATCTTTGCGGCATGGAATTAACCGCTCTTACGGCTATTAGCCCTGTGGATGGCCGCTACCGTTCGCAACTTACATCTCTTGCCCCATATTTTTCTGAATTTGGTCTGATACGCTACCGTGTAAGGGTAGAGGTGGAGTATTTTTTATGGCTCTCTCAAAAAAAGATATTCAGTTTGCCTGCTAAGGTAAAGCCGGCGCAATTACGTAAGATCTACCAGGAGTTTACTGAAGAAGATGCATTGAAAATAAAGGGTATTGAAAAAACAACCAACCATGATGTAAAAGCTGTTGAGTATTTTCTGAAAGAAAAACTAAGTGATCTTGGTGCCGGTGATAGTGTAGAGTGGATACATTTTGGTCTTACATCACAGGATATAAATAACACAGCTATACCATTGCTTTGGAAAGAAGCATTAGAGGAAGCATATCTGCCTTCTTTACAAAATCTTGTGTTGCAACTGCGTAAAATGGCAAAAGAATGGAAGGGTATAAGTATGCTGGCACGCACACATGGTCAACCTGCCAGTCCTACTACGCTTGGCAAGGAGATAATGGTTTTTGCAGAGCGTCTTGAAGGGCAGATATTACAATTAAGTCATGTGCCATTTGCTGCAAAATTTGGTGGTGCTACCGGCAATTTTAATGCACATCATGTTACTTTCCCTAAGATAGACTGGGTAAAATTTGGTAATGATTTTGTGAACAAAGGCCTTGGTCTTGAACGTATGCAATACACTACCCAGATAGAGCATTATGATAATATAGCTGCACAGTTCGATGCATTGAAACGCATTAATACGATACTCATTGATCTCTGTCGCGATGTATGGCAGTACATATCAATGGAGTACTTTAAACAAAGAGTGAAAAAGGACGAAGTAGGCAGTAGTGCTATGCCACATAAAGTGAATCCGATAGATTTTGAAAATGCAGAAGGTAACCTCGGTATTGCGAATGCGATCTATGAGCACCTAAGTGCTAAATTGCCTGTAAGCCGCTTGCAGCGCGATCTTACAGACAGTACAGTGTTGCGCAACATTGGCGTGCCCATGAGTCATAGTTTCCTGGCACTGCGTAGTATTGAAAAAGGTGTTGGCAAACTTTTGTTGAATAAAGACAAGATAGATAGTGACCTTGAAAATAACTGGGCTGTAGTGGCAGAGGCCATACAAACTATATTGAGACGTGAAAAATATCCTAAGCCTTATGAAGCGCTGAAAGAGCTGACACGAGGTAAAGCCAGCATTGCCAAACAAGATATCCATAAGTTTGTTGATGGTCTGAAAGTGAGTGCCAGTGTGAAGAAAGAATTGAAAGCAGTTACCCCGCATAATTATGTGGGTATAGGAATTTAATTACTGAACACCTGCAATTGAATAAGATACCGCAATCGCTTATTGATAGCCTTCATGGCGTACCGGGTTTTGATGAAGCTGGGTTTACGCAGGCGCATCTGCAGCCTGCCGTTACAAGCATACGTTTGCATCCTGTAAAACAGTCAAAAGCATTTGCAGATAATGTACAAGTACCCTGGTGCCCGCAAGGCAGATATCTTGTTGAACGCCCTGTTTTTACATTAGATCCCCTATATCATGCAGGGGCATATTATGTGCAGGAGGCATCTTCTATGCTGCTGCATTATTTACTGAAACAGGTATTGCCAACAAATGAAAATTTACGTGTTCTTGATCTGTGTGCTGCTCCGGGCGGAAAGAGCACATTGATTGCTTCTTTGCTCGATGAAAGCAGTTTACTGATATCGAATGAAGTGATACGAACACGTGCGTCTATACTTGAGGAGAACATGACCCGTTGGGGTTACATGAATAGTTGGGTCACAAGTAATGACCCAGCGGTTTTCGGTAAGGTGCCAGGCTATTTTGATGTGATTGTGGTTGACGCACCTTGTAGTGGCTCTGGTTTGTTTAGAAAAGATGCAAGAGCTATAGATGAATGGAGCGAGGCGAATGTGCAACTCTGTAGTGGCAGGCAACAGCGTATATTAGCTGATGTATGGCCGGCACTAAAAGAAAATGGTGTTTTGATCTACGCAACCTGTTCTTTTTCTCAACAGGAAGATGAAGAAATATTAGATTGGCTGGGTGGCAAATTTGAAGTGGAGACTATTAATGTACAGATACTTGAAGAATGGGGTATTGTAGAGGTAAATTCTTCACGGCATGGTATTAGTGGTTATAGATGTTTTCCTGGTAAAGCAAAAGGTGAAGGTTTTTTTATAGCGGCATTACGAAAAAAAGAATCGGCGGATAACATCAGATTTGCTAAATCCAAATCTGAAAATGATAAGAAGATAGCACAACAGGCTAGCTTCTTATTCAAAGGTCAGGAACCTGTTTTTTTACAGCTGGATAAGGAAACACATATTGCTATTATACCACAACACGAGGCAGATCTGCAATTACTCAGGAAGTCCTTTTTTTTAAGAAAAGCTGGTTTGCAGACAGGTATGCCCGCTGCTAAAGAATGGATACCTGCGCACGATACAGCATTGGGAATAGCTCTTGCTGATACTATCTCTTCTATTGATGTGAATAGAGAACAGGCATTACGGT
>Ga0207151_1151_pt3 | contig 11363 bp, 8 predicted proteins | sample Alteio_BWMinHeat_29_FD_153523 | JGI IMG/M metagenome (GOLD analysis project Ga0207151, IMG submission 153523) | Enriched cells from forest soil in Barre Woods Harvard Forest LTER site, Petersham, Massachusetts, United States -... | ecosystem: Environmental > Terrestrial > Soil > Temperate forest >... | reverse complement strand
CGTCGCTCGTGGGTAATCCGCCACAGCTGGTGATTCTCTTGTATTCGACGGTGCGGAATGGCGCGGCGGTGCGGACGGCCAGAGCAAAATCCGCAAATCCGCCAGCTGGTCCCGGGGATGTGGCGGAGGACGCCAGGGCTGTTTCCGACGACTCCGGAAACGTGAAGAGTGTCTCGGAGAGAAACTCAGGATTGGATTCGGGTGTTGCACCGTCGAATGCCATGACGCGAAGTGCGGCGGCCGGCGGGAAGAATTCCCGTGGGAAGCAGCTGAGTCCGTCGAGTAGGAATTCGGAGGCGAGAGCGAAGCCTGATTTGATACAGCCGAGCAGCGCACCGCAGCCTACGCGAGACGGGCAGTCCACCTTGACGCGAGCGCTGGGCCTGAAAATTGGACGCATCGTGATCGATGCGGGACACGGCGGGCATGATACCGGGACGATCGGGCCAACCGGGTTGATGGAGAAAGATTTGTGCCTGGATGTTGCTTTGCGGCTGGGGAAGATCATTCAGCAGCGGTTGCCCGGGGCAGACATCGTGTATACGCGCTCAGACGACACGTTTATTCCGCTCGAAGAGCGGACCAACATCGCAAACGAGGCGAAGGCCGATCTTTTCATTTCGATTCACGCGAATTCGAGCCAGGACCACGCGGCGCGGGGCGTGGAGACTTACTATTTGAACTTGAAGGGCTCGGCGGAAGCGATGGAAGTGGCGGCGAGGGAAAATGCGTCGTCGGACCAGGGCGTCCATGACCTCGAGGATTTGGTGAAGAAGATTGCGCGGAACGAGAAGATCGACGAATCGAAGGAGTTTGCGGAAGATATTCAGGACTCGCTGGCGAAGCGAGTTCTGAAAGTCGGCAAGACGGTAAAGAACCGGGGCGTGCGGAAGGCACCGTTTGTCGTGCTGATCGGGGCGGATATGCCTTCGATACTTACGGAGATCTCGTTTCTCAGCAATCCCGCGGATGAACAACTGTTGAAGAAGCCGGAATACCGGCAGCGGGTGGCAGAAGGACTTTATCAGGGCGTGGCCAGCTATCTGCAGAGCCTGAATAGCATGACCTTGAACCTGCCTGGCAAAAGTGCCTCAAGCCGGTCGGCGGCGGCGACTCCAGTTGAACAATCGCGGAACCAACGGTAATCTGTTGGTGTCTAAGTAAGGCTAGGGATGCCACGCCATTTCCTATTCGTTTGCGGTATTGCGCTGCTCAGCGCCTCGTCCCTGTTTGCTCAGGGGAATCTCCTTCCGAAGCAATTCCGTGACTGGAAACTGACAAGCTGCGGTCCTGGGTCGCACTCAAGCTTCGGGAAAGAGACCGGGGAACGGGAATACAGCACGTGTCAGTACAAGTCAGGAGACAAGGTTGTCGGAATCTGGGTCGGCCGGTACCACGACCCCAGCAGCGGGTTTGAGGTTTATACCAGTGTACTCAGGGCCGGCATGGTTCCTACCAACTTGGGGCAAGTTTCTTCGTTCGACAAAAATGGCGTTCTCATTCTTGAAGGCAGCCTCGTTTTGGGGTCGACGGCGAATATATCCAAGGAAGACCTGGGCGCGCTGGTTAAGGCGGTCGAAGCGAGCAGCGAGATGGCCCCGCTGCCGCCAATACGGACGTATCTTCCTGGAGCCGGACGGGTGCTCGGGTCAGAGAGATATGCGCTCGGACCGGAGGCCATGCTGGCCGCACTGAATGGATCGGGGCAGTCAGAACTAGCTGCCATAGCCGATGCCGCGGGATTCTCCGCTGGGGCGGAAGCGATGCTGGCGCGGTATGCGGGCAGCGGCAAGGACAGCGGAGTATTGCTGCTTCTGGAATACCCTACCCCACAGCTTGCCGAGCAGCACATTCATCACTTGGATGAGTTGCTGACGGCCAGAGCGAAACAGGCGGGGACCGTGATTGAGCGGAAGGGATCGCTGCTTTCGGTGGTGTTGTCTCCCAGCTCGGCGGAATATGCGAAAAACTTGCGGGAGGCGGTCGACTACGAGACCCAAGTGACCTGGAACGAGGCGAGCCAGACAGCCACGGATCCTCCGATTACGAGTATCATGGTGAAAATCTTTATCGGGACTGGCGTTTTCATGGTGGCGGCGGTCGTGCTGGGCATTGCTTTTGGCGGCGTGCGTGTAGTGACCAAGAGATTGTTCCCCGGCAAGGTGTTTGATCGGCAGAATCAGATGGAAGTGCTGCAACTCGGCCTCTCCGGCAAGCGCATCGATCCGAGCGATTTTTACTGAGATAGGCCCCTCGCCTCGCATGTAACCGTCCTGTTTTATAAGCGTCTAACGGGCACGTCTGTTTTGCGCCTTGGTGGACACGGGAAGGTGTCGTAAAATTTGCCGTAGCGCTCCTGGGGAGATGCGGTCAATTATGCCTGGTTCCGACAGAAAGACGAATACGTGGCGAAGGCCTGCGCTGGTTCTAGTGGCGGGCGCGGGGCTCTGGACGATGGGCTGCGGCCAAAAGACCTCTGCGGGTGGACCGCGAGCCGGAGGGCCGCCGGCCATGCCTGTCCAGGTGCAGGTGGCGCAGTCCGTGCGAATCCCGGACACCACCGAGTATTTGTCAGTGCTGAAGTCGCGCCAGTCGGCGGTGATCAACCCACAGGTGGAAGGACAAATCACAAAGATATTTGTGAAGTCCGGCGACGAAGTGAACGCGGGGACGCCGCTCCTGCAGATCGATCCCCTGAAGCAGGAAGCTACGCTGAATAGCCAGGCGGCCACGCTGTCGTCGCAGGAGGCCAACCTGCGGCTGGCGAAAATCTCGCTGGAGCGGGCGCAAAAGCTCTACGCCGCGGGAGTTACCAGCAAACAGGATTTTGATAACGCGCAGTCCAACTACGATGCCATAGCGGCGCAGGTGAAGGCGCTCGAGCAGCAAGTGGAGCAGCAGAAGGTGGAGCTGCACTACTACAAGGTGAGCGCACCCGCGGATGGAATTGTCGGGGACATTCCCGTGCATGTGGGCGATCGCGTGACGGTTACGACGCTTCTGACGACCGTGGACCTGCCGGGGGCGCTCGAAGCCTACATTTATGTTCCGGCGGACCGCGCCAAGGATTTAAGGCTGGGCTTGCCGGTCGAACTGCTTGGTGAAACCGGCGAGTCGGTGTCCGATACGCACATTACGTTTGTTTCGCCGCAAGTCGAGACGGATACGCAAACAGTGCTCGCGAAAGCGTCTGTCGAGAATGCGCGAGCCAAGCTGCGCATCGCGCAACAGGTGCGCGCGCAAGTGACGTGGGGCTCGCACGACGGGCCGGTTGTCCCGGTGCTTGCGGTGCTGAGGATCAACGGACAAGCGTTCGTGTTTGTCGCAGTGAATCAAGCGAAAGGAACGGTGGCCCGGCAGAAGCTTTTAAAGTTGGGCGACACCACCGGCGACAACTACACGGTGCTGGACGGACTGAAGGCCGGAGACCACATCATTCTTTCCGGCACGCAATTCCTACAGGATGGCGCTCCGGTGCTGGAGCAGATTCAAGCCAACGTGAAGCCGGGCGACGGCAAGAACGACGCGAAGCGCTAGGCGCCGTCAACCTAATGAGCGGCTCCCTTCCAATCCAAGTAAAGGTGGAATCCGGCCTTGTTCGTTGATTTCTTCATACGGCGGCCGGTGTTTGCGACGGTGTGCGCGCTGATGATCATTCTCGCCGGCGCGATCTCGATTCCCTCATTGCCGATTGCGCAATTCCCGAACCTGGCACCGCCGCAGGTTGTGGTTACAAGCGTGTACATCGGTGCGAACGCGCAAACGGTGGAATCGGCGGTGACCATTCCGCTGGAGCAAGCGATCAACGGCGTGCCGAGCATGAAGTACATCACGTCGACGAGCAGCAACAGCGGCGTGAGCACGATTACCGTGACGTTTGACGTAACGCGCGACGTGGATCTGGCGTCGGTCGACGTGCAGAACCGCGTGAGCCAGGCGCTGGGGCGACTGCCCAATGAAGTGAAAAATACCGGCGTGATTATCACCAAGCAGGCCAGCGGGTTCGTGTTTGGAGCGGGAGTTTATTCAGAGCAAGGGGAGTACGACAGCCTTTTTCTTAGCAACTACATTGATGTTTACGTGCGCGATGCGCTGAAACGCGTGCCGGGAGTGAATGACGCGTTTATCTTTGGAGAGCGCAAGTACGCCATGCGTGTGTGGCTCGATCCGTCGCGGATGGCGGAGCGCGCACTTACCGCGACGACTGTAATCACCGCATTGCAAGAACAGAACGTGCAGGTGGCGGCCGGGCAGATCGGACAGCCGCCCAACGCGGGAGAGCAAGCGTTTCAGATTAGCGTGAGGGCCGTGGGGCGGCTGACGAGTTCGGCGGAGTTCGAGAATATTATTCTAAAGACTGGGACCGGTGGCACGCTCGTACGCTTGAAGGACGTGGGGCGCGCGGAGCTGGGCGCTGAAAATTATGACGTCGCCGTGCGCTTCAACGGGCACGACGCCATCGGGTTTGGAGTGACGCAGCTTCCGGGAGCGAACGCGCTCGACGTGGACCGCAACGCGAAAGCAGAATTGCTGCGGCTTTCGAAGAGTTTTCCGCCGGGATTGAAGTACGCGGTGGCGTTTGATTCGACGACGGTGATCGGCGAATCAATTCAGGACGTGTTGATCACGCTTGTGGAAGCCATCGTTCTGGTCATTGCAGTGATCTTCTTGTTTCTGCAGGACTGGCGGAGCACGCTGATCCCCGCGGTCACGATTCCTGTTTCACTGATTGGGACATTCGTCTTCATCAAGCTGCTGGGATTTTCGATCAATACGCTGACGCTTTTCGGGATTACCCTGGCTACGGGACTAGTGGTGGACGACGCCATCGTGGTGATCGAGAACGTCGAGCGGCACATCATGGAGGGCATCACCGAGCCGCACAACGCGGCGTCCGTGGCCATGAAAGAAGTGGCTGGTGCGGTCATTGCTACTTCGTTGGTGCTCGTGGCCGTATTCGTGCCCGTTGCGTTATTCCCGGGAACCACGGGAATTCTGTTTCGGCAATTCGCGTTGACCATTGCGTTCTCGGTTTCGATTTCGGCTTTTAACGCGCTGACTCTGACGCCGGCGCTTTCGGCGATTCTGCTGGGACGGCATCGCGAGCGCGCGGAAGGCAGATTCTTTCGCGCCTTCAACCGCATGGTGACGGGCGGAACGAATCTGTATCGCAATGCCGTGGGGCACGTTCTCGGCTGGAGATGGGCGGCGGTTCTGGTTTTTTTCGCGGCCCTGGGATTGACGTATTGGGTCTACAACAAAGTTCCGCGCGCGTTCATTCCTGAAGACGATCAGGGGTACATCATCATTGCCGTGCAGGCTCCGCAGGGCGCGTCGCTGCAGTACACCCAAGGGATTTGCGGAAAAGTGGAGGAAGCCCTCTCGCATGTCCCGGAGATTGCCGGCGCTTTTTCACTGCCCGGGTTCAGCCAATTCGGGGGCGCGCCAAACCGCGCGGTGGTCTTCAGCAGCCTGAAACCGTTCGCGGAGCGCAAGGGCGAGCAACACTCCGCGAGGGCGGTGATTCAGCGGCTGCGAGGGCAGCTTTTTGCGATTCAGGGAGCGCTGGTCATTCCCTTTAATCCGCCGGCCGTGCAAGGCTTGGGGCAATTCGGCGGATTTCAGTATGAGCTAGAAGACCTCGGTCGGAATTCGCTGCAAACGATTGCGGATACGGCCCAGAAGCTTGCGGCGCAGGGCAACGCGGGCAAGGATTTGGTGGGCCTGTTCAGCAGCTTTACGGCGAACGACCCGCAGTACCTGGTCGAGATCGATCGCGAAAAAGCCAAGAGCCTGCAGGTGCCGTTGAGCCAGGTGACGGATGCCTTGCAGGTGTACATGGGCTCGGTGTACGTGAACGATTTTGATTTCAACAACCGGTCGTATCGCGTGTATGTCCAGGCGGACAGCAAGTATCGCTCGCAGCCGAAAGATATTCGTCAGTATTATTTGCGTTCGGATTCCGGCCGGATGATTCCGCTGGACAATCTGGTGACCGTGGAACCGACGGCGAGCGCGCAGGTTATCAGCCACTACAATCTTTTTCGGTCGGCCGAAATTGATGGATCGGCGGCGCCGGGACACAGCTCCGGCGAAGGGATCGCGGCAATGGAGGAGCTGTCGAAGAAGGCGCTGCCCCAGGGTATGGCGTTCGAATGGAGCGGGCTTTCGCTCGAAGAGATCCAGTCTGGGGGCAAGGCGCTGATACTTTTCGGACTCGGGTTGATTGTGGTGTATCTGACTTTGGCGGCGCAGTATGAAAGTTTTGTGCTGCCGTTTATCGTTTTGATGGCTGTGCCGGTGGCGATTTTGGGTGCCATCGGAGCGCAGGCCATGCGCGGGCTCGAGAATGATGTTTATTGCCAGATTGGGTTGGTGATGTTGATCGGGCTGGCCAGCAAGAACGCGATCTTGATTGTGGAATTTGCGGAGCAATTGCGCGAGCAGGGGATGTCGATTGTTGAAGCAGCGATTGAAGCGGCACGAATCCGGCTGCGGCCGATTTTGATGACCTCGTTCGCGTTTATCCTTGGCGTGGTGCCGCTGGTGCTGGCGCGGGGAGCGGGGCGCGCAGGACGGATTTCCGTGGGAACGACGGTGTTTGGCGGAATGATTGCCGCGACCACGCTCAACTTGCTATTTATCCCGGTGCTCTACGTCATTGTGAAGAGTATTTTTCCAGGCAGCCGAGCGAAAACAACCGCGGTCGATCATTAATCTGTCTCCTTGAGCGAATCTCCCTGACGGACAACCACGTTGTGCCGGAGCGGCGGAGCCAGGGATGGTCTCGCCGCTTTCCTAGAAAAGCATTACCCAGTACGGGCGATCTCAGCGGGATGTGCGCGATTTGCACCGGAGCGCGAGAAGCTCGAACAAAAAAGAAAGACCTTTGCGCGAGGGTGGCTTTGGCGAGCGGGCCAGGGCTACTCGACTTCGCCCGAGCCGGGGCGACAGGATATTTGATCGTCGGAATGAGGGCCGCTTGACTGTCTGGCGCGGAGTTCGACTTCCAGTTTGGCGTTGTCGGAACGGATGCCCACGGGTCCGTCGAGATGTCCTCCTTCCGACCCAACATTTCCCTCCCACACCAGATTGTTATCTGCATAGACGCGCATTTCCGCTTCGTGCAGCTCGGCGCGCAACGTGTGTGTGACGCCAGGACGCAAGACGGGCACCGGCCGGCTGCGGGCGGGCTTAATGTTGCGATAGCCGCGATTGGCGCACTCCAGGCTGGTGTGCTGGCTGGGATTGCTTTTGACGGAGACGACAAGCTTCGATTCCGGTTCGATGCGCCACATCGCGTAAACGAGATTGCAGGCGTCCTGGGCACGAAGCTTGAGGCCAAACTGACGGCGCATCTCGCCGGAGCCTAGCGGCTTTTCTCCCGCGGTTTTGCCGAAATAGGTGAAACGGGCTTCCACATCTTGCGCGGTGACGGCGGTGACGAACGCGCGCATCTGGGGCACGTTGACGGACATGCGGTTTCCGGAGGCTTGCTCGATGGCACCTTCGGTGACGCAGAGCTTTCGATGCGGCACGGAAAACCAGTCAGAGGAAGGTTCAGGCCCCCTTCGCGTGTTGAAGCCAAGAAGGACGAAAAAGCCTGCGAGAATCGAACTGGCAAGACTTTTCATGATGAACTCACTTCCCCGCGACATACGAGGTGACTTGGTGTCCGGCTCAAGAAACGAATGTCGTATATAATCGCGGCGCTCCCACGGAATCAAGAAAGGCTATATCATCTCGCGGAGCAAGTGGCCATGAAAAGATTGTAGCGGGTGAGTCCATCAAGCGGGTCGAAGAGCTGCGTGCGCCGTCGGGTGATCGAAAGGTGGGTGGCGTGAATTTCGAATTCAGCGAGAAAACCAAGGATCTGCAACGGCGGTTGCAAGCGTTTATGGACGAGCAGATCTATCCGAATGAGCAGCGGTTCGCGGAAGAAACGGATAGCGATCGCTGGAAGCCGGCGCGAGTCATCGAAGATCTGAAGCCAAAAGCCCGGGCGGCGGGGCTGTGGAACCTCTTTCTGCCGAATGATGAACGTGGAGCGGGACTGACGAATCTCGAATATGCGCCGCTGTGCGAGATCATGGGCCGCAGCGTGATGGCCCCCGAAGTTTTCAACTGCTCGGCGCCAGACACCGGAAACATGGAAGTGCTGGCGCGCTATGGAACTCCGGAGCAAAAGGAGAAGTGGCTGAGGCCGCTGCTCGAAGGCGAAATTCGATCCTGTTTTGCGATGACCGAGCCGGAGGTGGCTTCATCGGACGCGACCAACATTCGCGCCAGCATCACGCGCGATAGGCACGAATACGTTATCAACGGCAGGAAATGGTGGACGTCCGGAGCCGGGGACCCGCGTTGCAAAATCGCGATCTTCATGGGCAAGACCGATCCCGGGGCCCCGACGCACAAGCAGCAGTCCATGATTCTGGTGCCGCTGGAAACACCGGGAGTCAGGATCGTGCGTCTCCTCACGGTGTTTGGCTACGACCATGCGCCGCACGGGCATGCGGAGATTGCATTTGAAAACGTGCGGGTTCCCGCGTCCAACATGCTGCTTGGCGAAGGACGAGGATTTGAGATTGCGCAGGGGCGGCTGGGGCCGGGGCGTATTCACCACTGCATGCGATGCATAGGAGTAGCCGAGCGCGCGCTGGAAACCATGTGCAAACGAGTGCAAGCGCGCGTAGCATTTGGAAAAACCATCGCAGAGCAAGGAACGATCCGCGCCGATATCGCCACCTCGCGCATGGAAATCGAGCAGGCGCGGCTGTTGACGCTCAAGGCGGCATACATGATGGACACTGTAGGGAATAAGGAAGCGCGGGCAGAAATTGCAATGATTAAAGTTGTGGCACCAAACATGGCTTTGCGCGTTTTGGATCGGGCCATTCAGGCGCATGGTGGAGCGGGGGTATCCGGAGACACGTTTCTTGCCGGAGCCTGGGCAAATGTGCGGACTTTGCGGCTGGCGGACGGACCGGATGAAGTGCATCGAGAAGCGATCGCAAAATGGGAGCTCGCGAAATGGGGAAAGCCGCGGGCACAGGGGCATTCGCATTAATGCGTCTTGGGACCTGATTCTCCGTTGGTGTTTCTTTCCAGGAGGGTGGCGTGGCGACAGTCGTCGTGGAAACACCGGAGTCTTTGAAAGAACATGTGGGAAAAGAAATCGGTGTAAGCGAATGGCTCACAATTACACAAGAGCGTATCGCACAATTCGCGGAAGCTACCGAAGACCGGCAGTGGATCCATGTTGATCGCGGGCGGGCCGAGCGAGAATCGCCGTTCGGGACAACCATTGCTCATGGTTTTTTGACACTGTCACTGATTAGCCGCTTCATGAAGGATGTGATTCAAGTTCGCAGCGGGATCCGGATGGCGGTCAATTACGGGCTGAATCGCGTGCGCTTCCCTGCTCCGGTGCGCGCCGGTTCAACGATTCGTGCGCGAGTCACTTTGCTGAGCGTCAAAGAGATTTCTAGCGCATACGAGACGGCATTTTCCGTGACTGTCGAGAGCGAGGGCGGCGGGAAGCCTTGCTGCGTCGCGGAATCGATTGTGCGCTATTACGTCTGACTGCCAGCGTAGTTTGCGGGAATTGAAGACTAGCAAACAATAGCGGTACTAGATTGCTCCGGTTTCGGCGGTTCCCAAAGCGGCGCGCAGCAGCAGGGTGATACGTTTAGGCATGCTGGCGAAGCGTTCGTCGTGGGTCAGCCCCTGGTGATAGCGATAGTAAATCTGTTGGACGATGACGGCGATTTTGAAACGGGCAAACACCAGGTAGAAAGCCATTTCGGAAACGTCGCGGCCCGTTTTTTGCGCGTAGCGCTGGACGAGTTGGGCGCGCGTCAAGCTGCCCGGGTAGTTCGTAGGTCCCCAACGCGTTTCGAGGATCTCCGGCGGATCGCTTCGATCGACCCAATAGGCTAGTGCCGAGCCCAGATCTGTGAGCGGGTCGCCGATGGTGCACATTTCCCAATCCAGTACGCCGATTATTCTGGTGAGATCGTTGGGATCGAGAACGACGTTGTCGTATTTGTAGTCGTTGTGGATGAGCGCGGCGGCGCTGGAAGCAGGCGTGTGCTGCTGAATCCAGTTGGAGATTGTTTCGACTTCCGGAATATCGTGCGTCTTGGAACCGTGGTAGCGCTCGATCCAGCCGCGCACCTGCCGTTCGAGATAGCCCTGCGGTTTGCCCAAATCGCGAAGGCCAATCGAGTTGTAATCGAGGCCGTGAAGCAGCGCGAGATTGTCGAGAAAGGACTCGCACACGCGCCGCGCCAGTTCCGGAGAGAAAACCAGATCCGGCGGAACATCCCTCTGAAGGATGACGCCGTGGATGGGTTCCATCAGATAAAACGGAGCTCCCAGCACGGATTCGTCGTCACAAAAGACGAGGACCTGCGGAGCCGGGGAGTAGTGAGCGTGAAGTTTTGATAGCACGCGGAATTCACGCCCCATATCGTGTGCGGTTTTGACCTTGCTGCCGAACGGCGGACGCCGAAGAACCATTGCGCGCGAACCGCATTGCAGAGAATACGTAAGATTCGAGTGGCCGCCTGGATATTGCCGAACGATCAGCCCTCCAGCTTCGCCTGGAAAATGAGCGCGGAGGAAGGGTTCGAGCTTCGCGAGGTCGAGCTCTTCTCCCGGGCGAACGGCGATCGTCTGATCTTCGGAGCCAGGCATGTTTCGCTCGCGAGCTCTCCTCTAGCGATAGGTCAGCAAGGCGGGATCGTCCAAATGCTGAAACGAATTAAACGTGCTCAGCGTGAAACGATCCCCGGAAAACACAAATTCGCTGTACGAGCAGTTGCGCGGCATCCAGGCTACTTCTAGAGTGTGCTGCGGCGAAAGGTGCAATGCGCGCTGCACGGACACGGCCACAGGGCCGCCGGAGGTAAAAATGGCGCTTGTCTCGTTTTTGCTGGCGGCAGACAAAAATCGCGAGAGGCCGCGATTGACACGGGCGATGAAATCCTCCCAGGATTCGACGCCATCGACCATTAATTCTGCCTTGACCCACATGGTGATCACGGTTTCGAAGAGTTTTTGGAAATTCCTGCGGCGCTGTGGCGGGCTATTCGCATTTCGTACGGCGGCGTCGAGATCGCGGATGTGAGGATTGGTTTCCGAGAGCTGCGGGAGACTCCTTTCCAGCACCACATCCCCTTGAAATTCGTCGAATTCATCAAATACGACAGGTTCCGGAGACTTCAAACCGTTCTTGGTGAACGTCTCGCGCACCGCTTTTTCCGTGTCGCGATGCCGGACGCGCGGCCCGGTCGAAACGCGATCGAGAGTAACCTTGTGCCGAGCCCAATACTCTCCGAGGACGCGGGCTTGGGCTTCGC
>Ga0207151_1218_pt1 | contig 11404 bp, 14 predicted proteins | sample Alteio_BWMinHeat_29_FD_153523 | JGI IMG/M metagenome (GOLD analysis project Ga0207151, IMG submission 153523) | Enriched cells from forest soil in Barre Woods Harvard Forest LTER site, Petersham, Massachusetts, United States -... | ecosystem: Environmental > Terrestrial > Soil > Temperate forest >... | reverse complement strand
AATGCGTCTGCACCGCCGCCACTCCGCAATCCTTCGCAAACTCGGAAGCCTTCTTGATATGCGCCACCCGCGCCACGCGCGTCTCCCGCGGCACCAGCCCAATTGTCAGCGGCCCCTCATAGAAATCCCACACCTCTTTGCCGGGTCCGCCCACCACGATCGACGTTACCTCAATTCCATACTTCAGAAGCGCCTTCGTGAGCTTTTCTGCCAGCGCTGGCGAAAACTCTTCGAAATACGCCTGACACGTTGGCAGCCCAAGTTCGTGCACTTTCGCAAGTGCCGCGTCGGGATCTTTCCCCATTCCGATAATCAGCCCCAGCCTCAGCGGCTTCTTTCCATCATTCCCAAACGCTTTCTGCGCACTTTCCGTAGTACTGAATCCCCGCGTCGACACCTCGTTCATTTCGCCAGCCGCGAACGACTCTCGCCCAGACCCAAAACCCGCTGCCAAGGCCACAACCGAGCTCTGCAAAAATCTCCTGCGATCATGTATTTTCATGGTTTTTTTCGATTCTAACGGCATCCTCCGCTTCATTTCTTCCATCGGCGTCCGATCATCCGTGAATATCACCACTCCCGCCCCGGTAGAAACTCAACCATTTCCGTCGCCGCTCCTTGCGCCAACTCTTGCACCCCTGCCGGCGCCGCTGTGTCACCATCGTGCCGGTCAAGGCAGCCATTCCCATCCACAAAAATGCCCTCGCGCTGCTCGTCTGAGTAGCGTCGAATGGGCCGTTCATTTGCCCGGAGATTAGAGAGCGAGCGGTTTCCACGGCCCTGTATATTCCACACCGGCCGGTTAACCGTCAATGAGAACAATCTGACTTCGTGTGCTGCAAATTTGTTTCAGTCCGCAATCTACTAACGAACTGGCGTAGCATTTCCCTGGTTCAAAACGATCGTATTCGCCCCGGCTCGCAGGTCAACCTTTAGGTCCCACAACAGTATCTGCCCGCCGCTAAACATCGACCCCATCAAGTAATAAGTGCCCGATGCTACTCCCGGGAACGTAGCTTTACCTGTCGGATCGGTCCTGATCCCAGCGACGGTCTGCCCATTAATCGCCGACGATGCCGTCTGGCAATCCGGCGTTCGTTGCGCGCACGCCAGGACCATCGCCCGATACGGAGCGATTCCCGCCGGAACCGGAAAACCGCCCTTCGCCAATACGCTATCGAAACTATCTCTCAACAGAACAAACGCCCGTCCTGCCAGCGGATTCGCACCACCGGGCACGGCCGCAACGAATCCACTCGTAAAAGACAAGACCGCGTTCCCGGGCGCCACCGCCCCGGTAGGCATGGTGGACGGTTTTCCACCGGCAGGAGCCGCAGCCGCAGTATTTCCCAGAGCGTTCGATACCGTCGTCACCGGCGGCGGAGGCGCCGACGCAGTCGCCCCCGGCGCGAGAATCCCCAGATTGCACGTGGTCTCCAGCGGTGCGAAGGTAAAGTCGCCGTCGTCGTTTTGGCCCGTGATTCTTCGTCCATGAACAAGGTAGGATCCCACGCCAGGGTCCAACGTTCCGTCTGACCTCATATTGAGCAAAAGCGGATGGTCCGGATCCTCGACCTTAACTGCGGCCTGCGAGCCGTTGGCCACAACTTGGTAAGGATACGCGCGCGCCGGCTCGCCACAAGCCACGATCACCGACTCCGGATAGAATTCGACACTGAATCCAGTTCGTGCGGCGTAGTTCCCGTGCATGCGCAGACCTGGCGGCGTGGGCGCGCCTTTATCTCCGCCGAACATGGTCTTCAGGAGGTCGGTTTGCATCGTCTGTACGCCAATACCGGCCCCCTTAGAGGAAAGGTGCAGGGCCGGGCAAGTCGCCGTTCTGGACGAAAACGTGGCGTAGCCGGGAGCGCCCCCGGAGCTGATCGCGCCGTAGACGCGGTTGCCGCCTGAATCGAATACCGGTCCGGCGCTCGAGGCGGCGGCACTATTCGATATGCTCGTCCCGTATTGGTCGTGGTATCCGCCACTGTAGGACGATCCGCCGTCGCCGCCATTCGTGTACCCGGTGGCAACAACTCCATCGATCTGGAGCGGACCCGGCCCGACAATCGTTCCATCGGCGGTGAGAGTGAGGACCAGGGGCTTTGGCGTAGTGTCGACGATGATGGCGGTACGGCCGTTCTTGACCTCAATCCGGTAGTTTTGTTGATTGGGAGAAAGGAAGGAGCAGTTCACGAGCACGCCGCCGTCAATGAAGTCGAGGCGCCAGCTGCCAGCGCCTTCGAAGACACCCGCCATGTTCAACCCGGGGGCAGGCTCTTTGCCAAGGGACGGAAGGACCTGGGAGACCATCTGGCTAAAGGCGCCGAGAAGTGAGTTGCCCGTGCAAGACGCCGGAAGCCTTCCCGCAGTAATGCAACGGTTAAGCGCTCTCTGTTCTGCCGTTTGTGGCTTCACCATCCCGCTCGATCCCCCGCTTCCCCTCGGGGTCGGTGGCGGCGCGTCCAGTTTTGCCTCGGCTTCCTTCTTCAAAGCATCCTGTCTGTCCTGTACCTTCTTCGTAAACGCTTTTTCCCTCGCGATCTCCTCCGCTGAAGGCTGCTTGCACGTCGGCAGCAGCTTTTTCAGGGAGCCACGCGTTTCGTTCGTGTATTTCATCATTCCGTTGGAAAGAATCGTGTCGGGGTGCCCCACGAAGCAGTTCGCTGTGTCTGACAGATTCTGCATGTTGCAATTCTCGATGAACAAGCGCTCGCCGTTGCAGACATACGTCACATGCAATTGCAAATCCTGCGCCGAAGCAATCGCGCACATCACCAGCCCCGTTAGTGCAGTCACCCCGATAGCGCCCGCCCTCGTTTTCATTCCAACTCTCCTTCGCGCTAGGATTCGCCCGCCGCAAGGCCAGCGAGCCCCGGGTCGAGGCACCCCTGATCCCCGAGGGCTCTCTCTGTGCGGCACTCTACTAGGCATTGCGCAGAACCTTGGGAAAAACCGTCATGCGGGCCGGTCCTTAGACCGGTATCTTCGGATTTTCGACCACTCCGGTTTTGGGGCCGGGGCCTTCGACTGCAACAAACATCCAACCGCCGGATCTATCTCCGCTACCGCTTAGTGACACGACCCATCATCCACATACTGCCCGCTGGCCGCCATCGCCGCCAAAGACCGCGCACAGTTCAGGACTTGCCGATCCAACGGATCATCCTTCAATGCGTCTGGAGACGTGTAGTTCAGCGACGCATGCGCCGCGACAAATCGATCGCTCAGCTTTTTCATGTTGTCAAACTCATTCGAAATCAATTGATAGGCATTTCGATCGGAATCGGTTGCCGCAGCCACGGACGCTAATCTCAGGTCGGTAATCGCCGGACTTCGATACAAAGCTATCCAGTCATCGGTCACCGGAATTCCTCTTTGCACCGCGTTAGTAAGGGCGGTGCGCCATTCTCGGATCACCGCCATCTCCTCGATGCCCGCCCGCAAGAAATCTTTCGAGAATTCCGAATTTGTAGCCACACCCTTCGCCGGACCGTTACCAGGCAAGCCCGGTAGCGTCAACGTAGTCTGGTTTCCGTTGAAGCTAAGCGATCCATGTGTCAGCCGTGCCAGCGCCTCAAGTTCCACGTATGACTTGCCCTGCAGCCGCATAATAGCAGCCTGACCCTGCTGCCCGTTTACGACGAAGATTCGAGCTTCTTCCCCAGCCTGCGACAGAGCTATCCCCGGCACTACCAGAAGGGCTGCCAGTATCAGCCACTCTCTCTGTGATCTTTTTCGCATGAGCCGCTCCCCCAATCGGCGAATTCACCGAATTAGCTTGCCACATTGTTTTGTATCGGGAGAGGGAATTCTGCGAACCAGGACGAGCGTCTGAAGGCCGTATGGAAGTTGCTACAATAAATGCCTCGGTGCGCTCACGCGGCACCGTCAGGTTTGTCGGTGGAAACCAAGTTTCGCCAAAGCTCTTCACGCGCCGCACCGCCGTTTTCTTCAGGAGCACAGATGGCGGCGCGGCAACACCGACCCCGCGTTAGCGGGGTCTACACTATCTACTATTCGCTACCGACTGGTCATCGATGATCTGAAAACAAGCCATTCGCCCTCAATGACTATCCGGATGACTGTGCCGCCAATTCCAATACTTGTTCTGTTGCCCGTGATTCAGCGTCGAGTATCCCCGGTATTCTTGATGCTGTTCTCCGAGATATACGCGGTAGGTGCGGTCCTCGTTGTCATCCCAATTGTGGTAGTCCTTGTGCTGCCGATCGTAAACGCGTGACTGTTTCTTTTCGTCTCGGTGGTCGTCCTGCTGTGCCGCGCTCGTTCTAATTGCCACGGGTGCGGTCAGTGCGGCACTCAAGAAAAGAAAACCTAGGTATCGGTATCCGGCTTTCATGTTGCACTCCTCCTCAGCCCGAGAAATCCAATTCTGGTTTCTCGGCTGGCTTCAGTATGCTCGTAGCCCGTCGCCGAAGATGTACGATAGAAGACACGTCCGCGGAGCGGCAAAATTGGCCCATATCCTCGAGTGCGATGCGCTTAGCCCCGAAAAACACCTGACTCATCCATCCTGACCGCGGCCATTCCCCGGCAGAGCGCGTACAATCAGGCTCTTCCTTTCCCTTTCGCAGCCAGTCGGCCACCCTCGGTCGTAGCCCTAAAGTGTTCACTTTTGCACAGACACCTCTTTTCGATGCTCGTACGATGGCTGCACAAGCGGCGAGGGGGGCAATGTTAGGGACCGGAAAGCAGGGCTGGGCCGAGTTCTTTTCACCTCCTCGCCGTTCCGCGAATCCAGTTTGGCAGCGATCAGTTCGTCAGCCCGGCAGGACCTGGACACTTGCCGCGCTCCGCTATAGCCAAACTGGATTCAGCTATAGGGACCACCTCAGTTAAGTCGTACCCTGGTGAAGAGGGGGCCATCCTCCAAGGTCGCAAGAGACGGACCGAGTTCGCAGGATGGCCTTCTCCCCTTAAACCAACCTTCGATTCATTTTCTACCTCTCGCGCGGCCTGAACTTTCATCTATCTGCAAAGCGGGCGACCTGGGGGCTCACGGGCTGCTCTCTCCAGTAACACTTCCTCTCAACTCGAAATTCGCAATATGCGCCTTATGGCACAGTTTTTGCCTCCCCAATCTGCCAGATTGATCTCTCTGTCTTTAACTCATGGAAAGGTCTTGAAAGGCTGGGGTAAGTCAGGACCCCGCACCTTGACCCTATAACTCGTGTGCAGGACACCCATTCCAACGCGCGACGTTCTCCCTGGCGAGCTCTCCTCTGCTTAAAGGCTTTTTGGACCAGCTGCAAGCGTCGTCGCCTTCCACAGATCGCAGCTGCAATCGCAGCGTTCCCTCTACTTACCGCGATTCTGGTTCTCTTCTATATCAACCTCGGTCGGTCGGATTTGCCGGACCTGGACGCTTTCATTCGCTTTGAGCCTCCCACCATTGGCCATGTGTACGACACGCAAGGTCACGTTCTGATCCAACTGGCCCGGGAACGGCGGCAAGTCATCCAATATAAAGACATTCCCGAAGTGGTTCGCCAGGCCATCCTCTCCGCTGAAGACGAAAACTTTTTCTCCCACTCCGGAGTGGACTATTCCGTCTTCCTCCGTGTCCTGGCCAAGACCAACCCTCGGGCCATCCTCTCCCGCCACAAAAACTCGATCGCCGGCGCTCCCCCTGAGCGCGCCCTTGTGTTTCCTCAAGGCGGCTCGACCATCACCCAGCAGCTGGTTCGCGGGTACTTCCTCCAGAGCCTCACCAGCACGGAAAACGCCGCCGTCGCCCAGCACCACGGCTTCCTACCCCGCGCCCTGGCCTGTTTTATCGGCGCACCCTCCACCAACAAGCTCCTGCGAAAACTCGAGGAGATGCGTCTCTCGCTGTGGATCGAAAAGGAGATGGAAAAGCACTACGAGTCCAAGCAGAAAGCCAAAGAAGAGATCTTCGCCCGCTACGCCAGTTTCATCTATTTAGGTAATGGGCGGTACGGCTTTGCAGCAGCCTCCCAATTCTATTTCGACAAACCCATAGACACCTTCACCTCAGACGATGCCGACAAAGCTGCACTGCTCGCAGGCATCACCAAGTCCCCCGGCGAATACGCTCCTACGGGCTCAGATCTTCAGAAACCGTTGCGCAGGCGAAACCAGATTCTGGCCCTCATGGCCGCCAACCACTTTATCTCCTCACCTGCCGCCCGGCGCTTCCAACAAATCCCCATTCATGTGGCCACCCACGCCATGGAACCCATCGCGGCCCCCGCCGCAGCGGAAAATGTCCTCGAAGAACTCAAGGCACTGGCTGCCCATCTCTCGCCCTCAGACTCCCCAGAGATCGGAGTTCGTCAGCTTCTGGATGGTCACATCCAGGTCTATTCGACCATCGATAACCGCATCCAGCGCATCGCCAACACCGCACTGGACCACGGGCTGAAGCTCTACGAGGAGCGCCATCCTCGCAGCATGGGACTGATTCAGGGCTCTGTGGTTGTTTTGCGGAACAGTGATTCGGCCATCCTCGCCGAATCCGGCGGCCGTGGCCTCTACAAGGGCCATAACACAAGCTACAGCGACTATAACAGGGTCACGCAATCCATCCGGCAGCCAGGCTCAGCCATGAAGCCCATTGTCTACCTCGCCGCCTTTCGCCAAGGCGCCTTCGATCTCGACACCCTCGTGCCCGACGAACCTGTCTCCGTGGTGGTTGCCAGGAATCGCCCTCTTAAGTGGATTTCCAACTTCGACGGCGAATTCAAAGGCATGATTCCCGCACGCCAGGCCCTTGCGGAATCCAGAAACTCGGTAGCCGTCTGGCTCGCCATGCAAATCGGCATGGCGAGCGTCCTGAAAACGACGCAAGACCTCGGCATTCGCACCAGGCTTCAGCCCTATCCAACCACCGCCCTCGGCGCTTCCGAAGTCTCTCTTCTCGAACTCGCAAACGCTTTCCGCATGATGGCCAGTGGAGTCCCGGCAGATCCGCATGTCATTGATCGCATCGAACATACGCGAGCAGAAGTGGTCTACCGATTCGCGTCGCCCTGCTGCGCACGAACCGCCGCCGATTCGGGATTGTCCATGATTCAGGAAGGTCTTCGCGGCGTCGTGCGTATCCCCTCCGGAACGGCCCACGCGCTCGATTCGCGTGCCTTTCCCATCCCGGTCATGGGCAAAACGGGAACGACCAGTGACTACCGCGATGCCCTGTTTGTCGGCTCCACCTATGGACCCGACGGAATCACCGTTGCCGTACGCATCGGCTTTGATGACAATCGCACGCTAGGCAGGCTAGAAACAGGCGGCCGCGCCGCCCTTCCGGTGTTCAGAGAAATCATGCTGAAAATCTACCAGGAAAAGCTCGTCGGCCCCGCGCCGCCTTTCCCCGTGGATATGGAAAAGAGCATCGACGCGTATCTAAGTGGCGATCTCCCAGGTAAAGAACAAACGCCCCTGCCCACTTCCGAGGCCGCTGGCGGCCATGCAGAAAACGCAACGGACGGCTGCCGTGGGGCGGCAAACTTCCTGCCAACAAGCCCCTGTCCGCCCCCGAGTAACTCCGCGCATCTCATCTACCACACAAAAAACGAACGCGGCCACGCCGTCTTTACGAACGACTGAATCCCGTCCACCTTTTCACGACAACACTTCGCCGTCTGACACAAAGCGACGAAGGCCGTCCAGGAACTCTCCTCTTTCGCAACGGAGCTGTGGTCGCCAGGCTGCTAGTCGGTCGAACTGGCCTTCTGATCCTTCACTTGCAGTTCATTCACCACCTGTTTTACGTTCGGCACACCAGCCGCAAGATGCTCCACCGACGCGCGCCTGGCCTGCGAATTAACACTGCCCTTCAGCGTGATCACGCCGTTCTTCACCGCGTATTTTACGTCGCTATCCAACTTGTGTCGTACCAGGACCGCATCGAAGTTTTTCTCAATGCCACCGTCAAGATCGGAGTCCACCTTTTTCGCAATGCTCTCCCCGCCCGCCGGACGCACGGCAATCTGGTCAGAAATCACTTGCCCTCCGCCGATGGATCTGGCGATCGATTCGGCCTGCGACTTATCCCCCTCGGACGTCGTCGTGCCCGTCAGGGTTACCACTCCTTTGTCTCGGTCCTGGCTCACGCTGACATCCTTGAGCCCGGCTTGATCCAGTGAACGACGGATGCTATCGGCCACATCCACCGATTTCGTGGGCGCACTCGAGCACCCTGAAATACTCCCAACTGCAAGCATCGCGAGCAACGCACCTGATAATATGTTCGATCTCATGTCTCTCCATTTCCAACCCACTCGTTTTTTTGATCACACATGCTTTGACTGCGCGATAAGGTCCGTGTCGGTTTACCGTCTGCAGGTCACTCGAGAGAGAGACGTAAGCGCCCCTGCCTCACAATTCAGCAAGGCGCCTATCTTTCGACGACGGATCCTCCCCGCCGGAATCTCTCTAACATGAATTTTCATTTTGGATCCCCGCATGAAAGGCCGCTTGCCCGCGAGATCCAACCTGAAATCTCAGTCGAGCAACAATAGAGAAATCTCCGGGATGTGTCTGTATAAAATGGCACGGATTTCCGAGAGCGCGCGCAACTCGCGTGAGAGAACAACGATCTTTTGTTACTTTCCGCTGGCTTTTTCGGATTTCTGGTGCGCTTCTTGTGAGGACCGAAACGCGTTGGTGGCATGTTCCATCGCCTGCTTGGAAAGTTCGTGCCCGGTCAGGTGATCCTCTTTGCCGTGATGCACGGCCGCCGAACGATGCGCATGCGCCGCCAGTTCGTGAAGCTCCGCGGCTCTCTGATGGAAATTCTGCGACATGGCATTTCCTCTCCAAACATTCGGATCCCTCGGCGTCCGCCATCAGACCGCGCGACTAGTTACTTCGCGCCTGCATGGCTTCCTTGGCCAGCGCCAGCCACGCAAATTCTTCGGCAAGAACTCTGACGCCGCCCCGCGCGTCAGGCGCCACTTCGCAGCAAACCCCGCAGGCGCTTATTCGTTCAAAGGCATCGGGCGATGAAAGCGCTAACGCATCGCAAACTTCGTTCCACGTTGCTGGATGATCCAATAGCATGGCGCTCGCCATATTTTTTGCCTCGCTTGTTTCTGCCCTGCGGGAATGCCCAGCCGCACGGCTGCCGCTTCACGGCTCTATATTCGAATCCCCCCGAACAGGTATACGACCACTACAATGATCACCACCACTCCGACGATCCCGATCCCTCCGCGATTTCCCCACCTCGAATAACCGTAATACCCGCCGCCACCGCCGAACAACAGCAACAGTACAAGAATCAGAAGTAACATTCGAATTTCCTCTCAGTTCACCAATTTCATCGCCTATTCCCTTACAGCGCGACTCGCGTCCAGGCCCGACGTTCGAACAGCTCGTCCTTTGCCAGCCGTCCAAGACTCTACTTACCGAGTACTTTCTTTACCTGCCCGACTTTCTCTTGGACTTTCCCGGCTATCTCTTCTGCTTGTCCCTCATCCTCAAGGTCGGCGTCGTTCGTAACTTCCCCTACCTTTTCCTTCACTCTTCCCTTCAACTTGTGCAGCTTCCCCTCGACTTCATCTTGTATTCCTGGTTTCATTGCTTTTCCCCGCCGCACTTGTCTTCAGCTGTCCTGTTAGACTCCTTGATTTCCTTGTAGATGCCTGCTGAGACTCAACATACGAGAATTCCCAATCCCCGTCTGTTCAAAATCGCGCATTGTCCGGCCTTGGCCGTACCCCCTTCCGGGCAGATGCCAATCGATGCAGTTCTACCCGCTCTCCTCCGCAGGACCGGACTGTTTCAAACTGCACAGATGTCCCTGTCTAGCCCTTCTAAAATCCCCTGCGTGATGACCTTCGGACAGCGGCCATCGCCTCCGACGTCCTCAATTGCCACTGTCTAGTGGTCGTGATCCCGATCATGGTCGTGGTCATGCTCGTCCCAATCGCGGTCCGTGTGCCAACGATGCCCGTCTTCATCCCACCATTTGTGGAACTTGCCCCAGCAATATTCCCGCGCCTCATGCAGATCATGGCGCGCATGCTCTGCTTGTGGACTGTTCCACCCGTGATGTTCCGCAGCTTCGTGAAGCCGGTGGTCGGCCCTCACAAGGCGATGCCGGCAAGAATCGTCATCGCCCGCAGCGCGTGGAGCCGCACCTAACAACAGGAATCCGCCCAGCGCCGCCGTGGCCAGTACAACTTTCCCGAACCACTTCCCACTCCTCGACAGTAAACTCTTCATGAATTAGTCCTCCTCAGTCCGCTCAGGGAACAGGGGTTGGCGGAACGTCCTACACTCTAAAACAGCCCGGAACTCCAAAGTGTCTCCTTTTGCACACTGTCCACTTTTCCTCCACTTCCGGCCGCGTCTCGCATCCCCCTAGGCTTCAAGGCGGCTCCGCCGCTCCTGGCCATCACCCGACGGAATCCGGCGTGATGGGATGCCCGCGACCGGCTTGTGCAGCGGAAGGTGAGTATTCGTCAGTGCGGAACGAAGAGCGGGGAAAACAAATGGAGGCGAACGGGGATACTCGGCTGCTATGGGAACAGCACGACAGAGACGCCGGGCACTTGCCGGAAGTGGGGCGCGTGGGCGGTCAGGACCGAAGTACCCGAACGAGGGTGCTGTTGCACCGATGAGCCAGTCTCAAAAAGGGATGACCACACTTTGGCACCGTTGCTCTCCATCCAGCCAGCAGCGCGGTCGCTTTCCTGCAGGAATAGACGCCCAAGTCGGCAGCAACCAGTCGAAGAAGGTCTGGCGACGTCGCCGAAGGGTTCGCTCGATAGAGCGAACGAGGCCGTCAAGCCCACCGCGGAAGCAGCGGTTCGCAGTGGCTCTCGATGACGGCCTCAACACTCTTGCCATCCTCCTGGGACCTTTATGAGATGAGTTCTACTCACTCTGCCCGACGGTATTGACCAGTTCCCATATCCGCGCGAGATGGTGGTCGTCGTGTTCCGCGACAAAATACAAATGGTCCACGAGTCGCATCGGCATCTTCAAACGCGGGTGGGGAATGGCTCGAGCAAATAGTGATGCGTCCAGTTCGTCCACACGCTTAAGCAGTCTTCCTCTTCGAGCGCGGAACTCCGTCAGAATCTGTTCCAGCGGGCGCGCGTTGTGGTCCGCTTCGTCGGTTTTTCGATTCCTCAGGTCTGTTGCGGTGAGCTGCTCGCTGGCTGCCACGTAATCCCCGACGCGCGCCAGCCACAGCGCCTCGAGGTCCAGCAAGTGCCCAGCGTGTTCCTGCGCCGACCACTTGTCTTGCGGCTTCCTGATCAGGATTCTGTGAGAACACCCGCGAAGCGCTTCTTCCAGTCTTGCCGGCGTGCCGCGCACCCGAGCGCACACATTCGGATACACTTCTACAGGAAACGAAAACGCAAACTTGCGTTCAAACCAGATGGGCACCTGACTCATGGATTCCACC
>Ga0207151_1217_pt1 | contig 11421 bp, 5 predicted proteins | sample Alteio_BWMinHeat_29_FD_153523 | JGI IMG/M metagenome (GOLD analysis project Ga0207151, IMG submission 153523) | Enriched cells from forest soil in Barre Woods Harvard Forest LTER site, Petersham, Massachusetts, United States -... | ecosystem: Environmental > Terrestrial > Soil > Temperate forest >... | reverse complement strand
TACAAGCTAACATGACAGTCTACCAAGGAAAAGCAGCACTAAAAGCCTGGTTAACTTCCTTGGCAGAGCCCTCTCCCCACAGTGTTTTATTATTGGATGAGGGTAATATGGAAATTGAAGGCAGCTGGGATTTTTTAAAGCCTTTGATCCTAGGTGGCAATGTCTATTATGAGGGTAAGTTTTATTCTATCCATCCAGAAGCCAGACCTAAGGTTATTTTTACCGGCAATCCTGAATATTACCCCAATCGTGCCTATCACCAATTGATACAGGACTATGCAGAAACGATTTATTTCCAACTGCCCAGTGAAGAGGAATTGTTTGCGCTTATACAAAAACGATTGGACATTTTAAATATGGCGCCAGAACATTCTAAGCTAGCCATAGACACACTGCTGGCAACTTTTAATTATATGCGCGAACATCAGCCCTGGAATCCCCCCTCCTTGCGCGATCTGAACAATTTAGCCAGTCGTTTTGTAGCCTCAACTGATCCTGATTTGTATTCACGCTTATACAGCACCTGCGATTTGGAATTTGAGCTTGGCATAAACAACGCTTCAGAGGTAAAGGACTTTCGTGAGTTTCTAACCAGCAAGACCGGTATCCCTTATCATTCCACTAAAATTGTCACCATAGAACCAAAGCATCTCACCATAGTAGGTGAAAATTGCGCCTTGGTAGAAGCACTGGAAAGCGATATTGCCATGCGCAGGCAATCCCTAAATGATGCTAACTTTACCTATAAGCCCGGGGTTTTAATAACCGGCGATGCGGGCTTAGGTAAATCTACCTTGATAAAGGCAGTTTTAGAAGCCCAGGGCTTCCAAGCAGCAGCCAATTGCTCAGACTTGCAAAAAGCCTATTATGAAATTACAGCCGGTACGAATGAGGCCTTTGAGCTGCTACTGAAAGCCTTCCACGAAGGAGCTGTGGTTATTTTAGATGAATTAAACCTGGATGAAAGGCTTGAGAACTTGTTAAATCAATTGCTAGAAGGCAAGGATGACAAGGGTCAACCAGCACAAAAACCAGGCTTTATGGTTTTTGCCTCGCAAAATCCCCCAAGCTTTGCTGGCCGAAAGAATATCTCCCCTGCCCTGTATAATCGTTTTCATGTATTGCAAATGCAGGACTACAGTCGAGAAGATTTAATTCTCTTGGCGGCCAAAAATGGGCTGAAGGAACCAGAACTATTTGTAGATTGCTTTATTACCATACGCAAAAAATATCCTGAATATGTCAAACTGCGTCAATTTTTTAGCTGTATGGCCAAGGCCGCTTTATTGGATAATCCCAAGGTAGTAATAGAAGAGATTGAAAAAGAAATAGTGGAATTGCTGGAGACTCCCCCAGTAGAAATCAGTTTTTTAAGTAAATATGCCGTTCCACTTATCTTAGGATCTGCTGTATTAGTTGGTGCTGCTATGGCAGCCCTTTGTATTTTCTATGCCCCTGTTTTAGCTGCTATCGGTGGTCTTGTTTTCTTTGGCGTTGCTTTAAATACTATCATGGACGCCACAGCCATAGTCATCACGCTATCTGGTGTGGCAGCGGGTGTCACTGCAGGATTGGGTTTTGGAATCAAGGCCTTGGTGGATAATGGTCTATTTAATAGCAAAGTTTTGGATATAGAACCAGAATTATCCGAGCCGCAACCCTTTCATCTGTAGCGCCTCTCTTTGATGATCTGGGGAATTAGGCAAAATCAAGTTAATGAGCATTTTGAAATCCATTAGTTACATACTTAATATAGATGTGTTAAAATAGCACATTTAACCATTTTCTGGAAAGAATTTTTATGCCAAGATTTCCAAATCCTATAATAAAAGCGGATCCACCTAAGGATTTGTGCTGTCGAGTCAATATGTACGACATTATGTATGATCCCTGTTTCCAAAGCTCAGAGAATCCGAAGGTTGACTCAGGAATGGATTATGAAGCAGACACTCTAAAACAACTCATATCGAAAAAGAGCCACGGTGCAACAGGATTGCCAATTGACATAACGCTTCCCATTATTCCTCACCCATATATGAAAAAAAGGATCCGCAGATATTTAGAAGAACACCCTGAGTCTTGGGAAGATGTTTATTTGCCAGAAGCCTATAAAACAGAATTTCAACGAGAAACAATAGATATCTTCGGTCTTCCTTGGCACAAGCTTGAAAAGTATATTGTCACACACCCGAGACTGCTTATAGAACCATTAAATGAAAAAAACGATAACATTTTTAATGTGTTGTATCAACAAGGGATCGATAACCCATTATTGCTTGAACTGATAGCCTACTGTTTTAGAAATAAACTACACCCTCTGTTATACAAAGCCGTGGATAGGTTACCTAGTCTTCATTTCCTTCGCCATCCTGCTTTCGGGCCTGGAAAAAAATTATTCTTAGCCCTAGAGGATAAAGTCAAATTAAGGAAGTTTTTAGTCTTAAATCAAGAAGACCAAGAAAAATTACTAGATTCTCTTTTGGACGATATTCCAGCGGCATATCGTTGCACATTCACTGGGTTGATAATGTATGAGCCTTCTATTAACCCTCTAGATTGGTCAACCCATGAAAAAGAAATCCTCTATGTAAAATCAATACCTGATCGTAGTGCATATGAAGACATACGTACCTATTTAGAAAAAAACCCGGCCCACTGGGCCAAAGTGTACTTACCCAAAGAATTACAGGAAGCAATGCAAACGCTTATGAGTTCAGATAACCCACCGGAATGGAAAGATTTGAAAAAACTACTGGATAGACATCCGGGGATTATTCTGACTCCTTTCAACATAAAAGGAGAGAATCTATTTGCGTTTTTATTTTCTTTAAATAATCTAACTTATCATCCACTATTAATTCAATTGACGAATTACTGCAAAGAGAAAAATTATATAAAAACCCTATGCAGTAGCTTTGTTGACACTACTGAATTGGGCCATTTTGCTGGAAAAGAAACTCTTGCAGAACAACAAGCTTATTTGAAAAATCTCTTAGCCTCAGGATCGGAGGACATCGATTCGCTAATAAGCGATCCAAAAAATGGCGTTGTTCCAGAAACCCTCTTGTCCTTGGACTCTGCTCCCGTTTATGAAGAACAGGATTTTTTCCTTGACGCCCTTGCCCAAGGTTTAAATGCAAGAACTGCTACTGATGAAGTAACGGTTAAATCCCTCCGTCTTTTAATACAAGACGCTCTTTTAAACCCAGACACACCTTTCCCAAGCCTACGCGCTTTGAGAAAAAAAACTCAGGCAGAATATCTAACCTATTGTTATGAAATGGCCTATACTGACCGTGAAAAAAAGGAAGGACATGGTGTAACAGGAACGCCTGCTAATAGCAGAGATCCCTTAGTGCATGCGAATATTATCTGTCACGCTTTTAACATACAGTTGCTCCTATCGAACTATCAAGAAGAAGAGGTAAGCTATACACTGATTGACCAGCATGACAGTAAAATAGTGCAAGCGTCGGAATTAAGCCAGCTGGGTCCTAACGTATTGCACCTTTTACAACAACAAGGTCATTTTGTACCCGCAGAAGTCCCAACATTAAACCAAGCACTACAAGTGCCTTCGAGCGCTCCTTTATCCAGCATAGATTATGAAAGGATGTATGGACGGCACATTCCTGATCCAAAAGCTCCTGATGCAGAGATTATTATTGCTAGCCCCTTAGAGGTTAGTCTTATTGGGAACAATGTAGATATAACCAATGCTTCAACCAGCACACCAGTCGTACCTGAACCCAAACATAAAGCTCCAAACGGGAAGAAAAAACCCGGAAAAAACGAACGCAATAGACAGAAGCAACTCCGTCAAAACATGACTCGGTCAGATCCTGCAGATTCGTCAGAACTTGCAGCTCCGTTGGAACCTGCAGCTCCAACTGCGGCTCCGTCAGAGCCGGTAGATCCACCTGCGGCTCCGTCAGAGCCTATAGCTCCACCTGCAGCTCTGTCAGAGCCCGTAGCTCCACCTGCAGCTCTGTCAGAGCCTATAGATCCAACTGCAGCTCTGTCAGAGCCCGTAGCTCCACCTGCAGCTCCGCCAGAGCCTGTAGATCCACCTGCAGCTCCGCCAGAGCCTGTAGATCCACCTGCAGCTCCGTCAGAGCCTGTAGATCCACCTGCAGCTCCGCCAGAGCCTGTAGATCCACCTGCAGCTCCGTCAGAGCCTGTAGATCCACCTGCAGCTCCTTCGAAACCTGTACCGATATTTAACAATCCTATGCGTAACTTTATACTGGCATGGGACCAAAAAGACAACACCAATACAAATTTTAGCCCAATAAAAATAAAACCAGACTTTCCCGATCACCCAACTCGCGTAACAATTCAAAATGCTTCACTAAAGGCATTAATAATCATGCCTGAAATTGTAAATGGAATTAAGGTGACTCCGACTCCAGGATTGTTCACTGGAATTGGAACAATTGAAGAAATAGGGGAGGAAAATAAACCGAAAAACACAATAGATTATAGTAGGTTGGCTGTAAGTTTCGAAAAAACAGGGTGTAACATGATGGCCGGATACAAACTATGGAAACAATTTACAGACCGCTTTCATTTTCATATGATTCCCATTACCAAGCAAAATGCTCAAGTTGGTATGACTGTGGTTCGAGGTCCTTTTTGGAGTAAAGGTCCCGAGGATGGAGATAATGAGGATGGAGGTAATAAAGAAATAGGATGCATATTGGAAATCAAGGGAAATAAAGCACGTGTGGGCTGGCACGGAGTTAGCGACAAGGCCTATTGGTATAGTTTAGAAGAAGGAAAAGAGGAGTTATTTTTTTATGCAGATTTTGTACCTACCAGTCCTCTTTCGCATGAACTGCAAATGGTTCCTGCTCCCGTGGGGCCTTTCAACTGCAATTGTTGTGGTATGCAAAAAGGAAAAGTTAAAGCATGGGTTTGCGCTGTCAGCGAACCCCCAGTCTCCTATTGCCGTCCATGTATAATAAGGGTAGAAGTACTTCTTCATATTCTTTTTCCATGCCATTCTCCCCAAGAATTAACAGAAAAAGAGAGGAATGTTCTATGGAAACCAGGCAGTTTAAATGGATATAAAATTTATTTAGAAAATGTAACTCAGTTAAGTTTGGTTGTTCGACATTGTAAACGTATTGAGGAAGCTTTAAGAGAAGGTCATGTTGTTTATCCTTGTGGTTCTCCGAGTGAATTAAGAAGGGCATTAGAAATTTTAAGACCTTATGTTGATGCATTGCTATTGAATCCAGTGGACCTTATGATACAAGTATTTCAAAGGATAATAAAAGGTTTTCCAGGAAAACCTGGCTTAGATTCCCGTCCTGTGGTTAGCGATTTGTTAACTTTTCTAAATATCCCAAGTGCTTCAACCGAAGACCTTAGGGCATTTATCATGTCTCAGATCCGTAAAAACCCAACGCCTGAAGGGCTCACCAGCCTCCTTAACAAAAAAGCTCAAGATATAGGTCAAAAATTCAATACAAATGTGTATCCTTTCGACATTTATAATGAACTTAAGAAGGATGCTGTAAATACCAAAACACTGTTCAGAGAATTGCAGCAAAGCTTGTTAGTAGACTCCTCCTTGATCTCCTCAGACTTAACACTTTTCAAAAACTCTCTCGAAATTCCAATAGCTAGTATAGAGCCAATCAAAGAGCAGGAACCTGACTTAACTGCGTTTGATGGAGCCTGCTTAATACTGTAGATTGAGCCCATGACCACCTCTAGTGTTCTCGAGTAGCAGAAAAGCTAATCTTAGGATAACGTTCCTGCGCCATGCTCAAATTCACCCTAGTCGGCGCTAAATACATCAAAGACTCGCTACCATCCAAGGCTAAATAATCATAGGCTTTTTCACGAAACTCAGCCAAAGCCTTGTCATCCTCCGCATATACCCATCTGGCAGCGGCTATATTGACGTTTTCATAAATACAATCCACCTTATACTCATGTTTTAATCTGTGCGCCACTACATCGAATTGTAATACGCCCACCGCACCTAAGATCAGCTGATTGCTGTTTAAGGGACGGAAAATTTGGGTGGCACCCTCTTCAGAGAGCTCTATCAGCCCCTTCATCAAGGCCTTGCTTTTCAGCGGATCGCGTAAACGCACTAATCTATATAATTCTGGGGCAAAATTGGGAATGCCTGTGAATTTGAGATCCTCACCCTGACTAAAGGTATCACCAATATGGATGGTGCCGTGGTTATGCAACCCTATAATGTCTCCAGCCAAGGCCATATCGGTATGCTGTCTATCCCCTGCCATAAAGGTAAGTGCATTGCTAATTTGCATCTCCTTCCCAGTACGTAGTTGCGTAAGTTTCATACCCTTCTGGTAGCTGCCAGAACAAATACGCATGAAAGCTATTCTGTCGCGGTGATTGGGATCCATATTGGCCTGAATCTTAAATACAAAGCCTGCAAAGGTCTTTTCTTTGGGTTCTACTAGTCTTGTTTGGGTAGCGCGGGGCTGAGGTACTGGAGCATACTGCACAAAATCATCTAATAATTCTTTGATGCCAAAATTATTAATTGCCGAACCAAAATACACTGGCGTAAGCTTCCCAGCCAAATAGGCCTCTAATGAAAAGGGATGGGAGGCACCCGAAACTAATTCTATCTCATCCCGCAGCTCTCGTACGGTATCCCCTAGTAGAGCGTCTAACTCTGGATTTTGCAAACCATCAATCACCAGGGCTTCTTGCTTTAGGGCATTTTTACCCGATTGATAGAGATACATTTTATCTTTGTAGCGATGGTAAATACCCTTAAACCGTTTACCCATGCCAATCGGCCAGGTAATAGGAGCGCATTGAATACCAAGGACTGATTCTACCTCATCCAATAGATCGATAGGTTCGCGCCCTTCCCTGTCTAATTTATTGATAAAGGTCATAATGGGCGTATCGCGTAGACGACAGACTTCCATCAGTTTTAGGGTACGGGCTTCCACCCCTTTGGCCACGTCTATCACCATCAGCGCTGAATCCACTGCGGTGAGCGTGCGATAGGTATCTTCGGAAAAATCCTCATGCCCTGGGGTATCTAATAAATTAATCACATGATCATTGTGATAAAACTGCATGACTGAGGTGGTAATAGAAATACCACGCTCCTTTTCCATAGCCATCCAATCTGAGGTAGCATGTCTGTCGGATTTGCGTCCCTTCACCGTACCTGCCATTTGAATAGCACCGCCAAACAGCAATAGTTTTTCTGTTAGAGTGGTTTTACCGGCATCGGGGTGAGAAATAATGGCAAAGGTGCGCCTCTTGGCAAAATCCTGATAAAAACCAGGCAAAGCGGTTTGGGTCATTAGGCACCTTTACTCATAATGAAATCGAGCATTATATGAAAAAGCATAGGGTTCTACAATCTAATGAAAATCTTCTTCCTATACAGGATGTACAGTATTGCCAAATTAAACAATACAAAGATCAAGCTAAATAATAAAGAAGCATTGGCAGGACTTAAACCTGAAAATAGGAGCTCTGGCAAGGCTTGACGCAGATTCATGCTCTTGCCGTTTGGCGTTAGCACATCATAAAAGCCAAGCAGTTTTATCAACACCACATGAAAAACAAAGGCAAATAGGGCATTTCTTCCTACCACATTAAGAGGTAATACCACCTTGGTAAGCCCTAAAATATCTTCCAAAATAAAAAGCCCTGCCAGGGTAAGAAAGGCAAGACCCCCTGTCCATAACACATAGGAGCTGGTCCAGAGGGTTTTATTAAAGGGGTAAACCAGACTCCAAACATAGCCAATATATAAAAGCAAGCACCCAAGCGCTATCATGAAAGCGCATTTTTTTATTTTGCTCCAAGCTGAAGTCAGGAGTAAATCAGCAGCCAAAAAGCCGAGTAGCGTGGTGGCGAGCGCAGGTAAGGTGGATAATAGGCCTTCAGGTTCAGTTACCTTACCACCGAGATATAGATGATTCAGCGGTATTAAGAAGTTATCTATTAGATTGGCTACTTTGATTTGCTCTATATTCAGTAAAAAATACCAATACCCAAACACAATAGCCAAGAAAATAACTATCATCACTTTTCTGTTAGTGTACAGATAGAGAAAGGAGCCTAGACAATAACAAATCGCAATGCGTTGTAAGATCCCCATAAAGCGCAGATGATCCCAATGAAAGGCGGGAAAGGCATTGAGTAATAGACCGATTAAAAATAGCAAGACAGTGCGTTTGAGAATACCCAAAGTCTGTGGACTGCCTGCCTGCCTTGTCAAACTCAAAGCCGCGGAGCAACCAACGATAAACAAAAAGAAGGGAAAAACCAGATCGGCTATGGTACATCCATTCCAGGGTGCATGTTTTAGTAAGGCATAGGCTGACTCAGTCTGTGCGTTGACTAGCATCATTCCAATAATGGTGAGCCCACGAAAAGCATCCAGGGCCATGATACGTTGATAAGGAGAAAGAGGCTTATTTATCAAAGAAATACACCTAAGCTATTTAAATAATTAAAATTACATTGTATGGTAACACTGCAGCAGATGAAATAGGACTATTATGAAAATTTTACAGCAAAAGGAAATGACTCTACTACTTGCCAGTAACCTCTGGTATCTCTCAGAGGGCATGCTAGGTCCTTTGTTTGGAGTCTTTTGCGCCAAATTCCACTCCTCACCCTTAGATATTTCTTGGGTTTGGGCGCTGTATCTCATTTCTATTGGTGTGGTGGTAATTGTATTAGGCTATGTCTCTGATTTTATTTCCAAGGAAAAGTTATTGGTTTTAGGCTATTTTTTACAAAGCATTTTTACCTTTTGCTATCTCTTGGTGAAGACCAAACATCAATTGGCCTTATTACAAATAGGCTTAGGTATCTCAGGTGGCTTGGCCACAACCACCTGGTATGCCCTCTATGCCAGAGGAGAAGACAAAAGCCATGAGGGGCTGACCTGGGGGCTAGCCAATGGTTTGGGCAGTATTTATACTGGTGTTGCCCTGCTCTGCGGTGGGCTTATCGTGGCAAATACTTCCTTTGAAACCCTATTTACGGTTATGGGCTGTGTTCAGTGTGTGGCAACACTCTATGTCAGTAAATTAGTTTTCCCAGGGTTGTCTATAGAGTCCCTTCTCCCCCACACCTTCTCCCGCCAGCGGGAGAAGGGATCCTAATTTGATCAAATACTCATCAAGGCCTGACTAAGTTGGCGCAACTCCCCAGATACCAGACTTAAACTGGCATCTTGTTGGGCCGCCAGTTCATCCAATTTTTTAATCTCTTCCCATTGGGTGATGAGATAGTCCAAGCATTTGATTTTTTTCAAGACAAAATCTTGGCTTAGGGTGAATTGAATCCGTTCTTGCCAGATCAGACTTAACTCGGCCAAAGCCATACCCTGGGTGATAAAATTAGTGATTTCCTCAGCCGGCAGCTCATACTCCTTGCAATGCACGCGTTTTTTCTCATTATCTTGATCATACAAAAGACAATCGGAGGCCAATTGAAAATCCGCAGGCAGTTTTTGCGGCTCTTGTACCCAATGACTAAACTGTTTGGCTAAATTATCCTGCAAGCGCAGCGGTTCTATAGTTAAACCTGGGACCGATTTACGTAATAAGGCCAATAGCTGCCCTGCCTGAGTTGAACTGGCAGTATTGATTATCAACTGCTGATTGGTGGTATCAAACATAGCGTAGAGTCTTTTTTGAATACAAAAAGATTTGGGCAATAAATCAAACTCTAAGTCCTCAGCCATTTGTGCTTTTTCCGCACGCTTTACAGAAAACCCCTGCTCTGCTTCCAATTTTTGAATTTTCTCAGCCAGCATTTTTTGTATAACCGCAGAGGGTAAAATCCGCTCCTCCTTACCCAAACAAATCAGCACACTGCCAGCCACTGTGTGCACCAAAGATTCAGCAAAGACCGGGGACCAACCATAAATAAAGCGGGCATGGGGTGGACAGGGTTTTAGGATATCTTGTTGTAGATTGTCTTCTAGGGTAGCAAAATCAGAGAGATTGGTTTGGTAAATCAAAGCGTTGTTAAACCACATGTGGAATTCCTTGTTGTGAATGGTGGGAGCATAGTAAATGAGACATTGGTTTCTTTCAAGCGGTGCTGTAGGTTGGGCCTTGGCCCAACAAGTCGTGGCACAGTGCCAACCATTTGTTGGGCCAAGGCCCAACCTACGGGACTAGGTTGCTACAGTACGTCCAGCGGCATAAAAAAGAGATCCAAATCTGCCTCACTTAAGCTCACCGAGCCCCTGGCATCTTCTGATAAAATCGCATCGGCTAGTTGTTTTTTTTCTTGCCTGCATATGCAAAATTGCCTCTTCTACGCTGCCTTTGGTGATGAGTCTGTAAACGAAAACTGGGTTTTCTTGACCTATTCTGTGTATCCTATCTGTGGCCTGATTTTCTACCGCTGGATTCCACCAAGGATCGTAGTGAATCACTGTGTCAGCTTTGGTTAGGTTAAGCCCGGTACCCCCTGCCTTGAGACTGATTAGAAAAATGGGTACAGAACCGCTTTGGAACTCCAGCACCAAGGCCTGTCTATTTTTGGTTTGCCCAGTAAGCTTTAAATATTTATATTTGCGCGCCTGCAGTTCTGCCTCTATCAAGGCTAACATAGAGGTAAACTGCGAAAATACCAATACCCTCCTGCCCTCTACCATTAAACTATCCAATAATTCCAACAGGGCATCCAACTTGCAGGAGGTACCATGGGCCATGGCAGCCTCTGGCAGTGACAACAGCCTTGGGTCGCAGCAAACTTGGCGCAATTTTAATAGGGCATCTAACACAATGATATGGTTATGATTGAGCCCACTTTTGGCAATGGCCTCGCGTACCCTTTTTTCCATACTCATGCGAATGGCCTCATAGAGATCGCGTTGCAGACCTACAATATCAATGTGGTGGGTGATTTCCGTCTTAGGCGGTAGCTCGCGCAGTACCTGATTTTTTGTGCGTCTTAGTAAAAAGGGTTTGACGCGCAAATTAAGGATCCGCCTTCTTTCCTCATCTTGATATTTTTCAATGGGTATTTTAAACCACAGTCTAAATTGCTTGGCATTGCCTAATAATCCAGGCATTAAAAAATGGAATAAGGACCAAAGCTCACCCAAATGATTTTCCAGCGGGGTACCGGTTAGGCATAGTCTATGTTTGGCCTTTAATTGTTGGATGATATAGGTCGTTTTGGTACGGGCATTTTTAATAAATTGAGCCTCATCTAAGATAAGATAATAAAACTGATACTGTATAAATTTTTCCTTATCTCTTTGCACCAGACCATAGGTGGATATAACCAAATCATAGGCTGCAAAATCATCCTGATGCCTGTCCATACCATGATAGACCAGTACTTTTAATTCCGGGGTAAAGCGTTTGGCCTCAGCCAACCAATTCTCAATCAAACTGGTGGGAGCAATAATCAGGGAAGTCTCTG
>Ga0207151_1215_pt1 | contig 11487 bp, 8 predicted proteins | sample Alteio_BWMinHeat_29_FD_153523 | JGI IMG/M metagenome (GOLD analysis project Ga0207151, IMG submission 153523) | Enriched cells from forest soil in Barre Woods Harvard Forest LTER site, Petersham, Massachusetts, United States -... | ecosystem: Environmental > Terrestrial > Soil > Temperate forest >... | reverse complement strand
AAACTCGCTTTTGATTTGGGTTGTGCCATTGCTGAAAGGGATTGTATAACTATCACCGGAGCTTGTCCTGGATACCCTCTCGAGGCAGCCAGAGGGGCAAAAAGTAAAGGCGGCCTCGTAGTCGGCATTTCACCTGCTCTCAGTGAAAAAGAACATATCGAAAAATATTCCTCTCCTGTTGCCTTCCACGACGTGCTGATCTTCACTGGAAGCGGCTTGATGGGTCGCGAGGTAGTGAACATCCGCAGCTCCGATATCGTTATTATTATGGGGGGTCATTCCGGAACCTTGGGAGAGTTTTCAATTGCTTATGATGAGGGCAATTTGATTGGTGTTATGGAAGACACTGGGGGCATCGCTGCAGAAATTAGAAATATCGTAAAGATCATCCACAAGAAAACGGGCGCTAAAGTGATGTATGGAGATGATCCCCACACTCTCATAGACAAACTGATCCACTACTACCGCACTGTTCATTACAAACATCCGGATGTTCACTCGTAAGGAAAGGATGAAGGCAGGAAGGAAAGGATGAAGGCTAAAGGATGAAGGATGAAGGAAGGAAAGGATGAAGGCTAAAGGATGAAGGATGAAGGAAGGTGTTCTGCTAAGTATGTGAATTCCTTTTTTCTATGTAGTTTGCTTTTTCAACCTTAATGCTAAGCATCAATGTACATGCTTAACATGTCACTGTTCCTTCATCCTTCATCCTTTAGCCTTCATCCTTTCCTTCCTGCCTTCATCCTTTCCTCTGGGCTCGTTCACGAGAGGACGACAAAGTCTATGAAGCCTTTTGGGATATCCACATACTTTAACTGCACGGTGACTTTATCCCCAACTTTCAGATTCTTGAAGTCTTGGATAACTTTGCCTTCTACTGCGGGCTCAAAAAGTCGTACCCAGGTGCCTTTTTCACTAGATCCTGTGATAATGCCTTTGAAAATCTTTCCTAGCTGGGTCGATAACAATAGAGCAGCGACGGATTTATTAAGCTGTCTCTCCACTTTCGCAGCTGCATCCTCTTGCTGGGTGCAATGTGAGGCCAATGCATAGAGTTCTTGCAGGGTATAAGGAGATTGTTCGTTACGCAAAAAAGCTTTATATTGTCGCTGTGTGATTAGATCAGGAAAGCGCCTGTTGGGTGCTGTGGCATGGGTGTAGTCAGATAGAGCTAGTCCAAAATGCCCTATGGGGTTTTGTTGATCATTTTCTACAATGTATTCTCCGCGTCCTAGCAGTTTAATGATAGTCAATGAAAGGTCCGGAAAAGCATCCGGATCGCTTTTGCGGCGTTGAATCAAAAAATTTTCCAGCGCCTTTGAATCAGGTTGTTCCGGAAGGGCTTCCCCATAGCTTTGCGCCACTTCGACTATTCGATCCCAATATTTGGGAGTGCGCACAACTCGTCGCAAATTAGGCAGTTTGGCTTTGTCAAAGTGCTCTGCCACTACAATATTGGCGGCAATCATGAACTCTTCAATCAGTTGATGGGCAAAATTATGAGCGGGCAGGTGGATATCGATCTGTTTGTCGCTTAAAAGCTTCACTTCGGCTTCAGAGGATTCTAGTGTCAGCGAGCCGGCAGCATGACGCTTCTGCTTTAAGGTTTGAGTGGCTTCATGTTGTATTTTGAGGGCACTTTCTAAACCTGGAACAACTTTCACCTTATCCGGAAGGCCATTTTTACCTTCCAACCAATCTCCTATAGCACTGTAAGTGAGTTGTGCGTAATTATGCACAATGGCTTGGAAAATAGATGAATCTTCGATATCTCCATTTGGGTTAATGGTGATTTTTACCACCATGGAGACGCGGTCAGAGTTTTCGTTGAGGGAGGTTAAATTGGTCGAAAGCTTTTCAGGCAGCATGGAGAAGATTTTGGCTGGAGTGTACACCGATGTGGTATTGAAGCTGGCATGCTGGTCGATGTAAGAGTCTTTGCTGACGAGTGCGTCGACATCTGCGATGGCGATCCACAATGTTGTTTGATCGTTTCCCATTTTTTCCGCATAGGTCAATTGATCCAGATCGTGGGAATCGTCATTGTCAATGGAACACCACAAGAGTGAGCGCAGATCTACAAAGCTGGAAGAGAGCGGAGCAGGAGTATTCAACAGAGCGACCTGTTGAAGTTCTTCCGGAGAGAAATCGGGTTGCAAGCCCTTTTCTCGCATCACTTGGACGGCTAATTGTTCTAAGTTCATTTACTTCAGATTAAAGTGTTTCAAAGAAAAGTAAAACGGAAATTTTTTAATTGATATTTGGTTGAGGATATGTTACGCAATGGTGTATGCAGGGTAAAGCACCTAATCTTTCTCGGTTTTTGACTTGGTCAGCAAAGAAAGCGGGCAAACCTATTGCCTTTGTCATCGCTTTAATTATTTTATTTGTTTGGCTGATCATTGGATTCATTTGGCAATTTAGTGACACTTGGCTTTTAGTATTAAATACTATCGCCACTGTTAATGCATCTTTGATGGTTTTTGTGATTCAAAATACTCAAATTAGAGAAAACAAAGCGCTTCATATAAAAATTGATGAGCTGATTCGCGCGACAAAAGAAGCGGAAAACGAGTTAATTGCAATCGAGCAGGTAGAGGAGGAGGAGTTAGAAAAAATAAGAAAGAGAATTATTGAGCGTTTGTAAAAAAAAGCGATAACAACCATCCAAGGCTTGCTTGCCGCCTGCCATGAGCGGCAAGTGTTCAGCTTCTTCTTTTGAGACCCATGTGTGTGAGCAGTGTTCATTTGATAGTTGCACCTCTGGAAAATCTCTTAGAGTGACGCCAAAGCGGTGGTATACATAATCTATTCCAGGTTTGCGAATATACAATGGGCCAATCAATGTAAGCGTCGCATCAATCCGGATTCCGGTTTCTTCGAAGAGTTCGCGTCTTGCACCATTTTCAGGCAATTCACCTACTTCAAGTTTACCGGCTGGAACGCCCCATTTTCCGGCTTCAGGTTTGTTGTCAGCCAGTTTTAAAAGAAGCACTTTTCCATTCACGATCACATAGGTTGCTGCAACCTCTACTTTTGGAGAAAAGCCGGCAGGTTGGATGTCATAGACTTTTGTTTCAATATTCATAAGTTGCCAAGAAATTGATTTGTCATTATACGGAAAATATTAAGGGAACGCCACATGAAAAATCTGTTTATTGAACTTTATAGAAGAAATCTTGTGCTGTTTTACTTATCTGTTTTTTTATTTGTATTGTCGCTGCTTTTTTTAATGACTTTTCATGCGTGTCAATACTCTCTTTCGATCATATGTCAATGGATAAAACCGAGCAAATTTGCAATCTCATTTCTGGTCTATGTGGTGACATTGAGTTGGTATATGGAGTATCTGAATGGGCTTCTCGGGGAGAAGAGGATTAGGTTGCTGAGTTGGCTGTTGTGTGCGCTTGTATTGATGGAGATGGGAGTGATTTTCACACAGAGTATTACTAATTCACTATCTGAACCGTTATACCATTTAAGCAATGCAATTATTGTAACAAATACTGTTGTGGCTATTTATATCGGGCTGCAATTTTTTCGTCCGTTGCCGCTTAAGCCTGTGATTTATTTATGGGGAATTCGGGCCGGGTTTGCTGTTTTTATTTTAAGTTGTTTTTTGGGGGCATTTCTCGTAATCCGATATGGGCAGGTTCCTCCAGACAATAGCCAATTTGGCTTACCATTTACTAAATTTTCTTCCACGCGAGATATATTGATCTCGATACACTTTTTAGGAATTCATTATTTGCAGCTGCTTCCGCTCTGCTGTTACCTGTTTGAGAAACATCTTAAAAAAGGTTTCATCTTTTCTTCTGTCGGGATTTACACTATGGTGTGCCTACTGTTTGTTTTGACAGAAATAGGTTGAGAAATTTTTCCTTTGCGCGTACACAGTTATTTTGTATGACTACTCAATTTATTTTAGCCGGCATCGTGGCGATGTTTGTCCTATTCTATTTGATCTATACTTTGATTTACCCAGAAAAATTTTAACCTAAAAATGGCAGTTCCACTTTTTAATGAGGTGATTTTTACCTCTTGCTTAGGATCAAAAATCTAGATAAATCACGAAACTCCGTTAAACCTAAAAATTTGATTGATCAAAATGTTGTAGAAGATCAACCTGTCTTCCTAGGAAATCCCTGCTTGAATGGCATTGGATACTTTAAAAACTGAGATGAAGAAATGAAAAAATATGTGATTTTGCTTTTACTTTTTTCGACAAGCTTTGGATATGCCGAGAACAATGAACCTCCGCGACGTGCTCTACCGGCACCTTTTGCATCACCCCCGTTCCCTTCAGGTGAGTTTCAAGGTTATCCCTTAATTGGCGTGCCGCCAAGTGATACCGTCTATCCGCTCATGGACGATATTTATCACAGTTCCATAGGGAATACTTTTAAAAAAGACAGAATTAAGGTTTATGGATGGATTAATGGATCCGCCAATTTAAGCAACTGCAAAGATTCTAATACTCCTGATTCCTACTGGATTGTTCCCAATCGTGTTGAATTAGATCAGTTTTTATTTCGCATAGAGAGAGAAGTGGACTCTGTACAAACAAGCCACATCGATGTGGGATTTCGTTCCTCATTTTTATATGGGATCGATTACCGCTACATGACGGCGGGAGGATGGACCAGTGCACAATTGCTAAAGCATAACAAATTGTATGGATATGACTTTACTGAGCAGTATGTGGATGTCTACATCCCAAAAGTGGCTCAAGGCATGATTGTACGGATAGGTCGTTGGATCGCCTGTCCCGATATTGAAACACAGTTTGCTCCAGATAACTATTTGGGGACTCATTCGCTCCTATTTACCTTCGACACCTATACTCAAACCGGTATCATGTTCACTCTAATGCTCAACAAAAATTGGACCGTTCAAGCGTGTCTCCACGCCGGAACAGATATGGCACCATGGTATAAAGGAGCTCTTCCTACAGGGATGTTCGGTGTTCGTTGGGTTTCCAACGACAACAAAGATTCGGTCTATTTAGTATTGAATGATATTAATAGCGCTAAATTTCGCCGCTTTCACATGTATGGACAAAAACTTGGCCATGACAACTTCAATTACTTGGTGGGCACTTGGCAGCACAAGTTTAATGATGACATTCACACAAAGACTGAGGGGTATTTCATGTGGCAGCGCGATGCTGTGTTAGGCGGAACACCTAGTGCAGGTCCTGTTGAGTCTTATGGAGGCGGTGGGGGTATTGGTCCAAACATTCCAGGGACAACATTGACTTACGGCGTGGTGAATTACACCATGTTTAAATTTTCAGATAAAGATTTTATTACGGTCCGAAATGAGGTTTGGAGAGATGCGGACGGTGAACGATCAGGTTTTCCGGGCACATACACTAGCCACACTATAGGCCTCACGCATAATTTCAACTACATTTTGCAAATCCGTCCAGAAATTGGTTACTACCGCAATTGGAACAAACGCGCGTTTGACAATGGCAAAAGGAAAGGAATGGTGCTGGCCGGTTTGGACATGACATTAAGGTTCTAGGAGCAGCAAAAGTATACCAATCTTGCAATTTCCGTCAAAAATGCCGTTTTTTACTTGCAATTTCCGTCATTTCTGACATTTTTCTCTTGCAATTTCCGTCATTTTTGCCGATAATTACGCTTATATGAAAAGACAATATTACCAAAAATTGAAAGAATGGGCGGCAAGCGCCCATAAAAAACCATTGATGCTCCGTGGTGTTCGTCAATGTGGAAAAACATATTTGTTGCAACATTTTGGGGCAAATGAGTTTTCAAATGTTCACTATTTTAATTTTGAGAAGGAACCAGTTTTATCTAACCTGTTTGAATCGAATTTGAATCCTCATCATCTCATCAGCCAACTTAACTTTCATCAGAACAGAGCTATCGATATTAAAAATGATCTTGTTATATTCGATGAAATTCAAGCTGTACCGAGAGCATTAACAAGCCTAAAGTATTTTTACGAAGACATGCCAGAACTCTCACTTTGTTGTGCTGGGTCATTGCTCGGGGTTAAATTAAATCATGAATCCTTTCCGGTAGGGAAAATCCAGACTGGTTACTTATATCCACTTAACTTTGTTGAATTTTTACGCGCCATTGATGAGAATCTGTCAGCTGATTTAATTGAGTCTTGTAATGCTGATTCAGTGATCCCGCAATTGGCACATGATCGAATTTGGGAGCGTTTAAAATGGTATTTTATTGTTGGAGGATTGCCAGAATCTGTGCAGACTTTCATTGATAACATGGATGATTTATTCGTAGCTTTCGAAAAAGTCCGTGAAAAACAAGCACAATTGATTTCTGATTATTATGCAGATATTGTTAAGCACTCTGGAAAGGTCAACGCTATGCATATTGATCGAATTTGGCTTTCGATTCCCAATCAATTGGCAAGTTCTGTAGATGGTTCATCAAAAAGATTTCAATTCCACGGCATTATTGAAGGAATAGATCGTTATAGTAGGCTTGCAAATGCATTAGATTGGCTTGAAAATGCAGGACTTATATTCAAACAACCAATCCTTCACACTATAGAACATCCTCTTTCCGCTCATGTAGAAGAGAATCGTTTTAAGTTATTCGTATTTGATGTTGGCATTCTTGGTGCATTAAGTGGTCTTGCTCCTAGAACGATTTTAGATTATCAGTATGGGACTTATAAGGGATATTTTGCAGAAAACTTTGTTGCGCAAGAGTTTGTTAGTACAAATTGTAGAGATTTATATTCTTGGCAAGCAGGCCATTCTGAAGTGGAGTTTGTTAGAAATATTGAAGGGGATATTTTGCCGATAGAAGTGAAATCTGGCAACGTTACTCGTGCTAAGAGCTTGCAGAGATTTGTCGAAAAATACGCATCAAAATACCGTACTATCATGAGTGGTCGTCCATTTAAGATTGACAATCGAAATGGTGTTCACAGCTACCCATTATATCTAGCGAGTCGGTTTCCTGTTAGCAATGGCATTTCTCATTGTTGAAAATTTTTTGCAAAGAATGCATCGCAAAGAGCCTGCATCGCGCGAGTTTGGTAAACGTCACTGACTAGCTCCGTCAAAATCCCATTCAGCCTGACTAGTTTAGGATTACTATTGTCATCCGTGTTGCTATACAGAAAATGGAAGGATGTTTGGGGTAGAGGGATGCCCTCCCACATAATCCTAGAGGCTTCCTGTAATTTGACTCTTATGCGCTCAAAGAGTTTCGGATCCTCTATCCAATTAGGAATCGCCCCACTATTTGCTTTACAGGACCATATCCACTGTACCATCACAAGCCGTGAGAATAGTGGAGTTCGAAATTGCGGCTCTACACCCTTCACTACCTGAAGAAAAGCAGGCAGAACAGTAGATTCAAAAAGCTCCTTGAGATCAGCTTCAAAACTAGGAAGAGCAGCTTCAGGTTTGGCGGCAGCGGCGGCAGCCACACTTGAAAAGTCACGAGCTAACTTGGCTTGTAGCTGCATACCTTTTGCCCGATCAAAGTAAAGTTTGGGCATACATTTTAAAATATCTAATGTTTTCGCTATTCCTAGGCGTTTGATATCCCGCATAAAGTATTCCGCACATGCCGTTAGAAATAAGTCACGGCCATTTCCTTCCGGCAAAGCTAAAAATACTTGAGGATTTTTTTCCAAGAGGTTATCTCTCTCTTTAGGTGATAACTGCGAATAAAAGTAATAAGCCTTCTGCGTATCCTGATCACTTCTTCTTTCAAGTAACGGCAAGATGCTTTCTCTAATACAGCGAGCCCTCAAATCTACATCTTCTATCGACCCAAAAATGATATCCAGATGTGCTCTGCGATCCGGATTGGAGTCTTTCAAGATATATTTAAAAAGGGAGAAAAAAAGTTGATCGCGTTCGATCCGTCGAATCAGCGCATGAAGTTCTCTACCGATGTACAATCTCCACAAGCAATCTAAAGAAATCCCGTCACGCTCCATATCCTGGACCACCGAAACAATCATCCCTAAAAATAGGATTATGTCATTGCTGCTGACTTCTTTCGCTTTTTTTATATTTTCCTCCACATATTTGTTCCGTTCTTCGGGTGGAATTTGCATTCTTAGGGATCGATTATCCCGAATCCGATCCATTGCCACCATGGCTGAGTCAAATGTTCCGGTACTGATGCAATTTGAAGCGAAAGAAACAAGTGTACCTTGATTTGCGAGCGAGCATTTAAATCTGAGATTCCTGAACTGTGATCTCGTAGCTAGAAAACCTCCGAACGCGGTTTCAATCAAACTAAAGGCATTATCTTTTTTTGGAGCGGCACCTGCTGCCTTTCCCTTAGCTTCTGGCTCTGCAAAACCGGTGGATTCTTGGTATTTTTCTTTCCACAACCGCTCTGCTTCAGATTGGTCACTCATCAACACAAGCAGTGATTGTACGACTTCTAGGCGCTTCTCGCGGGAAAAATAATCGCAAAATAGCACAAGAAAGGGGTCCAATTCAGGTGAGGGTATTAAATCCTTTTCGGCAAATTGTTCTTGAAATAATGCGGGTAGGAATTCGTTTAACGGATGCAGTTGGATGACTAGAGCGTAACAAATATCAAGGGAAACATCATTACTAAAGCAATACCTTATTGTGTCCATCATCCATTGGGGCCCCATGATCGCTCCCCGCTTTCTAGCACCATCAATCACGTCATCCTTCAGAGCTACATGTTTTTCTATACCGAGAAGTTTGTGAGCGAACACGGCGTGATGGATCTCATTGTTCTCGATAAAATTGTAAATTAAAGTCTGTAGCAAATCATCTAGTAGGGGAGAAGGAGGCAGGGTAATAAAAATTTTAATTTTTCGAATGAAGAGATACCGCATAAACTGGAGTCTTTCAGTTTCTTCCATTCGGAAAATCATTTTAAAGGCAAAAGAATGATTTCCCTTTGTAATTAGGCTTACAATGAACTTCTTCACAGCGCTATAGGGAAATAGGGGTAGTAATTCATGAACATCTGGGAGATAAGCTAGAATACCAAGAGCTGCTGAATCTTCATTGTTTTTGTAGAGCTCGAGTATCACATTTTCCAAAAAATCGATCACTTCGGGTGTCAAAGTCTCGGCCTGTGCTAAAAGCGCATCTATCTCCAAAAAATTGTCTTGCAAATAGGCAGCTTGCAGGGCGGGTAAAAGTGCTTTTGTTGGATCATAAACTACCAGAGCAGCCGCGGCTGCTTTGCTTTCTCCGGTTTGGACAGTATCTCTAATTTCACAAGCAATGATATCACCGGCAATTATGCTGATTTTTTCTATTTCTTGTTCCAAAAGCGAATGGTCTACTGCCGGTTTTTGTATAAGATCGACCATGCCATCCAATAAGAAAATCATTTTTCCGATATTCTCGAGTTGGGGTTTTCCAAGATATTGCTTACTGATCTTTTCAAATAGTTCTGAAATGACAATGCATGTGCTTAAACTTATGCGGCCCCCGTTTTCCCAATCTACTGCAGCGATATACACTTTTCTAGCCAACCTCGATAGACCGGCTTCTGCAAAATGAGATCTGGACCATTGGCAATCTTCAAAATATTGCGATGCACTCATAAATAATGCCGTTACTTCGGCCAAGTTGCTATCCGACGCATTTGGAACACTTAAACGAATCAAGCCTGCTTCGATCTTACGAAAATAATGACAGTTCCAATCTTTTGTTGCATTGCGATGGGCTTGAAATGCTTTGAAGGTGTCATCAAGGTTGTAAGGTTTCCATTGACCACCAATGCTTGCAGCATAAAACTTATAACTTTTTTCTAAAATTTCAAAAGTTGTACGAAAACTTACAGCTGCCATATAAAATCCTTAAAAAAATTTAATTCGGTTAGTTTAATGATCCGGGAAATTAAAAACAACTCAAATAAAGTTTGATCAACAATCCCGCTAAAAGATAGTTAACAATTCAACGCAGAGACGCAATGACAGGGAGACGCAGAGTTTTAATTAAACTTACTAAGTACAACTAATTTATTTTTTTATTTTCTCTACGAAGTGATTATAGGGACAGCACCAAAACGGCCTTGGCGATAATTTTTTTCAAATTCACATTCACTGCGAATATTGTACTCAACTAAGGAACGTAAAAGAGTTTCTGCTTGATAAAAAATTTGCTCCCTTATATGAGTCGAATAAAGAAGGGAGAAATTGCTCATGAAACTTTTTACGTTATTCGCACTTTTGGGACTTTCTGTAACATTACCTTTGTTCGGTTCAGACACTGATGATGTCAAACAGGTGATCAATTCTTATGTGGAAGCGTACAACAAGAAAGATGCAAAAAAAATTGCCAATTACTGGTCTGAAGAGGCTGTTTTTATAAATCCTCGCACCAAGGATGCCATCCAAGGCCGCCAAAATCTAGAAAAATTTTTCGCCGACCGTTTTAAAAATTTGGGAAATTACAATCTAAAGGCGAATATCGACTCTGTAGAATTCCCTGAAAGTAACAAAGCAATCGTAAGAGGCAAAGCTACCCTTACTCAAGGCGATCAACCTCCTAAAGAAACAATTTTTCGATCTACTTTCACAAAAGAAAATGGCAAATGGTATCTTATGGGAGTCAGTGAAGTAGAATGGGTTGAAGCACCCACTCATTATTCTCATCTGAGCGATCTTGATTGGCTGATTGGCGAATGGGAGGATAAAAGTGATACCTTTGATGTTGTTTCTAGCTACCACTGGGATAGAAATAAAAACTTCATCATCCACAACTTTAAGGTATCTGCTTTAGGAAAATTGGACATCGAAGGTAATCAAATCATCGGATGGGATCCTGTGAAACAAGTCGTGCGTTCTTGGATGTTTGATTCAGATGGGGGATTTGCTAAAGGAACATGGAAAAAAGATGGAAAAAAATGGATTGCACAAATCGCTAGCACTCTACCTAGCGGTGCGATCGGCTCGCAAATATTGACGATCACTCCCATTGATCGCAATAGCTACACGCTTGAAATCACAGGGCGTGAAGTGGATGGAGAGATGCTTCCAAACATCGCACCTGTAAAGATTGTCAGAAAGGAAGGAGCCTAAAATGATTAAACGACTTACTTTTTCTCTCGTCGCATTATGCCTACTCTCGTTGCTCGATCTGGATGCGCGAAATTTTTCAAGAGGCGGAGGCAATCTTGGAGGTGGTGGCGGAGGCGGAAGAGGTTATAGCCGCAGCCCTTCGATGAGCCGTCCAGGAATGGGTGCAGGGGCTCCACGTCCTGCTGGACGTCATGATTTTGAAGGCGGAAGGCGCCCAAACCAACCTCAAGCGGGTCAAGGACAAGCCTTCAGGGGACAACCAGGAAGAGGCGCGCCCGCTCAATTTCAGCGTGGAAATTTTGCAGGGCCGCAGGGAGGAGCCTTCAGGGGGCAACCAGGACGAGGAGTACCCGGTCAATTTCAAGGTGGAGCTTTCCATGGGAATCTTGCAGGATCTGCTGCGACCAGAACACAACTTCAAAGTTTTTTAAAACAAAC
>Ga0207151_1201_pt1 | contig 11589 bp, 11 predicted proteins | sample Alteio_BWMinHeat_29_FD_153523 | JGI IMG/M metagenome (GOLD analysis project Ga0207151, IMG submission 153523) | Enriched cells from forest soil in Barre Woods Harvard Forest LTER site, Petersham, Massachusetts, United States -... | ecosystem: Environmental > Terrestrial > Soil > Temperate forest >... | reverse complement strand
ATTATCCATAGAGACATTAAAGCAGATAATATTTTCTTTAAAAGAGGCTCGCAACCAGGAGAATACACTGTCAAAATTGGCGACTATGGAACATGCGTTAAAACTGATGAAGCGGATAAAATTCAAACATTCGAAGGTAGCCCAGCTTATATGCCCCCAGAATATGAACGGGGCGTTACTGCACGCAGAGAACATGGTTGGCGTGCCGAAAGAGCTTTTATGGAGGAAACAGGAGGTTTTGGAACTCTCACTACACCTAAGTTGGATTCCTATAGCATGGGGCTTTTTTTACATGAGCTTATGATTGGTCCCCCTCCTGACTTAAGCGATTTTAGGGCTCTCAGTCGCAGAGCTCCAAAAGCAAAGAAAGCTGTGAATCCAATGGAATTTTATAAACCCAAAGCTGGTCAAACAGCTGCAGTTGAAGCTGCACCAAAAGTTGCGGCTGCAGATGATGCGGAGATGCACTTTGAAGCTGAGGAAGGAAAGGCAGGCGTCGGAGATTCAGATACTATTGCAGGCGGTAAACCTGCAGTTACGATGGCAGCAGAGGAAGCAAATTTAGACTTTGAGGCTGAGGAAGGAGAGGAAGTCATAGGAGATTCAGATACTATTGCAGGCGGAAAACTCTCTCCAGGTAGTGACGTGAGCGATGCAGAAGATGTTAGTGATGAAGAGCCAGAAGATGAAAAAGAGGAAGTGGCTGCACCCCCTCCCAAACCAGCAGCAGTTTCAACAGCAGAACCGACTATTGGGAAAGCAGATCTTGAACAGTGGTTTCCTGAGCCTAAAGATAAAAACTCCGTTGAGTATGGGATTTGGAGAATGTTACAACCTTTTGGGCAAAGGGCTACTGGATCAGAGGTTTTAGGAATTATAGATGATAGCGCGGCTGCAAAGTTTGCTTCTGCTAGTCCAGCAACGGAAGTTATAAGAGCAAGCCAAAATAAAAAATTTGATTTTGCTGCACAGCGTTATTTACAATTGATTACCAATTCGCCCGAACATGTTGTAACTGTGAGCCAGTCGATAGAGCAACAATTTCGGGCTCCGAAGAAAGGCTTATTTAAAACTACACCTGGCGGACCTCAATCTGCTGACGTTGATGAATGGAATAAAGCAGTTGTAGAGCAATTCGGCGCTTTGCCCGATAAACAAAGAGAAAATTTCAAGATAAGAGTAAGGAAAGGCACAAACATTCTTGAATGTTATAAACAGGAGTCAAGATTAACCCCCGCAGAGAAACAAGCTGAAAAAAAAAGCTACTAAAGAAAGAGGGCTAAGTGGTAGCCCTGGCGATACAGCTAAAGTGTTAAATAGATTACATAGAATGAGAGTTCTTTCAATTTATCAAATAGGCCCTACGACTAAATTTGATCGTAATTTATTTAAAAAATTATAAAATTTTCTTAATATCTTTTTTAAAACGTTTAGAATACTTAGGTTTAAGCATGTTTATTGAAACCTAAGGATTCCCAAAATTCATCTAAAGTTTCATGTTCTATTAGATTTTTTCCTTCATCAGTGTCTCTTAATACACGTATGGTTTCTTCATTTGGTACATGTGTATGTTTGCAATGATGACCACCACACTTAGGCATTTCTTTCCTCGCAAAAGCTAGTAAATATTCACTAATGGTCATATGATGTCGTGTAGCCAACATTTTAATATACATTCTTTCTTGTTCAGTACAATCGACACTGAGCCTAACTTTTTTTTCATAGTGATGGTGGGACTCTTGTCTCATAAAACACTCCTTGTCTATACTTAAATAATACCAGATGAATCAAATAGAAATCGTTGTTAAAGTTATCCCCAAGGCTTCTTCAAATGAGATTGTGGGTTGGGAGAACGATTGCCTCAAAATTCGTCTTAAAGCGGTTCCTGATAAAGGCAAGGCCAATCAGGAATTAATAAGATTTTTAGCAGATATTTGTAACGTGCGTCAGTCCGATATCACCATTCTTTCAGGTTTGACAAGTCGCCTTAAAAGGATTCGTATCACAAGTTACAAGGATGGCCTTCCGGAAAGGATGAAGGCATAGGGAAAGGCTGAAGGCTAAAGGATGAAGGATGAAGGAAAGTAACATGTTAGGTATGTGACTGTTCCTTCTGCCTTAATGTTAGAAAAGGAATTCTCATACTTAGCAAGTCACTTTCCTTCATCCTTCAGCCTTTAGCCTTCAGCCTTTCCTATATGTCACTTTCCTCCTCCAGATCCTCGTCAGGGCCGGAAGGCGTAAAATTTTTAATCAGAGTGCTAATTGTAGATAGGTCTTGCGCGTGGCTGACCTGTTCGCGGAACGATTTTGTGTTGCCGGATCTCTTGAAGTACCAGCAGCCCACACGTCGCATGGTGAGGATGGCACGTCGCTCTGGATAGTGTTTGGAGACGATCTGAAAATGTTCCCAAAGGGCTTCTTTGCGTTCTTCAAAGGTGCGTGGAGCCACTGCATGCCCCTTCAGATGGTTCACGATGTCTTGAGCGATCCAAGGTTGGCCCATAGTGCCTCTGGAGACTAAAACAGCATCGCATTTGGTGTGGGCAAACATGCGGGCGACAGCTTCGGGACTAAACAGATCGCCATTGCCGATGACTTTGATCGATGTAGCGGCTTCCTTACACGCTTTGATGTGATCCCAATTGGCGGGTCCTTTGTAGCCTTGCTCTCGAGTGCGTCCATGGATGCAGATCGAAACCGCCCCGGCTTGTTCGGCAATTTTGGTGATTTCGGCGGCATTAATCGAGCTGTCATCCCATCCTGCGCGGATTTTGACGGTGACAGGGATTTTTACGGAGGCGACCATGTTGGCGATCACATCGCCGATTACAGATGGGTTCTTGAGCATGCCTGAGCCGCTTCCATCCTTTGTGACCTTATCCACAGGGCATCCGCAATTGAGGTCAACGACGTCAAAGCCGAGCTCTTCCACGATTTTGGCGGCTTGTCCGGCGAATTCCGGTTTGCTGCCGCAAATTTGCCCTCCGATAGGCCTCATGGCGGGGTCATAATCCAACATACGGCTGATGGTCTGTTCATTGCGCAGGAGAGCTTCCATCTTCACCATCTCGCAAAACATCAAGCCTGGGCGGTATTTGGCAGACATGAGGCGAAACGGGTAGTCGGAACAGCCGGCTAGGGGTGCGTAGAGAATATTATGGGGAAGGGTGATCGAACCGAGTCGAAAGTCTGTTTCGAGGCCTGAGGGGTGCTTCATCTAAGGAGACCCAAAAGAAAGTGTCTGAAAAAGCTGAGGAACAGAAAGGCGATGATGGGGCTGAAGTCGATCATGCCAAGAGTAGGGATGATTCTTCTAAAAATATTTAGGTAGGGGTCGGTGTAGTACGCGACGAACTGCATGGCGCGATGGTGTTGGAAATCGGGAATCCACGAGCCTATGATACGTGCAAATAGTAGCAACGTATACGCTTGAAAAAGTAAATCAACGAAATGAAAAAGCATTTTCTGTTCAAATTTAATATTTCTAAGGAAAAGTATATTCCTTTTCATTCTTTTTTTTCTATCAGATATTCATGCGCTTGCACTTCTTTGCAATAAAAGGTACAATTATCCCTTATGTTTGATAAGCCAACAAGTTTTCATAGCATTGGATTGGAAAAAGAGAGGTTGTTCCTTAAGGCAGCCAAACTTTCTCTCGTCAAGGGTCAACCTAATATAGAATCTCTTTTTGAGATTCCCTTCTCTGCAGATAGCGGGGTTGTCAAGCCGCTTTACAAAGCATCCGATATAGAGAAAAGTCTTGTCGTGACCTCTATTGAGGGCAGCGATGTGCTCATTAGGCCTTTAGAAGTGAAGCTGAAGAAAGCTAGTGACATTGATGAAGTTTTGGCTTTTCAAGCGGAGCCTTTGCTTCCCTATCCTGTGGAAAGCGCGGTATTGGATAGCATTGTTCTAGGAAGCAGTTCTGAGGGCACTCTGTTGAATGTCTTAGCTGTAAAGAAAGATTACGTTCAAGATCATCTTTCTGAGTGGCAAGCCCTTGGAATAGAGCCTGAGGTGATTAGTTGCGTGCCCCACGATTTAGCGCTGTTTAGCAAATTTGCGCTCGAGTCCGCTTCCTTATTTATTGTTCACATGAGCGATCGCCAAACCACATGCACACTTGTGCGAGAGGGCAAACTGATTGCTTCGCAGAGTTTTGCAACAGGTAAGCGCGATTTTGAAAAAGTGATGGGGGAAAATTCCTTATCTGAGATCGATTTTGCAGCACTTGCAATGGATCATCCGCTCTACGGATCTTTTGAAAACTGGCGTAAAGAGGTGGTGCGCTTTCTTTATGCGTTGGCAAAGCAAAGTAAAGAACAGGAGCCTTCACAGGTAGTCGTCACGGGCGAGGGTGCCTCTCTATCCAATCTTGGACAGATGTTAGCGTCATCCATGGAAAAATCGCTTTTGCAACCGAATAGTCTCGGCGAGATTTCCGGTAAGGAGCTATTGGTTTATGCCGCTCCGATTGGTGCCGCCCTGAGCGGCTTGCCGAAGTGGATACAAGTGAATTTTAGGCAGGTTGAGTACGCTTACCCTCATCCATGGAAGCGTTTAATGCAGCCTTTGGCGCTTTATTATCTCCTCTGCATAGCGCTGGCGGCGGCTTTATATCTTTTCGGGGCGAGCTATTTAGGTCATCAAAAGGATGCTTTACGTAAAGAGTATATCGATTTATTGACAACGATGAACAAGTCGTACGGTGCTTTTGAGAGGGAGTATGCGGAAAAACAGCATCGTCCTGTAGATGTCGAGGGCATTCCCGATGTAGCGGCTTTAACACCGGAAGAGATCACGCAAAGGCTGCACTATTTGCATCGCGAGATGAAAGAGAGCCCCGATCTCTTTCCCTTAATGCCAAATGTTCCGCGTGTCAGTGATGTGTTGGCATGGTTTAGCAGCCATCCATTGGTCATCACATCGGCCGGTGAACAGGAAGAGCCGTCCATTCAGATTGAGAATTTCAGTTACACAATGGTGAAGCGCCCTGAGCCTAAAAAGCCTTCCGAACGATATCAGGTCAAGGTAGAGATGGAGTTTTCCACAGCTACGCCAAAGATCGCGCGGGAGTTTCATGATGCTTTAATTGCCCCTAATGAAATTGTGGATCCAAAAGGGGAAGTCAAGTGGAGCTCCAATCGAGGCAAGTACCACACCTCTTTTTTCTTAAAAGATAAAACGGCTTATCCTTTGCCAATGGGTTCTGGGGGATGAATACTATGTTTAAGAACATTCCAAAGTCTCGGGCGCTGATCTATTTACTTTTGATTGGTTTAATTCCGATTTTCGTAGCTCTTTTTGGGTTCATCTCTTCACAAGGTCATTTGAGTGAAATGCGCTCTTCATTGAATGAGATGAGGGATATGGCATTGATTCGTGAGAAGCGGCAGGCGGTTAACATGGCTGTCAGAAACCATTTTAGGGATGCTGACCATTTCTACATTGATAAATACTTGGAGACGCTCAATTTTCTGGAACCTGAAGTAGAGGGCTTGCAGAATCTGCTCGATAATAAAAATATCGCAGATGACGAAGCGATTCGAAAGCGTTTGGAATTTTTGACAGGTTCCGGTAACACCCTTTCCTTTTCTGAAGGCGTAGTGCAATCGACACCCTATTTTCAGGAAATCTCAGAAACATTGGTGCATCCTGTAGAGGTAAATAGCAATGACATTCAAAAGATTTTATCCCGCATCGAGGGACTGGATATCGGGCATTATTCACCTAGCCCAAACCGTCCTCAGTTGATCGTATTGGAGTTTAAGCTAGATCGCAAAAGCTTGAACGAGAAGAACGAGGTGATGTCACTAAATATGAAGTTACTCAAGCGGGAATTTCTTAAATGAGACGCTTTTTCTATTGCCTCTTTTTACTATTCGTTGTCACAGGTTGCCACACTTTCTACTACACCGCATCTCCTGGACCGATTCTAACAAGCATCAACATCATAGACCGTAACGGCTTTTCCGAAACCATTAGCAATTCAGATCGCCTGTCACAATATTGTGGAGTGGATTTCTTGCAAAATCAGCCTTACCAAAAAGTGCTGCGCGTCTATGCTAGAGATGAGATGGGCGACATCCGAGCACACATCACAAGCTATCATCCCAATGGTCAGGTCAGGCAATCTCTTGAAGTGGTCAATAATCGCGCTTGCGGCAACTATCAAGAATGGTACAGCAATGGACAACTCAAAATTGAAGGCACTGTGATCGCCGGTGAAGCTGATATCGATGCAGAATCTCAGAAAACTTGGATGTTTGATGGTATGTCGCGCGCTTGGGATGATGCAGGTCACTTGCTTGCTGAAATTCCCTACTTTCGCGGAGAACTTGAGGGCATAACTTACTACTATCATACAAGTGGTTCTGTGTGGAAAAAGGTGCCCTACTGCAAAGGCAATCTCGATGGCATGACAGAAATTTTTCTCGAAGATGGTTCTTTGCTGCAAACCATCACCCATTTGGAAGGAGAAAAGCATGGATGCTCCACACGCTATTGGAGTAAGGATGTCATTGCTTCTGAAGAACATTTTTACAAGAATCGCTTGGAGAGAGCTATCTATTTTGATTCTTGCGGCAAGGAATTATCGCGGATTGAGCAAGGCAATGGCTTTCGCGTGGTCTTTGGCAAACACGGCGTTAGTGAAATGCATGAATATCAACATGGGCTAGCAGAAGGGGAAGTGCGTGTTTTTCTGGAAAATGGAACTTTAGCGCGTATTTATCATGTCAAGAATGGCCTCAAGAATGGTGAGGAAATAGAGTATTATCTTCCCTTTGAATCTATTCGCGAAAAACAGCCAAAGCTTTCCGTACAATGGATTGAAGGCAAAGTTCAAGGACTGGCTAAAACTTGGTACCCGAATGGCCGCCAAGAAAGCCAGAGAGAGATGAACAATAATAAAAAACATGGACTGCTTACTGCATGGTACGGAGATGGAAGCATCATGCTTCTGGAAGAGTATGACCAGGACAAACTAAACACAGGTGAATATTTTTCTCCTGGGGAGAACACGCCCGCCAGTGAAGTGAAAAATGGTAAAGGCACAGCCACGCTGTTCGATTCTAAGGGTAACCTGAAGCGCAAGATTTCCTATTACAATGGCAAACCCGTTCCTTAAAGCCTTAAGGCTTTAAGGAAAGGATGAAGGCATAGGGAAAGGATGAAGGCTAAAGGATGAAGGATGAAGGAAAAAATCCATACTAACTATGTAGTTACTTTCTCAACCTTAATGTTGGGCAACAATTCACATGCTTAACGAGTTACTTTTTTCATCCTTCAGCCTTTAGCCTTCATCCTTTCCCTATGCCTTCATCCTTCATCCTTTAGCCTTCATCCTTTCCTTCCGCCTTGATCCCTAATCAGCAGTTCGCTATACTCCCCACTTTACCAGGAGTATTCTTATGTCTACAAAGCCACCAGTTGATGCAGAAAAACGCCGCGCACTAGATCTAACCTTAGGAACAATTCGCAAACAGTTTGGAGATGGGGCTATCATGTCTTTCGGCAAGCACTCCGAAAACAGAGAGATCAGTGTGATCCGCACAGGCGCTCTGCCGCTTGACGCTGCTCTGGGAATAGGGGGAGTGCCTCGTGGACGTATTGTAGAAATCTATGGTCCAGAATCTTCAGGTAAGTCTACGCTTGCCTTGCATATTGCTGCTAATGCTCAGCGCAACGGTGGTACTTGCGCTTATATTGACGCAGAACATGCTCTCGACCCGAATTATGCTGCCAAGATCGGTATCAATCTGAATGACTTGCTGATTTCTCAACCAGATAGCGGAGAAGAGGCACTGAACATCGCAGAAATGCTTGCACGTTCTAATTCGATAGATGTGATTGTAATTGACTCTGTCGCTGCCCTTGTACCTAAGTCTGAGCTCGAAGGAGAGATCGGTGACAACTTTGTGGGATTGCAAGCGCGTATGATGTCGCAAGCTATGCGTAAGTTGACAGCAGCTCTGTCGAAAAGCAATACATGTGCGATCTTCATTAACCAAATTCGCGAGAAGATCGGCGTGATGTACGGTAGCCCCGAGACTACAACAGGAGGCCGTGCTTTGAAGTTCTATGCATCTGTACGCCTGGACATTCGTCGCACCGGTGGCATTAAGGGAGCTGATAATTCCGAAGTGGGTAATCGTGTACGCGTGAAAGTGGCCAAGAACAAGCTTGCAGCACCTTTCCAAGTGGCAGAATTCGACATTCTGTTTAACGAAGGCATCTCACGCACAGGCTCTGTGATCGACATGGCGGTGGACTTCAACATTATAGAGAAAAAAGGCTCTTGGTTTAGCTACAAAGCCCAACGCTTAGGACAGGGACGCGAAATGGTGCGCGAAGAGCTCAAAAACAATATCAAGCTCCTAGAAGAGCTGGAGGGCCTGGTCCTTCAACAGTGCCGTGAGAAAGGCTTAGCCGCCCGAAGCAGCGCTCCTGCACCTGCAGAGGCACCTGAGGAAGGGTGAGAGAAAGGATAAAGGCTAAAGGATGAAAAAAGTAACGCGACTTATTTTTTCAACCTTCTCCCTTGTAATTCGATAGGATAAAATCACGGAACAAAACAAGGAAATAGCTCCATATATGGTTTGGAAGGATTATCATAAATTCTTCAGCTTTGTGATAAAAATCCGGAACTTTTCTAACTGATTTTCTTTTCGAGACCATTTTTCTACCTCGTTGAGATCGATCTCTTGTTCACGACAGATACTGATCGCCTGATTGAGCCCTTCTCTATCATTCCAATGATAAAAGCTTGCTAAGCGATCTTTCACACTATCCACAGGACGAAGCATTTTAATCGATCCTAAAGTAGTCTGTAATCTGTTGAATTCGCGAATGTGTTCCTTTCCTATCGCTACAGGAGGTGAAACAAACTCTATAAACCAAGGACATCCTTTATGTTGAAAGTATTTTTGCTTCTCAACAAAGCCTAGTTCTTTCAGAACAATTTTTACTTTTCCCATATCCTCGTAGGTTATGTAGTCAAGGTCATAGGATAGGTAGAGATTATTAGAGTAAATTGTCACGCACGCTCCTCCTACTAAGATGGTCTCAATGCCTCGTTTCCTTAGTTCTTCTGAAACATAGCCAGCAAATTCTCTGAGAGTTATCTTTTCCCAATCAATCATAGCGGTTTCCCTTGCCTTCGAGGACGCTTTCTAGTGATCGGTTCATAATATTTTTCCTTTATCTCCTTGGGGAAAAATTCATAAACATTTTGCAAAAACGCCCTTAGCTCATTTAGAAAAGGATAACGTGGATTGAACTGATAAATGAGTGTCTTTCCTTCTTTGTGACTAACAATCACATTGCCTTTTTCGAGCCTTGCTAATGCTCGCTGAAAGCTGAACAAGGGATTCTGAAAAGTGTTTCTAAGCTGTGAGGGATAACATTTCTCATTCACTAACAAGAAAAAAAGAACTTTCTCGATAATTGGATTGCCGAAAAGCGACTCTAACATGAACTACCTCCTTTTTTGGTCATGTTACCACCTTTTTTGGTAAATCACAAACTAAAAAAGAACTCATTCAGCCTTAATTTTTTCCCAAACATCGTTGCGGATGTCGTCGAAAGAACGTTCCGGTCCGAAGGTGTAGTTGTACATCTCTTTTCTGATTGGCGATAATTTTGCCTGATCGCTGTTTTTTTCTATGATGGAGTAAATATTAGGGTAATCATCGGGCTCTATAGTGACTCCACAACTATATAAGAGGGCAGATTGGTCTTCACTCTTTTTCCGGAACTTGTTTAGGAAAAACATGGGTCTATCGAATGCGAGAAAGTCGTAGCCGATGGAAGAGGAGTCTCCAATGTACAGGTCGGTATGGGCTAGGAGGGGATAAACGGGTGGAAAATCCTTGATGAATAGAATATTGCCTTTGTTTTCATATTTTCCAATGATTTGATAGTACTGAACGGTGTCATCCAGTTCAAGTCGTGGATGTAGTTTCACTACCATATTGAACATTTCCGGTAGCTTATCAAAAAGGGTTTGGGCAGCATCGAAGAAGGTAGAGGATTCTTCTATATCGAGCCAGGTTGGAGCGTAGAGGAGGAGGGGTTTTTTGGTATCGTCGAAAAAGCTAAGAATTTCATTGCGGACAATCTTCTCATAAAAAGCGCGATACTGTTTGAAGTAGGTATAGCGATAATTTCCGCAAAGGACATAGGAGCGCATGCGGTCCAAAATATGGTAATGGGAAAACATATCGAGCATGTTTTGTCCATAAACTAGGGTGATGTCCTCATCAACACACTTTTTTAAATGAAAGCCTTTGTCACTATATCCATGGGGACAGTGGACGACCCTTAATATTTTGTCATATTCTTTTTCTAGAAATCCATATCTCTCGCTAAAAATTTTCTGATCCCATGGGTCAGACATAAAGATCACATCATAATTGGAAAGCAGGAATTCAGGTGTTAGTTCCAGGTATTCTTGCCATTGGGCATTTAATCCCGGGTAATATTTTTTTCCGAGTTCGTAATCCCGCTCGTCAATAAATAGTAAGGGTATTTTCATTAAATTGCATACGGGGGCAAGATGGTCGATATAGTGTGTTTGATTGGCTGGATTAAGTCCGATCGCTTTTTTGTCAGATGGTGAGGTGGACATTCTTAAGATGTTTATGGATAAATTCGGCGCGTTTGTGTAATAGCTCTTCAGGTTTGCTGCTCTCTTCTCCTGTTTGTTTAATCAGATGCGCTCTCCGACAATTAAGGAATAGGGAATTTGCTTGGCGTAACGTCATGCCTTCCACCCAATTGAGTTCTATGCCTAACTTTAGAAGGCTTAGGGCGTTAAGTGCTTCGACGGCCTCGATTTGGTAGGAGTGAACTAAAATTCCGAATGCGCGGCTAATTTTGTCTTTAATTTCATTGTTATCTTCTTGAAGAATTTTACGTTTGGCGCTGTTTTCCTCAACAATGATCTTTGTAGCAAAAGTGCGCAATGAAGAGAGAATATTCTCCTCAGTGACTCCTAAGGTGTAATTATTTTGAACGACTAAGACGTCGCCAATGATTTCAGTGGGATTGCCTTGAATGCCTGAAATAATTAAATGGTCATCAGTAAGTTTTTCAAGGATGTTATCGATGGTTTCGGAATGGACAAGACTGGGGAGATGAAGGAGTACGGTAGCAATTAAAGCTGTGCCGCATTGATTAAAGTCAGAGGTCAAATATCCATATTTAGGCGAAAAGGCGTAGGAGACCTGTTTTCCAAGTGCTGTTTCGATCGCTACTAAGCGGTTCCAACTTTCCTCAAGTTCCCCTTTGCAATCTGTGATTTGAAATTGAATGTGATCTTTTATGTTTAATGTCGTGAGAAAAAGGCCGCTGTGATCAACTAAGAAAGCTTCTCCTGAATGTGCCTGATGCAACGACTGGATTAAAAAATGCTCCATGAGGAACTCTTTCTGCAGGGGGGAGATCTCGGAGGATAGAAAAACTTTCGGTTTTGATAGCTGTTCATTTGCGAGAAGATGTTTGCTAATTAAAGAAATGATCTGTTTCTGGCGGTCAGTCTCTAATTTTGTGGGGAATTTAAATTTTTCAATATTTCTTTTAAGG
>Ga0207151_1213_pt1 | contig 11594 bp, 9 predicted proteins | sample Alteio_BWMinHeat_29_FD_153523 | JGI IMG/M metagenome (GOLD analysis project Ga0207151, IMG submission 153523) | Enriched cells from forest soil in Barre Woods Harvard Forest LTER site, Petersham, Massachusetts, United States -... | ecosystem: Environmental > Terrestrial > Soil > Temperate forest >... | reverse complement strand
AGGCTCTTTTTTTTGTTTAAAACGGATGAGGAATTGTAAGCTCTAATCTGTTACATCCCGATAATATAATTAAACATTAGCGGATTTTTAGTGTTGTAAATAGTTTTAAAACTCTATTACATTCAAATATTGAAGTGCATTGTAAAGGAGAGGTAGTAACAGTATGGCAAAACTGTTTTTGCTTTAATGTATTTATTGCCAATAGTTTAGGTGGGTTCTCGTATGTTTTGGCGTAATTGAAGATATCTGCAATCATTCAATACGCAACATTTCTGCAAAATGGGAAATCTATTTTCTTAATGACTTGTTAACGATATATAAATCAATTGTTAACAGTTTATAAAACTTATGATGTATTATGCTGGTTTTGCACTTTTGATTTAACAAATCGTCAAAACACACCAACCAACCAAACAAAGCCAAACAATTATGAAAAAGAACTACAATTCACTATCCTTCTTCCAGGCACAGTTAATGTGCAAGAATTTTCAACATCTTCGTGATCAGATGATCATAAATGAGCAAATGCAATTTCACCAAATTGTAGATGTTGTAATAGCTCCTTTTGATTCATATAACAAACTAGTGTTTGTAGGCAACTATAATAATAGCCAGAATGCGGTAGCTGCTATCGAATTTTATAAGGTCTCTTTTTATGATGTTGTCATCATTATGCGCGAGATCAGTTTTGATGAATCAGAACCGATCATCCGTTATAAAGAGCTGCGTAAATATTTGGATGATGTGAACATCAGCTATGAGAATGACATGATAGATGAAAGCCCATTAATGGCTGCGCCTATTTTTGTAGCACGAAATGTTGCTTAACAATTCATAACTGAGAGAGTAATGATCATTTTTTTGCTATACCTTCTGTATAAGCGTGCCACTTATCTATTACCTGCTGCATATCTTCCGGCAGTTCAGAATTGAATTGTATCCATTGATGTGTAGTAGGGTGGGTAAAGCCTAATTCTTTAGCATGCAAAGCATGGCGTGGTAATAGTTTAAAACAGTTGTCTACAAACTGTTTGTATTTGGCAAACACCGTGCCTTTTACTATCCTGTTCCCACCATAGGTAGCATCATTGAATAGAGGATGTCCGATCAGTTTCATATGTACACGTATCTGGTGGGTACGGCCAGTCTCAAGTCTTAATTCAATAAGTGTTACATAATTGAAGCGTTCCAATACTTTGTAGTGTGTAATGGCTTCTTTACCATAATCCCCATCCGGGAATGCATCCATGATCTTACGAAAGCGAAGATTACGTCCGATATGTGCCACAATTGTACCTTCATCATTTGGCAGGTCACCCCATGCAAGGGCTATATAGCGACGGTAAACTGTATGTTTCTTGAATTGTGCGGCTATGTCTGTCATTGCAGCATCTGTTTTGGCAATAACTACCAGCCCACTTGTATCTTTATCTATACGATGCACCAGGCCTACACGTGGCAATGATGTAGTATCTACATGTTCTTTTTGAAGGTACCATGCCAATCCGTTGACTAATGTGCCTGTATAGTTACCACATCCCGGATGGACAACCATACCGGCATGTTTATTTACGATCAGTACGCTATCATCTTCATAGGCTATTTCCAAAGGCAATTCTTCAGGTATTACTTCAGAAGAATCATATTTGCGTGTTTCTAATACAACTATCTCATCTTCCGGTCTTACCCTATAATTGGGTTTTACGGCCTCTCCATTTACAGTTACAAAGCCCTGCTGAACAGCTTGTTGTACTTTATTGCGGGTAGCACCTACCAGTCTGTGCATCAGGAATTTATCTATACGCAAGGGTTCCTGGCGTTTATTGGTCTTGATTCTTAAACGTTCTACGGGTTCCTCCAGTTGCTCCTCGGCTTCGGGTTCCTCATCGTCCCATACGTCTTCTGTTTCGTCTATCTCGTTATCGGGCATTGGTTAATTTGGGTGCAATTTACAAAGAACCGCCTTATTTTATTAAATGTACAATTGAGGATATATTGCCATCACTCAATTTTAAAAAATACATTCCATTCGACATCAATTCATTATTGATTTGGAAAGAAAATGTGTTATTTGTTTTTGGGATACTATTGCTATAGACACATCTCCCTATAATATTATATACTTCGGCTAGCAAAGTCTGACCATTAGTATATACGGTAATATTCCAGTAAGCATTTGCCGGGTTTGGATAAACAGAGACTTTCATACATGCGTTATTCTCAATTTTAGTAACACCTACAGGACCATTTACTACAAGAAATTGTCCCATCATCCCATCATCCTCGTGCATCAATATATGGCAGTGATACATGAATGGGGTGGTGGAGTCTGCAAAATCCGTGAACCTTACAATGAACCTTGCCGAATCATATGGTGGTACTAAAATGACATCTTTTTTTCCTTTTTCTATATTGTCTGGTGCTACGCCATGCCTGTCAAGAATATAAAAATGCTCATCATGAATATGGAAGGGGTGGGCAACCATTGTGTTATTTACCACTTTCCATATTTCTGTATGGTTGATTGGAATGGTGTAATCTATCCTGTCCATATTGAACAGGCTGTCATTAAAATAAAATGGCCCATCCATTACCATAGCGCTGTCTCCAGATATGTATATCCTGCGGGTAATATAGGCACTGCTTTCGGGGTAAGCAGTATCCGGTACAAGACTTGAAGCTATTGTAGTAATGGGGCTGGTTATAGCCGTATCAATGATGATCTTCAGAATATTAAAATCAATACCATTCAATGGACTGTTCATTGGTGGAGCCCATGATGGCATAGGCATTGTTGGACCGCCCTGAATGCCCATTGGCAGTTCAGACGCATAGCTCATCAGATAAATAGTTTGGCCAGTCATCCCGGTCATGTTCAATAGTATTTCAGCACGTTCTCCGGGTGATAACCTGATGCGGGTTGAAGAGACTGGTGCTGGTAATAAGCCATCATCATTACCTATAACACTAAAGGTTTTACTTCCTGAAAAGCCAAAATTGAAAGTTCTTTCTCCGCTTGCATTCAGCAAACGCAATCTTACAACTTGTGCGGGCATATGCACAAATGGATTGATAGTGCCATTGACCAATAAGATACTATCCTGCATGCCACGTGGCATGATCTGGTGCAGGCTATCCAATTCGCCACATTGTACTATTATTGGGAAATCGTCTACACTATATTTTCGAGGTAAATTAAGTACAGTCTCTTCACTATCTCTTACTATTATCAAACCAGCAATACCCATTAAAGCCTGCTTAGCAGTTTTACCCATCATGTGGGAGTGGTACCAATAAGTGGCTGCTTTGTTCCTTATTTTAAACTTCGGGTTCCAGCTACTACCATCATATATCATGGTGTGAGGTCCCCCATCGTTCTTTGCTGCTACATGCATACCATGCCAGTGAACAGTAGTAGTATCTCCTATATTGTTGTTGACAGTTATGTTCAAACTATCATTCTTTCTCCATATCAAAGTAGGCCCCTGGTAGTGGTTGCTATTGATGCCATAGGTGTTTGTTTTTTTGCCTGGCAGGAACTGCACGCTGTCTTTATGCAGGCTCAAAGAAAATGAAGTACCAGATAAGGTGTCAGGTATTGCTAAAGGGTTTTGACCAATGCTGTTTATTGAAAATAGCAATCCCGATATTAGTAGTAATTTTTTCATGACCATTACTTAAAAAAACATGGCGGAAATACTTCCGCCATGCTTGAATAATTATTGAACAATTAGTTTTTGTACCTGGTCGCCAAGTTGATTGGATATTTTTACAAAATAAGTGCCCGTTTGTAAGCCTTGGATATTCATGGTGAATTTATTCGTGCCGGCAGATAATATGTCTTCTTTAACGATCTTGCCAACCACATCTATACATTGTATTTTAGTTCCTGTTACGAGGTTATTTGACTCGATGATAACAAGATTTTTAGTTGGGTTAGGGTATATACTAAAATTATTGTTGAGCAATGTATTTGCAACTGCAGTGCCCGGAACACTTCCGGCAAACGCAAGATTGTCAATGTATAAATAGCTGTTATTTACCGGGGATGCACCGCTTGCTGATAAAATTATTATCGCACTGTCTGGGTATGAACCACTGAGGTAATTTAAATTGATAGTAAATGTTCCCCATGCCATAACCATACCAGTAAGGTTTTGTAATGCAACTGCTACAGTATCCCTTTTCATTGTGGTTGTATTCCATTTTGTAAGTTGTGTATATATGAATCCTTGGTCACTGCCATATGCCATATATTGCCAACTTCCTGTAAGGCTTTGTGGACGACTAGCAAGTGCAAAGCCTGATTGCGGCTGCATGGTTGTAGCATTCATTTTTCCGCTAATGGCTATTCCTGGTACTACTCCCAAGCCCGCATTTTTTGATACCAGTTTAAGAAAATAACTTCCCGGATTGCCGGGAGTACCTTGCATGCAACTATAAACACTCAGAGAGCTGGTCATTGAATCAAGATTGTCCCAACCTGTTGGGGTCATATAAGAACCCGTATTTGTCCATGTTTCAAAACCACTATTGGGGATCTGTGCTATTGCACTGCTATTGCAAATAACTGCAGATAATAGAATAATTATTCTTTTCATTTTATATAGAATTAGATTGTTACGGAGATTATTATGTTAATCGATTATGTAAATAAAGGTAGCTACACACCTTGCGGTGTGAAAAGATCAAACTCTGAATGTTGCGTGCAATATATAAAGTGGGGGACTATTTTTTTCTAATGGAGGAGGCCGTAAATGATAAAAAACCGCTTCAGGGTATGACTGATTTTTCACTGAAAGACCAGTATACGTCTGGAAGGCTTTATTAATTTCAGGATTGTGATATAGCGCTTTGGAAATTGTTTTTTGATGTTCCTGTTTTTCGATTTTTACGATCTTATCCTTACAACATTTATCTTTTTTCTTAGTCCCGCAACAACCTTTGTCGTCCTTATCGGGTAGTAATCCAAAATGTTTTAATGTATTGCCGCAATAATGAAATGAAATAGACACACCTGTAACACCAATAGTGTACAGGCACATAAGAACTATGACAAGTGCTTTTTTCATTCTGTTGACTGATCCAAATATATGAATATAAATTGGTTCACTATCAATGGAATAGGAATCTGGTCAAAACAAAAATGCAATAAATAATAATGTAGTGCGTATTTTAATTCACTGATGGTTTCAGAGTAGAACCAGGTTGAGATCCGGCATTTCTCCTCATTATGATCTCTCTGTGTCTTGCAAGTTTTTTTCTGCGTAAATAGTAAAGGATAGCAAATAAACTTGTAGCTACTGCAATGATACTGCCAAGTGCAATATTTGGTTCCATATCCTGAACTAACAGTGCCACGATAATAATGAGGATGTTAGAGATGACAAGTATGGTAACACTGCTGGGATGTGTGTAACCAAGGTCAAGCAGATAATGATGCAAGTGGTTGCGATCTGCTTTGAATGGGGAGCCTCCTTTAATGATGCGGCTAGCAAATACACGAAAAGAATCGAAAACAGGAACGAATAATAAAGAAAGTACAACTAGTGTTGCGCCTTTATGTGTATGTACGTATTTTGAAAGATTAGTATGCACGTCGGGCTTTGGGTAGGCATGCAGAAAAACGATACAAAGAAGTGCAATAGTAAACCCAATAAGTAATGAACCAGTATCACCCATAAATATTTTGGCAGGTGCCATATTGAATTTAAGAAACCCAATAATAGCCCCCATCAGGCTGAATGACATTACAGCAGCACTGATATTATTGAGCATTGCAAATCCCATCCCTAACAAAAACGTTACAAGAACCCCTATAGAACCAGCGAGCCCATCTATGCCGTCTATCAGGTTGAATGCATTTGTTACAAAAACACAACCAATAACAGTAAAGGCAACACCATACCAATAAGGCATATCCTGTATGCCAAACAATCCGTGTAAAGAGTTGATTCGGAATATATCTGTGTCTTCTAAGCGAATATCCTTGTGGGCAAGACAGATAGTGATAACAGCAGCAATAAACTGAGCAACAAATTTTTTCTTAGCACTTAATGAAACTAGGTCATCATTAATGCCGGTTAGAAAAAGTACAATTGATGATGCAATAATATAATTCCAGTAGTCAGAAATATGAAGACCAGGATTACCTTTATCAGCAATGGATATGAATAGAGAAGTAATGGTAATGTAAGAGAAGAATATGCCAATACCACCAAGGTTAGGGATGGTGTTTAAATGTAATTTTCTTTCACCATCAGGTTTGTCATACAATTTCTTCCGCTTGGTCACATATATGATCCTTGGTATGCTTACCAAACTGGTAAACAGAGCGCATACAAACGTAAGCAAATATAAAATATATGGTGGTAATGCCAACATGTATGTTATACAGGAGGTTATTTTTTTATGAGATTATATATTTCTTTGTTCTTAAAACAAATGTACTGGTTTGTAATTAACTATTTGTAGTAATAACAAGTCAATAAAATATGAGCAATAATACTATGTAAATTGCGTTCAGCTTAATTGTTTTAAAGTGGTTACTATCCTTTCTGCTGCATTTCCATCCCACATATATGGTGGGTTTCCCTTATTCCATTTGCCTGAATGCAATAATTTGAATGCCGCATATATTGTTCTTTCCTCGGTTCCTATCAACTCGTTCGACCCATAAAAACAGGTTTCAGGATGCAGACAATAGTCTTGTAGTGTCATGCAAGGTACAGCCATAAGGGTTGTTTCCATTTGCACCGTATCAGCGTCAGTAATTACTGCAAGGGCATTTTGAATTAAGTAATTAAAATGAAAATAATTCATAGGTTGGGTAAGGAATAAGTTTGTTGCCCGCATACCTATCTCTTTTGCTATTTCAACATCACCGGCATCAATAGTAAATATAACGGGCATTCCTTTTGAAGATTGAATGATAGGCACTAAAATAGCTTTTAGCTTTTCGGTGTTTAACATTAGTTCCCTGCCATGCAGTCTTAAAACAAAATATTCCTGTGGACGTAATTGTAGTTTTTCCCAAAGTCTTGGTTGTGCAAAATGGTTTTGCCATTCTATAATTGTATCGGCAATAGTATTTCCGGTAAGAAATATCTGCTCTTCAGGAATTCCTGTTATCCGCAAATTCTCATTTGCATTATGAGAAGTAGTAAAATAATAATCAGTTACAGCATCTATCAATATGCCATTCACCTCTTCAACCGATGCAGGGTCAGCTCTCAAACCGGCGTCATAATGCATCACTAATATCTGCTTATGTTTCTTTGCGGTAATAGCGCAAGCCATGGCAGCAACCGTATTGCCCGTAACAAAAACAATGTCTGGTTTTTTATCTGCTATAATTTGCTCATAGCTGGTCATTAGCAAAGCAGCTTTTTCGGTTTCTGTTCCTTCCTGTATGCCTAATGAATAATGTGGTTTGGGTAAATTTAATTGTTCGAGAAAATTAATAAAATTATCATCAACCTTGTCGCTATAAACTATCCTGAAAAGGATATCATAACCTTTTTGTTGTTCCTGCCTGATAGCATATATCACAGGAGCTATCTTAATAAATGTACTTCGCTTATCAGCTATTAGATCGATGAGCATACCCCTCCTGTATAAACAATATCGTTTTTGTAAATATACGGTAAACTAATGCGCAATAGCTTAGCAGATAATTTCTATATTCTTATGGTGGATAACTCTGCTTTAAATGTTGATTAGTTTCTAGTTAACGATGAACAGTGAACAATGAATGCCATGCCGAGAGCAGTAATCTGGTTGTAGATAATTTTAATTTATATTTATTGGGGTGCAAGAGTTTTAATTCCTAATTTTTAATTCCCATTTTTCGGGTAAATTGATAGATATTAAAGTCAGGGCTTCTTATTGCTTCTGCTAGGGTGTTTCTAAGTTGTTCCTTGTCTATATCTTTCATTCTTTCTGCCTGTAATAGTTGCCAGCATTTCTCGGCCATAAGGTGCAACCTCTTTTCGGGCATTTTGTTTTGTTCGTGTAATATCTTTTCTATTGCAGTAGCCAGTTCTTCAATACCTTTTTGTTCTGTTGCTGTTGTTTTTACAACGGGAGTTTCATTGCCCTCATTTGCTTTTTCATGGGTCATAATGCGAAGGTTATTATACATGCCTTCGGCTTCCTCCCTATCTGCTTTATTTACCACAAATACATTGGCGATCTCCATGATACCGGCTTTCATGGTCTGTATCTTATCTCCACCTTCCGGCACCATGGCAACTACGGTACAGTCTGCGAGTCCTGCTATTTCTACTTCACTTTGCCCTACACCTACAGTTTCAACTAATATGATATCGAAAGGAGCGTTTTTTACCACATCTGTTATCTCAATGATCTTAGCGCTTAATCCGCCCAAAGCACCACGAGTGGCAATAGAACGTATATACACATTGGGGTTGGTATAAAAGTCACTCATACGGATACGATCTCCAAGTACAGCACCATAATTGAAAGGTGAAGATGGGTCAACTGCAATTACGGCTATCTTCTTTTTGTTTTTTGTCCAGTGGTGCAGCAGAGCATTCACTAAAGTACTCTTGCCTGCACCAGGTGCACCTGTAATGCCCACAACTCTTGCTGTACGGGTATCTTTAAGTTGAAGTAGTAATTCTTTACTTCCCGTCAATTCATTTTCTACCAGTGTAATGCCTTTCGCCAATGCATAATGATCTCCTGCCTGTATCTCAGAAAGTAATTGTGTTATTTTATCTAAAGTACCCTGTGCCATGAAAAGACAAATATACCCTAAGGCTTTTGAAATGAATATATAAGCAAGAAATAAGACTGAAATTAGCTTTTGCTTATTGACTTTACAACAAAAAATATATACGTTTGTTGCGCCTCATTATAAACGACAAATTTATATAAGCTTACCAGTTCTTTTACTTTACCGAATATATGATGCCCATAGTTGCGAACAACATGAATGCTTAACAGCGTAATTGCAATTTTTTTTGATTGTTGAATAGGTATTTACGAATATATCAAACACTTAAAATAAATAAATCTATGGGTACATTTGACACGGGCTCTACGGGCTTTATGCTGCTAGCTACAAGTCTTGTTATGCTTATGACACCAGGTCTGGCATTTTTCTATGGTGGTCTGGCAGGAAGGCGAAATATACTCGGTATCATGATACAGAGTTTTGTATCAATGGGTATAACTACGATACTTTGGTTCATCTGCGGTTATTCTTTGTGTTTTAGTGGTGATGCCATGGGTGGTATCATTGGTAACCTCGATAAAGCTTTTATGCATGGAGTAGATCTTAATTCTCCTTTTCCCGGTAATCATAAAATACCTGAATTTGTTTTTATCGCTTACCAGATGATGTTTGCCATTATCACACCAGCACTTATTACAGGTGCATTTGTGAACAGGGTCACTTTTAAGTCTTATTTAGTGTTCTTAGTGCTATGGCAGTTGCTGGTGTACTATCCTTTTGCACATATGGTATGGGGTGGTGGCTTATTGGCACAATGGGGAGTGCGTGATTTTGCAGGTGGTATAGTAGTTCATGCCACAGCCGGATTTGCGGCTTTGGCTTCTGTAATATATGTTGGTAAGCGTAGAGACAAGGTATCACCACCTAACAGCATACCGCTTATAGCTATAGGTACGGGCCTGTTATGGTTTGGTTGGTATGGTTTTAATGCCGGTAGCGAACTTGATGTGGATGCCATAACAGGTCTTGCGTTTTTAAATACAGATGTCGCTGCTTCTTTTGCGGCTATCACTTGGTTGATCATTGAATGGAGCTTGGTGAAAAAACCTAAGTTTGTTGGTTTACTTACAGGTGCTGTTGCTGGTCTGGCAACTATTACTCCTGCTGCCGGTTTCGTTTCTCTTCCGTCTGCTGTTATGATAGGTATAGCATCAGGTGGTATTTGCTACCTGGCGGTGCATTTGAAAAACAAAATGGGCTGGGATGATGCTTTGGATGTATGGGGCGTGCATGGTATAGGTGGTTGTTTGGGTACCATACTCTTAGGCGTATTTGCGCTTAAATCTGTAAATGCAAATGGGGCAGATGGATTATTAGCAGGTGGAACCACATTCTTTATACACCAGGTAGTGGCAGTAGTAGTAGCCTGCGTATATGCATTTGTATTTACGTACATCATGCTGGCATTAATAAATGTGTTTACCAGGGTAAAAGTTGATGCTGTCCTCGAGGACAAAGGGCTGGACGAGGCGCTGCATGGAGAACAGGCATATGACACAGGGGTGTTATAATTTCTATATTGAACGTATATCAAAGGTGCAAATGGGAACATTTGTGCCTTTGTTTATAATGACAGTCTTAGACTAAAACATCGAAAAAAAAGCGATACAGTCTATAACTATTTATTGTTTTATCTTGCCCGCACTAAAAATGCTTTCTAAACGTTATAAGAGCAATAGACATAACCAGTGATCAAAGAACAACTAACAGGAAATAAATTATTATCTAAAGCCAATATCGCATTTTTTATTGCCTTATGTACCTTGTTTGGGTTGTTTTCTGCTCGGGCGGTAAATTCATTAGGAATGTTTGCATTTGGTGTAGTGGCATTATGGGGTGTACATCCTAAAAAATGGTTCAAAGATACCTGGTGGATATTGGGTGTGCTATGGGTAGGGTACTATGCAGTTTCTTATTTCTGGTCGGCTAATAATGGTAATTGGCATGAGCGTATTGAGACCAAATTACCTTTTCTTATTTTGCCTTTAGCATTTACATTTCTACCTGCTTTATCAAAAAAGCAATTAAGACTATATACCGTTTTCGCAGCCATTTTATTATGGGCCGGTATCATTTATACAGCTATAATTTATTTTCACGACCCTATCTATTATCAGAAACAATATAGCTATTCAAATATACTGCCAGTTTTAATGGGGAACGACCATATTTGTTTTAGCATCACAGTAACTCTATATATTATTTGGAGCATTTCTTTCTGGCAACAGTTAGGTAGTAAAATTTTGAAATGGTTTATTGGTATATCTATTGCTGCACTTGTAATATACCTTCATTTTCTTTCCGCCAAAACAGGCTTGTTTGCATTGTATTTATTTTTTCTTGCATGGGGCATTTATATCGCGATGAAGAAAAATAAAACCTTAGGTATTGGTATACTGGCAGGGGGCGCCTTATTTGTTTTTATTGCGTTCACCTATATACCTACATTTAAATTAAGAACGATGTATGTATTTAATACATACAGGGAATATAAGTCCGGCAATGTATCTGTAGACTTTAGTGATATGGGCAGAATGGTGTCTTACGATATTGCAACTAAACTGATCAAAGAACATCCTTTGGCAGGCGTAGGGGCAGGTGACATACTGGATGAAATGAAAAAAGGCTATGACAGGTGGTATCCACAAGTGCGTGACGAACAAAGATTGTTCCCTCACAACCAGTTCCTGACTGTTGGTTTGGGTTGTGGTATACCTGCTATGTTGCTTTTTGCAGTATGGGCATTTTTTCCCTTATTTAAGTTCTCCCATGGTAAGAACGGTTTCTTCTTTTTTTGTTCATGGCTTGCATTAATGGTGCCTTTAATGGTAGA
>Ga0207151_1210_pt1 | contig 11675 bp, 12 predicted proteins | sample Alteio_BWMinHeat_29_FD_153523 | JGI IMG/M metagenome (GOLD analysis project Ga0207151, IMG submission 153523) | Enriched cells from forest soil in Barre Woods Harvard Forest LTER site, Petersham, Massachusetts, United States -... | ecosystem: Environmental > Terrestrial > Soil > Temperate forest >... | reverse complement strand
TCACCTGCGCGTCGACCTGTGTGTGCGGGTAGTAGTAAACGTCCCCGTTCGGACCTTTGATCCCGCCGTCAGCGCCGTCCTGGAAGTTGTAGAAGAAAATGCTCCGGTCATTGTGTGTTAAGCCCATCCGTGCAGAGATAGGGCCCTTGTCGTAGGTTGCTTCGAAATTCCAGTTGTTGGGAGCCTGGCGAAGCAGCGAGGGATTATCTTGGCGAGTCGGCTTTCCGGTGTTCGGGTCGATGGGGAATTTAGCTTGCGACGTGGTGTAGCTATAATTCGCCGACACGCCCAAGCCGTTCAGAAGGCCCGGGAGAAAGCTAAAGTGCTGTTGCCAGGCGAACTCAACGCCAGTGATATACGCCTTGCGGCCATTGATGGGCTGGTGCTGCTGGAAGCTGGGAAATCTCTTATCCGTGGCCGGTAGCGTCGTCTGGATTTGAAAGATCGGATCGGACAAATCTTTGTAAAACCATCCGCCTTCAATGATTCCGACTGTCTTCAAGTAGTGTTCGAACAGCAAATCGAAGTCGTTGGCATGCGTGGGTCTAAGTGCCGGATTGCCGACCGTCACTCGGTTGCGGCCATTCTCCACTAGCTGGAAAGGCGGCAGGTCGGAGAAATTAGGACGCGCAATGCCTCTGCCGTAAGCTGCCCGAAGGTTGGTGCTTCCGTTGAAGTTGTACTGCACTTGCACGCTGGGCAGGAAATTGGTGTAGGTCTGCTCCCCTAGCGCGGGCGTGTCTCCCAGAAATATGAAATCGCCGGGGGCTCTGGAATTGAAGGAAATGGCTGCGACCGAACGCATGGCGGCTAATAGGGGCGGGCTACGCGCTTACGCAGGGCGTGCGGGTGAGGGGCTGCTTGAAACGATTGGCAACACACCGTTGTTGAGGCTTGAGCGCGTTGGCCGTGAGTTTAGCAGTGTGGAATTCTGTGCCAAGGCGGAGTGGTGCAATCCGGGCGGATCGGTGAAGGACCGGGCGGCGCTGAGCATGATTGAGGCGGGGTTGGCGAGCGGCGATTTGCATTCGGGAAAGACGATTATCGACGCAACCAGCGGGAATACGGGAATTGCTTACGCGATGATTGGGGCGGCGCTGGGGTATGCGGTGAAATTGTGTTTGCCAGACAGCGCTTCACAGGAGCGGAAGCGGATATTGGCGGCCTACGGCGCGGAGCTGGTGATCACGCCAGGCGATGAGGGAACCGACGGAGCGATACGGCGCGTACATGAGATTGTGGCTGCGGATAGAAAGAAGTATTTCTATCCGGATCAATACAGCAATCCGGCGAACTGGCAGGCGCACTACAGGGGGACAGCGAACGAGATTTGGCAGCAGACGGGCGGGCAGATCACCCATTTTGTTGCGGCGCTCGGGACGAGCGGAACATTTATTGGGACGACCCGGCGGTTGCGAGAGCTCGATCCGCGAATTCGGTGCATCAGCTTGCAGCCGGACAGCACGTTTCATGGGTTGGAAGGCTGGAAGCATATGCCGACGGCGTTGCGTCCGGCGATTTATGACCATACGCTGGCGGATGAGAACCTGGAGATTGAGACGGAGAGCGCCTACCGGCTGGTGAAGCGGCTGGCACGCGAGGAAGGGTTGCTGGTTAGTCCGAGCGCGGCGGCGGCACTGCTTGGATGCTTCCAGGTGGCGAAGGGGATTGCGCGGGATGAGCGGGCGGTGATCGTCACGGTGTTTGCGGATTCGGCGGCGAAATATTTGAATGAAAGATTTTGGGATGAAGAGTGAGGACCGCTTAGAAAGAGATAGCGCAGAGATGGCGCTGAGCAATCGCAAAGAAGGAAAGTTCGAGAAGGCATGAGCGAAGCGCAGAAACTTTGGATCGGGCAGGAACTGGCCGACAACATCGGCAAGCACGGGGCGGAAACGTATCCGCATGAGTGCTGCGGCGCGTTGCTGGGGCGCGATGCGAGCGAGGATGTGCGCGAAGTACGGGATCTTTTTCCGCTGGTGAACCGGCGGGATGATTCGCCGCGCAACCGCTTTTCGGTGACTGCGGAGGATGTGCGGGACGCGGAAAAGGCGGCGCGGGGTGCGGGCCTGGACGTGGTGGGCTGGTATCATTCACATCCCGATCATCCTGCGCGGCCGAGCGAATACGATCGCGATCATGCTTGGCCGTGGTACAGCTACATCATTGTTAGCGTGCAGGCCGGGTCGCCGCGGGACATGACTTCGTGGAGATTGAACGACGATCGCGCGGAGTTTTCCGTTGAGGAGATCGAGATTCGACGCCACGCGATGCCGTAACGGCGAGGCATGGTGTTACCAGCTTCGGGTGCTGCGAGCAAATCATCCCGTAAGAAAGTCTCTGAGGAGCCAAGTATGCCCGTGAAAGTGATTATTCCGACTCCGTTGCGACCTTACGCAGGGAAGCGGGAGTCGGCCGAATTTAGTGCGGCCACGGTTGGCGAAGCGCTGGGGCATCTGACGAAAGAGTTTGCGGATTTGCGCAAGCACTTGTTTACCGAAGAGGGGAAGCTGCGGAGCTTCGTGAATGTTTACGTGAACGACGAAGACATCCGGTATCTGGCGAAAGAGAATACCCCGACCAAAGACGGGGACGTGGTGAGTATCGTGCCGTCGATCGCGGGCGGCAATGGTTTGCGCGCCTAGAGTGAACTGGGAGAACAACGCATGGCTACGAAAGTATTGCCGCTGACGGGCAAGGTGCCTGCCACGAGCTTGTCGAACGACGAAATCCTGCGCTACAGCCGGCATTTGATCATGCCGGAGGTCGGCATGGAAGGGCAGCTCAAACTGAAGAACGCGAAAGTACTGCTGATCGGCACGGGCGGACTTGGCGCGCCCCTCGGTTTGTATCTCGCGGCCGCTGGAGTGGGAAGACTGGGACTGGTGGATTTTGATGTCGTGGATTTCACGAATCTGCAGCGGCAGGTGACGTTTGGAACCGACGATGTCGGCAAATACAAGAGCGAAGCGGCACGTACGCGGCTCTCAAATCTGAATCCGGCGATTGAGATTCAGAGTTTCGAGACGCAGTTGACCAGCGTTAATGCGCTCGAGCTGTTCAAGGATTTCGACATCATCGTCGATGGCACGGACAATTTTCCGACGCGCTATCTGGTGAATGATGCGTGCATACTTCTGGGCAAGCCCAACGTCTATGGATCGATTTTCCGGTTCGAAGGGCAGGCAACCGTTTTCGGAATGCCTGACGGTCCTTGCTATCGCTGCTTATATCCGGAACCGCCTCCGCCGGGGCTGGTGCCTTCCTGCGCGGAAGGCGGCGTGCTGGGCGTGTTGCCGGGAATCGTCGGCTCGATACAAGCGATGGAGACGATCAAGCTGATTCTGGGACGCGGCGATAGTCTCGCCGGGCGTTTGTTGTTGTTTGATGCGTTGGCGATGAAGTTCCGCGAGCTGAAGCTGCGCAAGAATCCCAACTGCCCGATGTGCGGACCAAACCGCACGATTCATGAACTGATCGACTACTACGAGTTCTGCGGAGTACGCGGTGAAGAAGCGCCGGCGCCGGATGTGCAGGTACCGGAGATTACGCCGCGTGAGCTGAAAGCGCGCCTCGACCGCGGCGATGACTTGTTCATTCTGGATGTGCGCGAGCCGCACGAATACCAGATTTGCAACCTCAAAGGGCAACTGATCCCTCTCGGGGAACTACCGCGGCGCGTGCATGAACTCGACTCTTCGCGCGAGATTGTGGCGCATTGCCGCAGCGGTAAGCGTTCCGCCGAAGCTGTCGATTTTCTGCGCAAGGCTGGCTTCCGCAAGACGCTCAGTCTCAAAGGCGGCATTCTCGCCTGGTCAGACGAAGTCGACCCATCCGTGCCAAAATACTAGCCGCAGCGGCGACTAAAGCATTCCAAGGAGCGACATGGCCCCGACCAAGATCACCGTGAACCACAATGGTTCACTACGCATCGAAGGCGATTTCGAAATTGTGGATCCCGAAGGGAAGGCCTTCGGATTGGCTGGCCGTACCATAATCGGACTATGCCGGTGTGGCCACTCCGCAAACAAGCCATTTTGCGACGGAAGTCACAAGGCGTGCAGCTTTGCCGATACCGTTGTGGCGCGTGAGTTGCCACCTGCACAGCCCAAGACCTAAGAAGCAGCGGCGCAGGAAAAGGGGTGTGCGCTCGCGTGAGAAAGTCTCACACTGAGACTAGGCCTGCCCGCCGTCGCCAATTTTCTCTAACTCTAACTAACTGAACCGGTTATTGGATATACCAGTGTGATTAGAGCCTTTTAACCTTGTCTCGCCCAGAGTCTCACGCCTTGCCTGATCCTCCCCTCTCGCACTTAAGCTCAATAAAATCAATGGTTTCAAACTCGCCAAAGGCTGTTGTTGGAACGGAGACTGACGTGCAATCCTCGGCAGTTGTCCTTGTTTCATCGGCATTTGGGGGGTTTCGTGGGAGGTTGGGCCAAACTCGTCGGGTTTCTCAGGAAAGAGCACACCCGCGTTCTCGTGGCTTTCTCGGCGGCCGTAACGGTTGCGTTCCTCGCCGCCGTTTTCTATCTGCGCCAACCGGAAATCTCAGGCTCTCCCCAGATTTATCTTTACCTCGAGGCCGGCGGAACGCTGCTGAGCTTTTGCTACGCCGCAAACGCGCTGGTGCGTTTTCGCGGAACGCATGATCGTACCGCGCTGATCCTCGCGTTCGGTTTCGTGCTTTCCGGCATCATTGAAACGGTCGGCTACTTCGGCCTCGATGAACTGCTTGCTTCGGGCCCCGCGGCACTGTCTCGCGTGCCCCTGGGCTGGATGGTTGCCCGCACCCTGCTCGCGGTGCTGTTGCTTGCCGCCATTGCCGTTGAGCGATTTCTGCCGACAGCGCGCCAACCGAGCAAAGAAACCGCTGGAGCGCTTTTGGTTGTCGCCATCGCGGCTTACGCGACGAGCGCTGCGTTTCTCGCCGCGCCCGCCTCGCCGGTCGCCCACCCCGACAGGCTACTCTCTCGTCCGTGGGACTTGCTGCCGGCGGCGTTGTTTCTGATCGCGGCAATTTGCTTTCGTGAGCGCTTGAACAACACCAAGCGTGGCAAGAGTACTGCAGGCGTCTACGACTACGCGCTGTTCTCCGTCGCATCTCTCAACGTAATCTGCCACATGTCTGCGGCTTTTTCGCGGCAGCTTTTTGACGGGCCGTTCTTCCTGGCGGAGTTAAGCAAAGTCGCTAGCTACATCATCATGCTTTCGGGTGCGCTGCTCGATCACGCCCGTTTGTTCGATCAAGTGCGCTCAATGGCGGTGAGCGATTCGCTCACCGGCCTGGCCAACTATCGGCGTTTGATCGGGGTGCTCGAAGCGGAGGTCGATCGCTCGCGACGCACCCAGCGCCCGTTCAGCGTGATCCTGCTCGATATGGACGGCCTGAAAGCCATCAACGATGAGTTCGGCCATCTCACCGGGAGCCGCGCGCTGGTGCGCCTCGGCAAAATCCTTCGCAATCATTCGAGGGCCATCGATACGGCAGCCCGCTACGGTGGCGACGAGTTCGCTCTCGTGCTTCCCGAGGCCACTCCGGATATCGCCACGCGCGTGCTCGGCCGAATTCGCGAACGCCTCGCTGCCGAGGCGGAACGGCCGGCACTCTCAGCGAGCGCCGGCGTCGCAGCGTTTCCGGAGGATGGCGACACTCCTGAAAAACTTTTGGCGGCTGCTGATCGTGCGCTCTATCGCATGAAGCACGATGGCGTGAGCAGCGTACGAAATCTCACCCGGATCGCTGCGTGCTTGTGAGGAGCAATGCCGAACCTGCCTCGCAAAATTCGCCATCCGTTTCATCGCACCGATCGCCGCATTCCCATGGAGATTCCGGTGATGCTCGATGGGCACCGGCAGGTGCCGGGCACGGAATCGACATTCACGGAGAACGTCAGTGCGAAGGGCGCGCGGGTTGTGAGCGTGCGCCGCTGGGAAACCAACGATCGGCTGACGATCGTTTCGCGTACCGGAGAGTTTCGCTCCTCAGCACGAGTAGCCTACTGCCAGGCACTACAAGGCGACGGCTTTGTAATTGGCGTGGAGTTCCTCGAGCCCAAAGGGCGATGGGTTGTTCAATCCCCAAGATAGCTTGACGAGGTCCAGCAAGCGGAAAAGGAGGGGAACGCCTGGAACAAGGAAAGTCAGATAACTGTCGCAGATGAAGCGCCGTGGCGGATCGAGAAGGAGACGCCCGGCGCTTCATCCTTTTTGCTCGAGACTCTTCGGCGAGTTGCAACTAACTATAAAGAGCAGAGGATTGCGCGGGTTTCGCTGCAAATCGTCGCGAAACGCCGGCTCCGCTGCTCCGGCATCCCCCGGGGAAAGGCTTGTTCAAACGCGTGCGCGGCTTCCTCCTGATTGGTCCGACGCCATGTCGTCCGTGCAAAACGTCGTAAAGGGGCCGGACCGCGCGGAGCAGACTTGCCGCGCATTAGCGCTTGCCTTCGCGCTGGAAGTTGCGCCCGGGCGCTCGTGCCAGTTCCTGTTCGTAGACATGAACCATTCCGTCCACCATGCGGTCAGCGGAAAAGCATTCTTCAACACGCCGCCGGCCGTTGCTGCCCAGCGTTTTTGCGAGTGCCGGGTCGGTCAGCAACCGGCGAATCGCCGCGCTTAGATCAGCGAGGTTAGCCGCTTCAATGAGCAGCCCGCTCCTTCCGTCTTCGATAATCTCTCCCAACGCGCCACGCCGGAACGCGATGGACGGAATTTCGTAGGCCATGGCCGCCAAAAGGGAATTGTTGAGCGCTTCGAAAAACGATGGCAGCAGAAAAACATCGACAGCGGCATAAACGCTCACCACATCCTTCACAAATCCAGCGAAAATGACCAGTCCAGAGATCTTGAGCTCTTGAGCCAACGTCTCGAGCTTGCCCCGGGAAGGCCCGTCACCTGCGAGGAGCAGCCGCAAACCCGGGAACTCGCCGCAGAGTTCGGCTGCCGCGCGAATCAGCCATTCTTGTCCCTTGTCCGGCAGGAGCACACCCACGCAGCCCAGTAGTGGCTCTCCCTCGGGTTGTTGCCAGCGTTGCCGCGCCGCCGCTCTTTGCGGTGGCGCAAAGCGCGGAGGGATCTCCGCGCCCTCAAAGACGACGGTCACTTTTTCCTTGGGAGCGCCAGAGGCTATCGCTTGGCCAGCCACCCACTCCGAGTTGGCAATGATCCGCGCGGCAGCCCTGTAGCGTGCCCGCGCAAGACGGCCCTGCCCGATCGGATAGCCCACGCGCCGTGAAATCACGACAGGTACTTGCTGGTGCGCGCGCGCCAACCAGGCCGCGGTAACCGCATGCGCTTCGTTGGCATGGACCAAATCGAAGTCTCGCGTTTTGAGGACTTCCCGCACTATGCGCGCTGCAGGCAGTTGCAGCAGTCCGCGCGCTGCGAAATGCACCGGCACGCCCGCTTCCGCAGCACGCTCGCCAAGCGCCGATCCAACAGTAGCCACCAGTCCTGGAAGGTGGCCGCGCGCTTGCAATCCCTTCAGAAGCAGCAAGGCCTGGTTTTGTCCGCCACGCCAAGCCGTTTCCAGATCCACAAGCAGCGGCTTCACGAAATCTCTCCGCGCCGGCTTTTGCCCGTTGCAATCAGCTTCCCGAGTTTGCTGTATTTCAACCGTACCGAGCGCGCGGCCATCTGCGCGATCAGCGCTCCGCGGTAGCCGTCCAGAAATCCGCCGCGCAGAAAATAGTTCTGAAACCAGCTCCACGGAGTGGCCAGCCACACGGCTGCACGCCAGCTGCGTTTGCCCGCCGCGTACATCTGCTGCGCCGCCAGGGTGGTATAGCGTTCTACTTTGCCTTCATGCTCGGCAAACGATTCCACGGTGTAGTGCAGCAAATCCCCCTGCAAACGACCCGGCGGCCCTGCAAAGCGCAGCGCTTCATGAATGATCCCGGTAAACCTGGCGGAATCGCGCCGGTACAGCCGCCGCTGGAAATCCGGGTACCAGCCGGAGTGCCGGATCCATTTGCCCAGGTACCACGCTCGCCGCGGCATTTCGTAGACCAGCGCCTTCGGTTTGCGCTTTTTCCAGTCCAGCAGCGAGCTTTGCAGCGCGCTGCTCAGCTCCTCGTCTGCATCGGTGGACAGGATCCAATCGTTACTTGCGCATGCGGCCGCAAAATTCTTCTGCTCGGCGTAGTTGGTCCATGCTCGCGTGAAAAAGCGCGCGCCATGCTCGCGAGCGATTGCCTCGGTGCGGTCGATGCTCCCGGCGTCCACCAGCACAATCTCGTCGGCAACTTCCTTGAGGGATGCCAGTGCGCGGGAGAGATTGCGCTCTTCATTCAGTGTGATCAAGCAGGCGGAGATGCGTTGCGAGGGGTGCACGGCGCGCAGGAATGGCCGGGAGTATCTTACACCGCCAAAAGCGGGGACTGTCAAAAGCAAGGTCCTTCAAGAGTGGTTCATTTCGGCAGGAAGTTTATTCGGAGCACGCTGGTGCCCACGCGAAACTCGCTGCCATCCTGCAGCATGGCCGCGCGCACACGCTCTCCGTCAAAAAATGTTCCGTTGGTCGAATCCATATCTTTCAAATTAATGTGGTCGTCGCGTACCTCGAGCAGGCAGTGATGCCGCGAGATTTCCGGATCGACAAGTGCGACGTCCGCACCTTTGCGCCCGATGACCACGCGCGCTTTCGCAAGTTTGTAAGTTCCGCCTTTGGCCGGTCCTTCCATTACGGTGAGCACAACCGTTGCACTGGCCGGCAGCTTCAGCCCGGGGTCTTCCGGGGGCAACCGGAGATTCGACGACGAAGCGTTGGCCCGCGCAAACGAAGGCAGCGGCGAGATCACCATGGTGGCGTCCACTCGCCTCTGGATCTCCACCACCGTGGATTGGCCGCATTTCGAGCAACGGAACTTTACCTTCGGATGTTTGTTGACATCCGCATCCTTCAGCGCGTGTTTCTCTCCACAATGGATGCACGCTGTTTCCATTCCTCCAAGCTACCACGCGCAGCCGGGTGTCGCCTCCTTACGCCTAGATGCATGCCGCATCGGTTACTCGAAGAAGGCTGACAGCGGGACTGTTTCGCTCAGCAAGACCCTCCCTCAGGCGCGGCAATCGCTGCCTGTGTTAGGATTACTGTTTGCAGCCAACCTGGGAGAATCTGCCGTGTCCGAGCACATTTCGCGCAAAGAGCTGAAGCAGGACAAAATCAAGGAGACTTTCGCGCACGGCGCGGAAGCCGTGATTTCTCATCGCTTCATCACGCTGGTAGTGCTGCTGGTTGTTCTCGTCGTGGTGGGTACCTGGAGCGGCTGGCGAATCTATACCGACCGCCAAACCGTGCACGCTTCCACGGGATTCAACGACGCCATGAAGGTGTACACCGCCCGGATCGGGCCAGCCGACCCGACACAACCCGGCGAGCCAGCCTTTCCCGATGAGCTCTCGCGCTCTAATGCAGCTCAGCAGAAGTTTGTCCAAGTTGCCGACAAATATCCCGGCAACTACTATGGGCGTCTCGCTCGTTATTATTCCGCGCTTTGCCTTGAAGACAGCGAGCGATTAAACCAGGCTCTTGAAGAGCTCAAGAAGATCAGCAACACCGGCGATGCGGAAATCGTGGCGCTTTCCCAATACCAAACGGCGGTGATCTACTCGCGGACGGGAAAGGCCGATGATGCGGTGAAGATCTATCGCGCGCTCGCCGACAAGCAATCAGTTCTCGTGCCCCGCCCGCTGGTTCTCCTCGAACTCGCCAACCTGTTGCGCTCGAGCAATACCAAGGAAGCGCTAAGCGTCTACGAACAGATCAAAAAAGAGTTTCCAGATACCTCCATCGCCGAAGAAGCCGATAAGGGGATGAGCACGATTTCACCGAAGTCTTAATTCACGCGAGCGCTTGAGCGCACCGCGCGAAGTTCGATCCGGGAGCGGCTTATCCAAACTCTCCAACCATTGGCGCCGTGGGCCATGCGAGCCGAAGCGTCCCGCGGCCGCCGCTTTCCTGAAGCGCCGCATCCTTACCGCAGTGAATTCGCGCGCGACCGCGACCGCATCGTGCACTCCCGCGCCTTTCGCCGCTTGGAAGCGAAAACGCAGGTGTTCACCACTCGCTACTCCGATCATTTTCGCAATCGCCTCACCCATACTCTCGAAGTCTCGCAGATCGCCCGAACCGTAGCCGCCGCACTCGGCGCGAATACCGAGCTGGCCGAAGCCCTCGCGTTGGTCCACGATATCGGCCACCCCCCGTTCGGCCACTCCGGGGAGCGCAAACTCGACGAGATGATGCGCGCCCACGGCGGCGGCTTCAACCACAACCTGCACGCGCTGCGCATCGTCGAGCAGTTCGAGCACCGCTATCTCGATTTTTCCGGCCTGAATCTCACCTTCGAAGTCCGCGAAGGCATCATCAAACATTCCCGCGACTATCCGCCGATGAAATTTCCCCAGCTCGCGGAGTATCTGCTCGATCAGCGCCCCCCGCTCGAGGCGCAGTTGATTGATTGGGTCGACGAGATCGCCTACAACACTGCCGATCTCGACGATGCCCGCGAAGCGGATTTGCTCGATCTCTCCGCTCTTTGCGAGGAAGTGCCCGCCTTTCGCGAGGCTTTTGCTCGCGTTGACGCCGAGCATCCCTCCGGACGCGACAAGCTCAAATTCAACGAAGCCCTGAAACGCATTCTCGATTTTCTCGCCACCGATTTGATTCAATCCACCGAGCAGCGTCTCCGCGCGTTCGGGCCCGTGACCGTCGAAGACGTTCGGACCGCCCCCAACCGCCTCGCCGGGTTCAGCGATGCTGCCGCCGAGCGCAACGCTGAACTCAAACGCTTTCTCTTTACCCACATTTACAACCATCCGGCTATTACCGAGGATCGCGACCGCTCCGTGCGATGCCTCGAAGAGCTGTTCAGCTATTACGTCGCCATGCCCAAGTCCATGCCGTCGTCCTACGAAGAGCTCGCGCAATCCTCGCCACGCTATATTGTCGTTTGCGATTACATCGCCGGCATGACCGACCAGTTCCTGCTCCGCCAGCATGCCGAACATTTCAGCGTCTAGAGGCTCGGCGCCACTAGCGGCCTACATCCATCTACCTGTTTTTTTTCCGTCCGCCGCTGCGCCTAAGATAGACTCTCGTGTGCACCGGCTCGGTCACGGAAACCCCATGATGCGGTTCATCGCGAAATTCCTCGCTGCGATCCTCCTCGGCTGGTTCGGCCCCGCTGCGTCCAGCGCGCAGTTGTCGTCCCTGCTCCCCGGCCAAACGGTATCGCAGCCGGCCCCCGGCACACCAGGGTCGGCACAGCCAGCCGATTTTCTCGGGCGCGAAACGCCGCACGGTTCGATCGTGGGCTTCCTGCGGGCCGCACAGGAGGAAAAATATTCGATCGCCACCCAGTATTTCCAGCCCGCTGCCGGGCGCCACCATCCGTCGCCGGAGCAGGAGCGAGAACTAGCCGAAGATTTGCTCGCGATTCTCAATCAGAAATTCGGGCCGTTCCTCGATTCCGTAAGCCGCGATCCGCAAGGCCGCCTCGCCGACGGCCTGCCCGCAGATCAGGAGCGCATCGCCGGGGCGCGCGGAGATCTCAGCGGTTTTGTCATTGTTCTGGTGCGCCTTGAAGACGAACATGGCCGGAAACTCTGGTACGTTTCGCGGGAGACGCTTCAGGAGGTTCCGAGGGTCTATGATTCGCTGCGCTTTCCGCAAA
>Ga0207151_1209_pt1 | contig 11729 bp, 14 predicted proteins | sample Alteio_BWMinHeat_29_FD_153523 | JGI IMG/M metagenome (GOLD analysis project Ga0207151, IMG submission 153523) | Enriched cells from forest soil in Barre Woods Harvard Forest LTER site, Petersham, Massachusetts, United States -... | ecosystem: Environmental > Terrestrial > Soil > Temperate forest >... | reverse complement strand
CTTCATCCTGCCGGGCGGACATCCCGCCGCGGCCGCCCTACACCTGACCAGAAGCATCTGCAGGCGCGCTGAGAGGCTTGTCGTGCCGCATAATAAGCGTTCGGATGTCTCCGACGCAGTGCTGACCTATCTCAACCGATTATCAGACTATTTCTTTGTGGCCTCGCGCTTTCTAAACCATCTCATGGACACCTCAGAAGTGCTTTGGGACCCCCACAAATACGAGAAAGCCGGCTCTGATGAATAACAACTCGCGGAAAATCATCATTTTGCTAGGGCCGCCGGGTTCAGGCAAAGGCACGCAAGCTGCGCAACTTTCGAAGGAGCTTGGCTTACCACACATCTCGACAGGCGACTTGTTCCGTGAGCATTTAAGTAAAAATACGCCTTTAGGACAGCGTGTGAAAGCTTTTATGGAGTCCGGGCAGCTGGTTCCGGATGAGATCGTGCTAGAGATGCTGTTTGAGCGGATTTCAAAACCTGATTGTGCTTCAGGCTGCCTTCTGGATGGCTTTCCTAGGACCATTCCGCAAGCGGAAGCATTAGAGAAAGCGTTATCTCAGGGAGATAAAATTTTGGCCTTAAATCTTGAGGTTTCCGATGAAACCATCTTGAAACGCCTCTCAGGACGGCTTTCATGCAAAAAGTGCGGGCAAGTGTACAATCGTTTTCTAGCCCCTTCCCAGAAGGAAGGCGTGTGTGATCGCTGTCAAGGCACCCTTTATCAGCGCGACGATGATCGGCCGGAGGTGGTGCGCGAGCGGTTGAATGTCTATCACAAGCAGACCAAGCCGCTGCTTGACTATTATCGCCGAAAGGGAGTACTGAGAAATATAAAAGGCGAAGAGACACCTGAGAATGTATTGCAGCAACTTTGGAGGGAGATAGAAGCGGATGAACGACTGGCTTGAGCAAGAAGAAAAAGCATTTGAGCAAGAAGCCAAAAGGCACTCCTCGTGTCGAGAAGATTACTCCATGCTTTTGAGGGTTGTGTTATTTCTATTTCTGATCTTTTTCTTTTCTTCGCTGCATTCCATCGAGCCTATACCGGAACAGCCTGTTGTGCGTTTGGAGCTATGCAGTGGGCGATATTTTCCCCGTACATGGACCTGCAAGCAGTGCGGCTATGAAAATTATGAAGGCATAGAAAGATGCGGCCTCTGCGGCCGCGAAAGATAGGATAATTAATCCTGCTTTAGGGATCCCTTACTATGCGCTTGTTTTCATCCTTTAGCCTTTCCCTATGCCTTCATCCTTTCCCTATGCCTTCATCCTTTCCCTATGCCTTCATCCTTCATCCTTTAGCCTTCATCCTTTCCCTATGCCTTCATCCTTTTACTTCTGTCTCTGCATTAGGACATGCGATTCAGCGGCAAAGTTAAAGAAAAACACGACGGTAGGGGATAAGATTAGTGCGAATGGCACCATGATGAAAAACCACTGCATCATGATGTAAAGGGGATCGTTGCAAGTCAAGCAGACCGCATCGGTCATCGCGGCGGCTAAGATTAGTAAACCGGAAAGTAGCAACAGCGGGAGCGCCGCAATGGTGGCAAGAAACAGCGTAAAAAACAGATCTTTTTGGAGCCTTTTGGCTAAAACTTGCGAAAGTTGAATGCGATTCATGCCGCGCAAAGCCACAATCGGAGTGACAAAAAATAGCAGAGAAATGCTGAGTAAAGAAAGAAAAATGGCGCCTAGGTTAAGCAAGAAGGGAGCAAACGAGAGAAGCACGCTAAAGACACCGCCAACGCCCGGAATATCATTCAGCAGAAAAAAGATCCCCAGAAACATCCACAACAACAGATAAGCCAGTATGAGCGGTATCGATAAATAGGAAGAACCTATCATCACATCCCACGACTTGCTCAAGACGTTTCTGAAGCTTGCGCGCTTCTTTTTGACTTGATCGTGATAGACTCGAATTAACAGCACGCCGATAGCTAAAAGCACTCCCGAACAGAGGAATATCGGCAAAAACGCTAGGCTCATCGTCAACCATTGGCCTGTGTGCAGAGATAGGCCTCTGAAAAATACCACAAGCAATCCGCATAGCAACAAAATCGTCGAAACAACCAAAAGCTTTTTTCGCTCAAAAGTATGTGTCAAGGCTCTATTAAAAATAAATTGTATATCGTTTAGTTCCATTTCATCTTACCTTGCTTTATATAAATATTTAGGCCGCACAATAGGCGTCCCCTTTCCTTCGCGCGCTTCGCATCGTTCATACACGATCTGTATGGCTATTCCTACTATCCGTGACAGCCCAAAAAGGACCGTAAAGTATTCTGGATAGGGAAAGCCGGCTGCCGTTAGAAGAATTCCGGAAATTGCATCTACGTTAGGATAAGGATTAGAGATCTTAGGATTTTCTTTCAAGACTCTTGTGCCTGCTTTACGCAAAAATGAGGCAATTCTGACTAAAGGGTGATCGGGATATTTTGTTTCGGCGGTTCGAAACAAAACCACCGCTCTAGGGTCCTCCACACGCAATACAGCATGTCCAAATCCATACACCAGCTCTTTGTTCTCTAAGCGCTTGCGGATGAGCTTTTCTACCGCTTCTTCTGTAGCGTTTTCGCCAAGCTGCGAGATCACCTCATTGACAAATTCCAAGCAATCTTGATTGGCTCTTCCATGGCGCGGACCGGCTAATGCTGTCATGGCAGCACAGAGCGACCCATACATGTCCTCAAGGCTTGATGCAACCGCTTTCCCAACAAAGGTGGATAAATTTCCGCCGCCATGATCGTAATGCAGAATGTTGAACAATTTAAAAGCTTCGTTCAATTGCTGCTTATTCCCATTCGGAACATTCACCATCTGTGTGAAGTTTTCCATATAGCCCAGAGAAGGATTGGAGGAGGGTGTTTTACCCCAACCGGCGTGATAGTTAATCAATGTGGCCACTAACTCCGGTGCCTTGGCAATTGCGTTGAGGCAATCTTCGCGGTAATCGCCTGTGGCTTCAAAGATGCCGCAGAGCAGCAATGCAATGCCCAAAAGATTCATGGGATGTCCGTTGCGCGGCAACAGCTCGATCTGCCTGATCACATCAGGATTCAACTTCGCTCTTTTTTGCAAATCACCCGTGAACTTTTTGACCTCGTCCATCGAACCTTTTTTGCCGGTATAAAGTAGGTAGATCACTTCTTCAGGTTGCCATTTGGCACACTCCTCGACAGGAATGCCTGCATAAAATAGCCCTTTTTGCGGATCAACGGTTGAGGTTGTGCAGTACCCCACAGGAAAGCCTCGTAGACCTGTTTCAAGATGCTCAGACTTGATTTCAAACAGCGTATCGGTCATGAGACTCCTCCTTCAAGTAGGCTTCTTTCTTCAAGCAGCTCGCGTTCTGAAGCATGTATCTTCTCTCTCAAAAAAGTATTCCAAGGTATATTGTCGACGATTTCATAATGTCCATCGCCTTTTGAACGGCAAGGGAACGAAAAAATCAGATTCTCCTGTACGCCATAAGAGTTTTCATCGCTGCACACACCTGAAGAAAACCATTCTCCTCTGGGTGTAGGGGTCACTAATGACTTGATCGCATCGATAGCCGATGATGCCGCTGAAGCCGCAGAAGACTTGCCTCGAGATGCAATGACAGCAGCTCCGCGCTTTTGGACGGTGCCGACAAATTCATTCTCAAGCCAAGAGTGGTCTTTGATCACATCTAGGACAGGTTTTCCGGATATTTTGGCATTGACGAAGTCGGGAACTTGCGTGCTGGAGTGATTGCCCCAAATTGTCATGTTGGTGATCGAAGAGACCTCTACATGAGCTCGGAGGGCAAGTTGAGCCACGGCGCGATTTTGATCCAAACGAGTCATGGCATGAAAGTTCTTTCTAGGGATGCGAGGGGCATTTGTCATCGTTATCAAGCAATTAGTGTTGCAGGGATTGCCGACCACTAGCACTTTCACATCCGGGTCTGCCACGCTGTTTAAGGCTCTCCCCTGTTCGATAAAAATTTTAGCGTTCTCTTTGAGCAAGTCGCCACGCTCCATGCCAGGCCCTCGAGGCTTTGCACCCACCAGCAAAGCGTAGTGCACATCGCCAAAAAGTTCTTCCGCATCACTGCCAATATGGACTTCCTTAAGAAGCGGAAAGGCGCAATCCTCCAGCTCCATGCGCACACCTTCCAGAGGCTTCATGGCCTCAGGCAGCTCCAGAATATGTAGTGCCAGCGGCTGATCAAACCCCAGCATCTCACCAGTCGCAATTCTAAAAAGAAGGTTGTAGGCAATTTGACCCGCTCCACCCGTGACTAGAACGCGCTTTAGAGGTTTAGCCGTCATAAAAACTCCTATGTAGGTGCGCATCTTAGAAAAAAGGCAAAACAATGTAAAGGCTAAAGTAAATGTTCTGCTTTAGGGACAAAAATTCACACTTTTGCAAAAGCTCCTAAGGACAGTGTGTTTTTTCGGCTTTTAGGGACAATAAGGACACCAGGGACACCAAGGACCTTAGGGACAAAAATTCACACTTTTGCAAAAGCTCCTAAGGACAGTGTGTTTTTTCGGCTTTTAGGGACAATAAGGACACCAGGGACACCAAGGACCTTAGGGACAAAAATTCACACTTTTGCAAAAGCTGTAGCCGCTGTCCCTAATGTCCCTGGTGTCCTTGGCGTCCCTATTGTCCTTTTAAAGGCAACACAAGCCCTTGTACTTTTACCTTGAATTTATTCTGAAACTATGGTAAAATTTCGTTTTATGCAACCTGTAACTGATAGTCAAGTTCAATCATTAATAGATAACGTTTCTGGACATGTTTCCGGAACTACCGGCTTTTTAAAGGGCGCTGCGACATGCACAGCCATTTTTGGCACCGTTGTGCTCCTGGCTGCAAAAGTTTCTTTACTGGTAGTAATTATCTTTGATGCACTTCTTATAAAATATATCGTTTCAGGGTTTCAGCCGCGCAGCAAAGACGCTAAAGAGCAATCAGATTTTGAATTCCGTCATCGAGATTCTATTATGACTGAGTTGCGCCATGAAAAAGGGAAAGCGGAAAAGCCGATGGCCACATTTATCCTCACCATAGCTAAAATCACGCGCATCCATCCCCAATCATTTACACCGGCTCAATGGACATCTATTAGTATTGCCCCCACTGCGGTCAGATTTGTCGGAGCCGATGTTAAAAAAATAAGAGAACAGCTCGCTTTCAACATACCTCAAGAATACCATAGCGCCATTGAGGGACTCATAGATAAATTAAAAAAAGTGCCACGTAGCATATAGTTTTTTTCATCCTTCATCCTTTAGCCTTCATCCTTTCCTTACGCCTTCATCCTTTGTCTTCCGACTTGTATGACCCGTCCTCGTTCTCTAAGTACTGCGGTGATGCCTTCGAAACATAAGCCATTGGTGCCCATAGCCGTATAATTTTCTTCCGTCGTTACTTTATGCGGAAGATTGTTGACATATTCGCCCACATGGTTGCCTAAGGTCACATCAGGATCTGATGCATTAAGTAATGAAATGGTCTTATCAGGAAATTCCCGTTTCATTCCATGAGCAAGCTGAACGATATCCTTCCCACTCTCGTATAAGTTAATGATCTTCATCAGATTAGGATGATCGCCATATGTACGCCTGTATTCCTCTAAAATTGTCTGAAACTCGTCTCCTCTTCTTCCATCAAAGTCTCCACCGCTGGTTGGTTGATGCCCGGGATTGACGCAAATGGCGTCCAAGTCATCGCCAGCGGACATAACAGCATCGAAAAAGGCTCTCCAATACAGATCTGGATCCCCACCCCACACTCCCATGCCGACAGCAGGAACAATCAGAATCCCATTTTCTCCTGCAACAAGCGCTGTTTTGAACATGTCTGTCACAATCTGTTTATTAGCCTGCGGTGGGGTGTCTTTTGCATAAATTCCGCGCACGCCGCACGCGCTAATCAGCCGTATAGCATCTTGTTGGCCTGGTTCTCGTTCCCTAATTTTTCCATTGCCATCTACAAAAATGCGGAAATCTTCCGTTTTTACGACCATAGCTCCAATTTGGTACAAAGTTAACTCTTTAAGGGAATTAAAAGACTCCGCAGAATCAAAGCCGTAGGCTGTGGGATCTTTTTCTACTTGTTCAATAAATGCAGCCATAGCAGGATGCTCAGGTTCTCTAATGTTCTGAAGCAAAACTGGCCTTCCGTCACTTCCTGGCAAAACGTCTATCTCATCTTTAAGCATTGCCTCCTTTAAACCCTTATAAAATGTCAAAGGTAGTTGCGGAGAGAGATAGATTCTTTGGCTTTGTAAAGTCTCCCAGATCTCTTTATAGGTGATCTTGTAAACTTTAGCTCCAAAAATAGTCGAGAGATCGGGTACGTCGGTAGGGTCGTCCATCATACTAAGTTTTATATACCCCTGATTTCCCTTAGCTGTGAATGATACAACCCCATCCGGATTTTCCTTGGCCATTTTTTCTAAATGGGCTCTAACGTCTTCTTGTGGAATATTAAAGGCAAATAAGCTTGCACTGTCAGGCTGGGTGGTAGTGATATTTGTTCCTTTAGATTCATCATAGCATCTTGTAATGCCTTTTGATTCTGTTCAAATTCGCTTGAACCTGAATATTTCTTATAAACTATGAATCCAAGTCCGAAAAGTAGACAAAGCGGCAAAGAGAGTACAGATAAAACTACACGCCCAACTTGTCTCCACCAAATATTATAGGCGCCTTTTTCTGATTCCTTAATCTTTGCTAGATGCCCTCTAAGCTCTCTAACTGTCTTGATATATTCAGGTTTATGTTGATGATTCTCGAAGGAATCATGTGCATATTTTGCTGAGCGCTGAGCCATACTACTGATGGATAATTGTTGTATGCGTGAGCGTTTTCCCGATGTAATTTGAACATATTGCCTATCATCGATGGGACTATGTGCAAATTTTCCAACCACTCCTGTAAATCGTGGTAAAAAATCGGATGAATTTACATTCCCCATTTTTTTATCCTCTACAAAAAACTACAATATTATTATAAATTATTCATAATTATTTATAAAATAATGCGTTTTTATGTGATTCCTATGGCTTTCAAGAAATTAAATGGACATTTTTTATTAAATTTGCTAATTTCTTTTAAAATTTATGCTACGGTTAATTGAAATCTTCGCCAGCGTCCAGGGGGAAACAAGCCTATCAGGCCTTCCTACCACTTTTATTCGCCTTGCAGCCTGTAACTTACGCTGCACCTGGTGCGATACAACCTACTCCTTCGGGCGGGGAGAGCCCTGTTCCCTAAGCGATATTATCGGACGTGTTAAGGACAACGGCTGCCCCCATGTGTGCATTACGGGCGGCGAGCCGCTTCTGCAAGAGGCTGTGCATGGCTTAATGTCGCAATTGTGCGATCTCGACTACGTGGTAAGCTTGGAAACCGGAGGCAGTTTAAGCACTGAAAAAGTGGATCCGCGCGTCATCACAATTCTGGATGTGAAATGCCCGGGCAGCGGCATGAGCAAAAAAAACCACTGGCCAAATTTAGACCTGTTGCGACCGCAGGATGAGGTTAAATTCGTGGTCTTAGATCGAGAGGATTATCTTTATGCAAAAGAAATTTCCCGCAAGCATCATCTGTTTTCACGTGCAGTGCCAATATTGCTTTCCCCGGTTTATGGAAAATTAGACCCAAAAAATCTCGTGGCTTGGATTTTGGAAGATAAAATTCCGGCGCGCCTAAACCTGCAGATCCATAAAGTGATCTGGTCATCCGAAACACGTGGAGTGTAGCATGAAGGCAATTGTGTTGCTCAGCGGGGGACTGGATTCGATGGTGGCGCTTGGCATTGCCGTGAAAAAAAAGCGCGATTGCCTATGCATCAGTATTGACTACGGACAGCGGCACATCATCGAACTGACAGCAGCCCGAAAGATTGCAGAATTCTTTCGAGTTCCTCACAAGATTTTCAAGGTGGACCCACAAACCTTTTCTGACTCTGTTTTGATCGGAAATGGCGGCAAAGTCCCAAAGAATCGCTCACAACAAGAGATGATAGAGGGCGGAATCCCGTCCACATATGTGCCTGCGCGTAACACCCTTTTCCTAGCCTATGCCTTAGGGCAGGCGGAAATTTGGAATGCCAAAGAAATTTATGTGGGATTTAACGCCTTAGATGCATACGGCTATCCCGACTGCCGGCCCGCATTTGTACAAGCGTTTCAAAACTTGATCAATGTTGCTACAAAACAAAGCGTCACCGGTCAGCCCCCACAATTGATCGTGCCGCTCATCGAATGGGATAAACATGAAATTGTGAGGCAAGGAAGATTGCTGAATCTTCCTTTAAAAATGAGTTTCAGCTGTTACGATCCAACTCAAGAAGGAAATGCCTGCTTGGAGTGCGACGCTTGCCGCCTGCGCCAAGCAGCGCTAAAAGAGGATGAAGGCATAAGGAAAGGATGAAAGCTAAAGGATGAAGGCTGAAGGCATGAGGAAAGGATGAAGGCTGAAGGCATGAGGAAAGGATGAAGGCTAAAGGATGAAGGATGAAGGCATAAGGAAAGGATGAAGGCATAAGGAAAGGATGAAGGCATAAGGAAAGGATGAAGGCATAAGGAAAGGATGAAGGCATAAGGAAAGGATGAAGGCATAAGGAAAGGATGAAGGCTAAAGGATGAAGGATGAAGGAAAAGGCCTTGCTAAGCATGTGAATTTCTTTGCTGGCATTAAGACAGAAAGAGCTACTACAGGCATAAGGAAAGGATGAAGGCTGAAAAAAGTGACTAGTTGAATAAGTCTCTGTTTTTTCAGCCTTCTTGAATTATAAGGCGACAGAATGAGCTAATGAGCTTACAGTTGCAGAAGCGGCGGACCGAGAGGGAGCCACAGAGACTGGAATGGCTGCAGCAGCAGAGTAAGGTGCATGGGTTGTCTCAGTAGGGACTGAAGTTAATTCAACATAACCTGGATGAACAGCATGAGCTGACTTGACTTCTGACGCGCTGTAGGCTGACGCGCTGTAGGTTGGTGACGCAGCCGCATCGCTAGGCTTTGTGTACAAATTGAACTGTCTGCAAACAAAGGATGCACTAGTAAAACCAAACAGCATCAAGCTATTGTATACGAGATCTGCTGGCTCAACAATAGCGCGTGCGATTACAATCATCGCCCAAAGTCCTTGAATTTTACTTGCTCTTTCTCCAACAAGTCCTTCAGACTTAAACGTTACAAAAATGATCTGAAAAACACAGGTTGCTCCAAACCCATCAAGAGCGGCATTTAAAATCGCTTTTTTAGAGACCAACATGGTTGTCGGCCATGGTCCAAATGCCAAAGAAGCTACTGTAAGGCCGAAAATAAAAAGTTCAGTCTTATGTTCTTGTACAAATGCAGACACTGCTTTAGTGCATTCTGAAAACGATTTTACATTTCCGCATAATTCTCTTGCACGTTGCGTACATGATTGCCATGTGGAGAGTTCAGCACCTCTATATTCTTCACGTTCAGAAAATCTCTCTGATCTATTTACCATTTTATTAATTCCTTGTTTAATTGTTTTTCAATTTAATTTTTACACTTCCCTTCTGGGAGATGGGATAAGGTTAAATGCGCGATATAACAATGAACAACCCATCATTGAGGTCGCCCAAATTCCAACACCTATCATGCTTGCAGGCTGAGTAATCATCCATGCAATGCCTGAAAGCAGAAAAAGCTTATGAATTTTTTTCCACGTATCAATATAGCGCGAGTTCACTTGAAGATCGAAGGCGACAACAACGATTTGCACAAAACTCCTAACAACTACCGACTTTGCAAATTCTTTTGCAATGGCTTTCATGGAAACTTGGTAGAGGGCTGACGATGTGTTGTAAATTAGGTAGGAAGAGGGCAATGGCCCTGTCACTAAGCTTGCAGTAAAAGTTGCCGCGAAGAGAATTTCAAGTTTATGCTCGTTTACAAAGGCATACACGCACTGAGCTATAGGGGTACATGGATTTTCCTGTCCACGCTCATCTCGACGCCCCTCAGTGCCACCTGTACATCTGCTTAAAAAACCACATAATGCTGCTTGCATAAAGCTCCTTTTTAACAAAGCCTAAGCATATAGCAATTAAGGATTTGTTGGAAATGTTTTTCTCCTTGCCAAAAAATTACATAACTTGCTATGATTATTCTTATGTTTAGTCAAGCCATCGTAAACAGCATGCGAATTATTATTATCCCCACCAGATTGAGGTGCGGGCCGATGTGATGGCGTTGTCCAAAACTTAGGTTTATGTAGAGACCGCACTCTCGCAAGAGGTGCGGTCTTTTTTTTTATCGATATAGGAGAAAAAAATGAAAACAAAATGGCTATTTCTGAGTACGGGCTTCGCGCTCTTTTCTATGTTCTTTGGCTCCGGCAATCTCGTTTTCCCTATTGCTGTAGGGCAAGAAAGCGAAGGACATTACATGCTGGCTGGGCTAGGCATTTTGCTAACCGGAGTTTTGGTTCCTTTCTTGGGAGTTTTCGGAATGATGCTTTATAAAGGGGAAATTGCTTCTTTCTTCTCTCTCTTTGGCAAAAAAGGTATTTTTATATTTTCTCTGCTCTCCTTAGCGCTGATGGGCCCCTTCGGAGTCCTTGCGCGTTGCCTGACTGTCGCGCATGGAGCTCTGTCATTACTGGTTCCTAATATTCCTTTACCTCTGGCCAGCGCACTGCTATGCGGCATCATCTTTCTCTTTACCGTAAACAAAAGTCGCATTGTCACCATGCTGGGAATGGTCCTCACGCCTTTTCTACTGGGCGCGATCGGAGTGATCGCTTTCTTCGGCCTGACCGACCTTAGTCCTCAAGAAACCCTCTCAAACCATGGCTGGGAGGCTCTGAAAAATGGCTTCTTCCAAGGATATCAAACTATGGACTTGCTGGCAGCGTTCTTTTTCTCGCAATTCGTTATCAATCACTTGAATTCACATGCGGACTCTTCGATGACCCAAAAAACACGTCTCAAAGTATTTCTGCAAGCCTCTTGCGTAGGGGCAGGCATCTTGTCGGCAGTGTATTGCAGCTTAGTTTTGCTGGGTTGGATCTACTCGCCGATGCTCCTAAATAAGCCTCCACAAGAGATGCTGGGCATCATCGCCATGGAATCGCTCGGTTCGTTTGCCGCTCCTGTAGTGGCTGTGGCCGTGATTTTTGCCTGCCTGACTACAGCGATCGTGCTCACTTCGCTTTTTGCGGACTTTCTGCGAAAAGAGATCTCCAGAGAGCGCCTGCAAAACTCCCACGCTTTACTTATCACTCTGCTGATCGGCTTTTCTATCTCCACACTTCAGTTTTCAGGCATCGCAAAGTTCCTAGGACCTATCCTAGAGGCCACCTACCCCGCTCTGATCGCACTCACAATGTTCAACATCGGCAAAAAGCTGCTCGTAGAAGGGACAAAGGCTCAGGGGTAAATTTTGGGAAAGAGGGAACAGAAAAAGCCTACGTGCCCGTGCCAAGCATAAATGTCAGGTGCAAAAAAACCTCGTGCCCGTGCTAAGCATAAATGTCAGGTGCAAAAAAACCTCGTGCCCGTGCCAAGCATAAATGTCAGGTGCAAAAAAACCTCGTGCCCGTGCCAAGCATAAATGTCAGGTGCAAAAAAACCTCGTGCCCGTGCCCGTGTGCGTGCCCGTGCCCGAAGCCTATTAAAGAGAATGGACAAAGTTAAGACAGAAAAGGCTCGTTTATTTTTTTCGGGCACGGGCACGCACACGGGCACGGGCACGTTTATTTTC
>Ga0207151_1208_pt1 | contig 11778 bp, 3 predicted proteins | sample Alteio_BWMinHeat_29_FD_153523 | JGI IMG/M metagenome (GOLD analysis project Ga0207151, IMG submission 153523) | Enriched cells from forest soil in Barre Woods Harvard Forest LTER site, Petersham, Massachusetts, United States -... | ecosystem: Environmental > Terrestrial > Soil > Temperate forest >... | reverse complement strand
AGCCTTTGAGGTGCAAGCAAAAGACCTTCGCCCTCCCTCCGGCAACTCCTTCCTGGCGCTCGTGTACGCCTTGCTGCACCACGATCCTGCAAAGAGGCTTTCTCCCGAACAAGCCATGCGCCACACCTGGTTCCTGGAGATGCAGAAAGCCTCTGCCGAATGGCGTGCGGATACTGTGGCCTACCTGCGTGAACTGGTGCAGTCCCTGCATCGCGAGTCCCGCTCAGGCGTAGGCCCGCAAGATCTACCCCTTCCCCACTTTGCCGCATACATCGAACGCACCGCGCTCAAGGATGCCCTACAGAAGCTTTTGCTGAACCCATCCACATATGAGAGAGCAAGCGTCACCGTCTGTCAAGGCATGGGTGGAGTAGGCAAGACACAGTTTGTCACGCACCTGATCCATCAACGCAAGGTGCAGCAACATTTTGGATTAAAGCTGTGGTTTCGCGGATCGGACAGTCGTTCACAACTTGAGACTCAAATCGTTCTACTTGCACGCGAGCTCAGGCTTGTCGACGACAAAGCCTCTTTTGAACAGGCGCAGCAGCGACTACATCAACATCTCTCTAGCCAAACCAAGCCTTGGCTGATTGTTTTTGACAACGCCGACGATCCCGAAATATTGACACCATTTCTTCCACCATCTGGAGGGCATATTCTGATCACAACACGCTCCACAACATGGCCAGGAGCGATTCCAATCGATGTCTTCTCCCTAGAAGAAGCTCAGGCGTTAGTAGAGAAGCTACTGCAGAGAGAAGAGCCCCTTGCCAAAGAACTGTGCCAAGAGCTGGGCTATTTGCCACTAGGTATCGTGCAAGCATGTGCATTTATCCGCAACCAAAAGCTGGCTGTGAATTCTTACTTAGAACAGCTGAGAAAGGATGCAGCTTTAGTAGAGAGGGATGAACGACTCTTTGGCAAAAAGCTCCCTAATTCCATGCTGAGCCTTTGGCAAGCCACCTTCCAAGCATTGGTCCCTGAAGCACGAGCACTGTTAGATGTTGTGGCGTACCTTGCTCCTGAGAACATCCCGCCCATTCTCATGCAAAAACTTGCCTCAACCGAGGCTAGAGCCACACTCAAGCAGTACGCCTTACTACAGGAGAGTACACAGGGCTTTTGCACCATTCATCGTCTCGTACAGCTTGCTGTGAGATCCAGACAGCAAAAACCAGATGCCTTAATCAAAGGCATGTCTGCTCTCTATGAATTGTATGTCCTGCAGGATCCAAATACTCAAGAAATAGAAACGAATGGTCAATTGTTTACACATGGTGAGGCCATGTTAGCATATGGCGAGCAACAGATTGCCTCTTGCCCCGAATTGCAAGCCGTTCTTGCAAAGATGTACCTTTGGTTAGGCGTCCAGCATGGTGTATTAGCGCACCCTAATCAAAGTTGTGATCTCCTGGAAAAGGCTCTAAAATTGACCCAACAAGCGCATGACCAAGATCATCCTGATATAGCCATGTGTTTAAACCATCTTGGAGAGGCATGGAGAACATTAGGCGATAATCACAAGGCGTTACAGTACTACGAACATGCTCGTGCCATCAGACAAAAAATTTATGGGATGCAACACCCAGATACAGCAATCTCTCTAAATGGCGTAGGAACGGCTCTATATGGTTTGGGCAATTACCAAAAAGCTTTGGAATATTTTGAACAATCCCTTGCTATCGATAAAGTGGTCTATGGCACACAACATGCACGTGTAGCGCTATCTCTTAGCAATATAGGTGGAACTTGGGAAAGGCTAGGAGAAAGCCGTAAAGCTCTACAGCATCATGAACAAGCATTGGCTATCAGAAAGCATCTCTTTGATGAACAGCACCCTAGCGTAGCTACTTCTCTTAGATGGATAGGGAATGCTTGGAGAACATTAGGTGATGCGCAGAACGCGCTGCAGTATTATGAGCAAGCGCTTGCCATCGACAAGAAGGTGTATGGCGAGCAGCATCCAGAAGTAGCGACATCTCTCAACAACATGGGGGGAGCTTGGGGGGCATTAGGAGATGCTCAGAAAGCGCTGGAGTTCTATGAGCAGGCGCAAGCCATTAGCAAGAAGGTGTATGGCGAGCAGCATCCAGAAGTAGCAACAGCACTCAACAATATAGGGCTTGCCTGGGATGCATTAGGAGATGCTCGGAAAGCGCTGGAGTTCTATGAGCAGGCGCTAGCCATTCGCAAGAAGGTGTATGGCGAGCAGCATCCACATGTAGCGATATCTCTCTCCTGCATAGGGCATGCCTGTAATGCATTAGGAGATGCGCAGAAGGCGCTGGAGTACTATGAGCTGGCGCTAGCCATTTGCAAGAAAGTGTATGGCGAGCAGCATCCAGATGTAGCGACATCTCTCAACAACATGGGGGAAGCTTGGAGGGCATTAGGAGATGCACAGAAGGCGCTGCAGCATTATGAGCAGGCGCTAGCCATCCGTAAGAAGGTGTATGGCGAGCAGCATCCAAATGTAGCGAAATCTCTCAACAATATGGGGCAAGCTTGGAAGGCATTAGGAGATGCGCAGAAGGCGCTGCAGCATTATGAGCAAGCGCTTGCCATCTACAAAAAAGTGTATGGCGAGCAGCATCCACATGTAGCGACAACTTTGAACAATATAGGGCTTGCCTGGGATGCATTAGGAGATGCACAGAAGGCGCTGCAGCATTATGAGCAAGCGCTTGCCATCTGCAAAAAAGTGTATGGCGAGCAGCATCCTCATGTAGCGACATCATTGTGCAGTATAGGGAGTGCTTATTACAAGCTGGGTGATCGGAATAGAGCTGCTCATTACTTTAATGCTGCCTATCAGATGGCATTGCAATTACCTAGCATGGGACCCGATCATTCTCATACGAAGATCTATAAGCAATGGCTAGTTAATGCAACGCAACCCCCTGAAGAAGGAAAGCAGCCACCTGAGCCTGCAATACCAGGACGCAAAAAGAAAAAGTGCATTGTAATGTAGTCCTATCATCATTTTTGATTTGACTACAAGCTGACAATATTATTTCTTACAAATTATTGAAAAAATTAGATCAAGAGGATATTTTGGTTAGTTACATAAGGGTATACGATGCATCAACAATCACGTAAGAAACAATCTACTAGAAAGAAGGTTCCTATCGCTGTGGAGAAGAGGCGTATCCCTGTTTCTATCGATGACTTCAAGAACATAATCGAAGAAAATTATGCTTATGTAGACAAAACATTATTTATCCAAGAACTTTGGGAAAGCGGTGCGGACGTCTCAATCATTCCACGTCCACGTCGCTTTGGGAAGACAGTCAACATGTCTACATTGAGATATTTTTTCGAGAAGTCTGAGAAAAGCAATGCACACCTATTTGCTAATCTGAAGATTTGGCAATTACCAAAATACAGAAAGTTGCAAGGGACTTTTCCTGTTATCTTTCTCTCTCTAAAAGGAGTTAAGGATGCGTTAGACTGGGAATCAGCCTTTAATAGAATAAAACTCATAATATCGGAAGAATATTCTAGACATCGATATCTCTTTCAATCCCAAGTCCTTGAGCCTAATGAAAAGCAATTTTTCATGGATATCATTAACCGTACTGCTTCAATGGACGAATATTCGTTCAGTTTGAAATATCTCTCCAAATGGTTAAGTCGCTTTCACCAAAGTAAAGTCATTATTTTAATTGATGAATATGATTCTCCCATCATCAATGCATATATGCGCGGTTTCTATGATCCTATGCTTTCATTCATGCGCGCCTGGCTTGGAGAGGGTCTAAAAGGCAATCCCCATTTAGAACGGGGAGTAATAACAGGCATCCTAAGAGTCGCGAAGGAAGACCTATTTTCGAGCTTGAATAATCCAGTCACTTATACCATCCTTAACGAACCGTTTGCTGATAAATTTGGTTTTCTCGAAGAAGAGGTATGCGCGCTGTTGGAGGAATATGGTCTGACAGACAAGCTAGAAGAGATGCGAAAATGGTACAATGGGTATCGCATAGGCACATCTACCGTTTATAATCCATGGTCTGTCAATAACTGCCTGCAACGTGGGGGAACGGTGGGAGCTTATTGGGTAAACACGGGCGGTACAGGACTCCTGGATCGTTTATTGCTGCAGGGGGGCACAGACCTCAAAGGCGACCTTGAGGAGATTTTAGCAGGACATGAGTCCATCAGGCTGATCTCTGAGGGCACTCCACTAAGCTCTCTGGACAGAGATGGCAGTTCTGTATGGAACATTCTGCTTTTCAGTGGATATCTCACACTTGCTGCACCGCCTGTTCTTGAAGAAGGCGAGGTCAAATGCAGCTTGCGGATTCCAAACTACGAAGTAGATTGTCTATATAAGCATATTATTAAGAATTGGTTCTACGAGACCATTAAAGAAGATGGTGCTAGCATCATGCTCAAAAGCCTACTCAATGGGGACATCGACACGTTCGAAACCATTTTTAATAAGTTCATCCTTGAGACAATGAGTTATTACGATCTTTCTGAAGATGAACCGGAAAAAATCTACCACGCCTTAGTTTTGGGCATGCTCGTCTTTCTGCGTGAAACGCATGAGATAAAGTCCAACCGAGAAAGCGGATATGGTCGGTACGATGTTTTAGTCATACCGAAAAACAGTAAAGAGCTTGGCATTGTCATAGAATTCAAAGTATTCAATTCTAGTCAGAACAAAAATTTGGCAGCGGCGGCCGAGAGTGGTTTAAAGCAGATTAAAGAGAAAAAATATAGCCAAGAGCTACATCAGAGGGGCATTAAAAAGGTGCTCGCTATTTGCATGGCTTTCCGTGGCAAGCAACTGTTCATTAAACATAAGATGGTGTGATCTATGGCTGCTCCCTATGGCGTCGTTGCACGCTCCCTCCCGAGCCACTATGGCTGCTACAGCCAACGTACCGATATAGATGTACGTCCGGGCTCCAAACAGATCCCTGTAACTATATTGCAGAGAGCACTGTCCTTTCTGGATCCTGTCTCATGGGCTGCTGTTCCCTTTGTTAACAAAGCATTCCATCAGGCTGCAAGAGGCAAAGTATTCCTACTGCACTTGGCTCAAGAAGAGGAAGTAAAGGGCAAACTGGATAGCTACTCGACCAAACGCACCATCACCAGAGAAGATGCACAAGCGATCTTCGCCCAGACAGGCCTCGAGATCAGTTTTGTCCCCGGTCAAGCGCAGATCAATCACTTCCATTTGGGACGTGGGAACTTTGGCGCATTTTGCATCGCACACGCTGCGCAGAAAGCCCACTACGTGGGCATCAAAATCACACGCGGACGAGACGCCTCTGAACAAGAAGCACAGACCCAACTCGCCTTAAGTGGCTTGCCCTGCATCATGCCCACACTCGACCTCTGCAAAGCCAAAGACCCCACAGGCTCGCCTGCGCTGTACCAAGTGATGGAGCTTGGAGGCTTAGGCAGCACTGCCACCCTTAAAAAGCACCTGGACCTCTTGGTGGACCAGCCGTTCAAACAGCAGGTGCTTTTTTGCCTAACTGAAGGCTTGCTCATCGGCCTTGCAGGCATGCATCGGAAAGGATACTACCATTTCGATATGAAGCCAGACAACCTCGTCGTACGCCAAGATGGACAGCTGTTCCTGATCGACTTCGGTTGCTCGGTTCAATCTGCCACTCCTGTCATCGATACAAGACAAGCCATAGGCGACCTCACCTACTTTTCTCCGGAAAGAGGAACTGTTTGCAATGCTACCAAAATCGATGCGTGGGCCGCCGGTATCACTCTGCTGATTTTAGGCGGATTTGCCTCACTGCCAACCGCCAAAACCTTTGATGAAGCAGACCTTGCCCGACAAGCGTTTGAGGTGCAAGCAAAGGACCTCCGCCCTCCCTCCGGCAACTCCTTCCTGGCGCTCGTGTACGCCTTGCTGCACCACGATCCTGCAAAACGGCTCTCTCCTGCGCAAGCGATGCACCATACCTGGTTTCTAGAGATGCAGAAAGCCTCTGCTGAATGGCGTGCGGATACTGTGGCCTACCTGCGTGAACTGGTGCAGTCCCTGCATCGCGAGTCCCGCTCAGGCGTAGGCCCGCAAGATCTACCCCTTCCCCACTTTGCCGCATACATCGAACGCACCGCGCTCAAGGATGCCCTACAGAAGCTTTTGCTGAACCCATCCACATATGAGAGAGCAAGCGTCACCGTCTGTCAAGGCATGGGTGGAGTAGGCAAGACACAGTTTGTCACGCACCTGATCCATCAACGCAAGGTGCAGCAACATTTTGGATTAAAGCTGTGGTTTCGCGGATCGGACAGTCGCTCACAACTTGAGACTCAAATCGTTCTACTTGCACGCGAGCTCAGGCTTGTCGACGACAAAGCCTCTTTCGAGCAGGCGCAGCAGCGACTGCATCAACATCTCTCTAGCCAGACCAAGCCCTGGCTGATTGTTTTTGATAACGCCGACGATCCCGAAATATTGACGCCCTTTCTCCCGCCATCTGGAGGGCATATTCTGATCACAACACGTTCCACAACATGGCCAGAAGCGATTCCAATCGATGTCTTCTCCCCAGATGAAGCTGTGGCTCTCGTAGAGAAGCTATTGCAGCGAGAAGAGCCCCTTTCGAAAGAACTGTGCCAAGAGTTGGGTTATTTACCACTAGGTATCGTGCAAGCATGCGCCTTCATTCGCAACCAGAAACTAACTGTAGTTGCCTATCTCGAGCAGCTGAGAAAGGATGCAGCCTTAGTAGAGCGGGATGAGCGACTCTTTGGCAAGAAGCTCCCTAACTCTATGCTAAGCCTCTGGCAAGCCACCTTCCAAGCGTTGACTCCTGAAGCGCGAGCACTGTTAGATGTTGTGGTGTACCTTGCTCCTGAGAACATCCCACCCATTCTCATGCAGAAGCTTGCCTCAACCGAGGCTAGAGCCACACTCAAGCAGTACGCCTTGCTGCAGGAGAGCGCGCAAGGTTTTTGTAGCATTCATCGTCTCGTACAGCTCGCTGTGAGATCAAGGCAGCAGAAGACAGATGCTTTAATCAAGGGCATGGCTGCGCTTTATGAATTGTATGTCCTGCAGGATCCAAATAGCCAAGAAATGGAAACGAATGGTCAATTGTTCGCACATGGAGAGGCTATGCTAGCATATGCCGAGCAACAGGTTGTCTCTTGCCCTCAATTACGAGCCCCCTTTGCAAGAATGTACATTCTGTTAGGCGTCCAGCATGGTGCGTTAGCGCACCCTAATCAAAGTTGCAATCTCCTGGAAAAGGCTCTAAAGATGGCCCAACAAGCTCATGGTCAAGATCATCCTGATATAGCCATGTCCTTAAACTATCTTGGAGGGGCATGGCGGACATTAGGAGATGATCACAAGGCATTGCAGTGTCACGAAAAAGCTCTTGCCATCAGACAAAAAATTTATGGGATGCAGCACCCAGAGACAGCAATCTCTCTAAATAATGTAGGAGTGGCTCTGCTTGGCTTGGGCAATTACGAAAAAGCATTGGGGTATTTTGAACAATCTCGTGCTATCAATAAAGCGGTCTATGGCACACAACATGCACGTGAAGCGATGTCTCTAAGTAATATGGGCACATCTTGGGAAATGCTGGGAGATAGTCGTAAAGCCTTACAGCTTCATGAAGAAGCATTGGTTATCAGAAGGCACCTCTTTGGTGAGCGGCATCCAGGAGTTGCGGCATCTCTCAATGACCTAGGAGGGGCTTGGGAGGCATTAGGAGATGCGCAGAAGGCGCTGCAGCATTATGAGCAAGCGCTTGCCATCTACAAAAAAGTGTATGGCGAGCAGCATCCCCATGTAGCGACAACTTTGAACAATATAGGAGAGGCCTGGAGAGCATTAGGAGATGCGCAGAAGGCGCTGCAGCATTATGAGAAAGCGCTTGCCATCTACAAAAAAGTGTATGGCGAGCAGCATCCACATGTAGCGACATCTCTCTCCTGCATAGGGCATGCATGTAATGCATTAGGAGATGCGCAGAAGGCGCTGCAGCATTATGAGCAAGCGCTTGCCATCCTCAAGAAAGTGTATGGCGAGCAGCACCCAGGTGTAGCGATATCTCTGAACAATATAGGAGAGGCCTGGAGAGCATTAGGAGATGCGCAGAAGGCGCTGCAGCATTATGAGCAAGCGCTTGCCATCTACAAAAAAGTGTATGGCGAGCAGCATCCACATGTAGCGACAACTTTGAACAATATAGGGTTTGCCTGGCATGTATTAGGAGATGCGCAGAAGGCTCTGAAGCATTACGAGCAGGCGTTCGCCATCAGGAAAAAAGTGTACGGTGAGCAGCATCCAGAGGTAGCGACATCTTTGGGGAGCATAGGGCTTGCCTGGCATGTATTAGGAGATGCGCAGAAGGCTCTGCAGCATTACGAGCAGGCGTTCGCCATCAGGAAAAAAGTGTACGGTGAGCAGCATCCAGAGGTAGCGACATCTTTGGGGAGCATAGGGCAGGCCTGGAATGCATTAGGAGATGCGCAGAAGGCTCTGCAGTACTATGAGCAGGCGCTAGCCATTCGCAAGAAGGTGTATGGCGAGCAGCATCCAGAAGTAGCGATATCTCTGAACAATATAGGAGAGGCTTGGAGAGCATTAGGAGATGCGCAGAAGTCGCTGCAGCATTATGAGCAAGCGCTTGCCATCTACAAAAAAGTGTATGGCGAGCAGCATCCACATGTAGCGATATCACTCAACAATATAGGGCTTGCCTGGAATGCATTAGGAGATGCGCAGAAGGCGCTGCAGCATTATGAGCAGGCTCTAGCTATCAACAAAAAAGTGTATGGCGAGCAGCATCCAGAGGTAGCAACATCACTCAACAATATAGGGCTTGCCTGGGGTGCATTAGGAGATGCGCAGAAGGCGCTGCAGCATTATGAGCAGGCGCTTGCTATCTACAAAAAAGTGTATGGCGAGCAGCATCCCCATGTAGCTAATGCATTCAGAAACATAGCGTGCGCCTGGGATACATTAGAAGATAAAAAAAAGGCACTGCAGTACTATGAGCAAGCACTAGACATCAACCAGAAAGTGTATGGCAAGCAGCATCCACATATAGCGGCATCATTGTGCAGTATAGGAAGCGCCTATTATAAGTTGGGTGATTGGAATAGAGCCGCTCATTACTGTAATACTGCTTACCAGATGGCATTGCAATTGCCAAGCTTGGGACCCGATCATCCTCATACGAAGATCTATAAGCAATGGCTGGATGATGCAACGCAACCCCCAGAAGAAGAAAAGCAGTCACCTGAGCCTGCAACACCAAGACGTAAAAAGAAAAAGTGCATTGTAATGTAGCCCTTCATCATTTTTGATTTGACTACAAGCTGACATGTTATTTTCTTACAAATTATTGAAATATTAGATTAAGAGGATATTTTGTTAGTTATATAAGGGAACGATGCATCAACAATCACGAAGTCTACTAGAAAGAAGGTTCCTACCGCTGTGGAGAAGAGGCGTATCCCTGTCATGACTTCAAGAATATAATTTAGAATCAAACAGGAAATCGACAAATGTCATTTTGCAGTAAAAAATCATGCTTATAAAAATTTACTGTAAATCGACAAATGTCATTTTGCAGTAGAAAGTTTAAGGTTTTCTTGCTACAATAATCCCGATGAACTCCTTTTTTAGGATGAGGTACATGCATGAATTTATCCAAATTTGTTGGTCGCCAAGCTGAACTATCTAGGTTGAAAGGACTGCTACACTCACGAAGCGCCAGTCTCATTGTAGTACGAGGGCGAAGGCGCATTGGCAAAAGCAGACTTCTTTCTGAATTCGGAAAAGAGATGCGCACCCTTTTTTTTGCAGGAATTCCTCCCGACGAAAAGTGTTCAGCTCAATCTCAGCGTGATGAGTTTGCTTATCAATTAGAACGCGCCGGATTGCCAGGCATTAAGTCGGAAGATTGGGGAAATCTCTTCTGGCATTTGTCTAAGTTCACTACTGAAGGTAGAGTCCTAATCGTGCTTGATGAAATTTCTTGGATGGGGGGCAAAGACCCCAATTTCTTAGGCAAATTAAAAGTGGCTTGGGACATGTATTTTAGCAAGAATCCAAAATTGATTTTGGCTCTTTGTGGCTCCATCTCCTCCTGGATAGAAGAAAACATCTTGAGTAGCACGGGATTTGTCGGGCGCATCGCTCTCGATCTTATCATTGAAGAACTTCCTTTAGATATTTGTAATTCGTTTTGGCATCCAAAGCACGAAAGGATCTCAGCCTATGAGAAATTTAAAATTTTATCTGTCACAGGAGGTGTGCCATTATATCTAGAGAGGATGAGACCCGACCTTTCCGCCGAGCAAAACATTAAAGATCTCTGCTTCATACGTGGAGGCATATTAGTACGGGAATTTGATGAGATATTTTCAGATCTATTTTCTAAAAAAAATGAAAACTATAAGGAAATTGTCTCTTGCCTTACAGGTGGTCCTAAAGACCTAACCCAAATTTGTAAAGAATTGCATAAGGAAGTTTCGGGATTGTATAGCAAACATTTAGATGATCTTGTAAAGGCAGGTTTTGTTCAGCGGGATTTTACTTGGTTAATTAGCAGTGGAAAAGAAAGCAAGTTGAGCCGTTATCGACTGAGTGATAACTATCTACGCTTTTATTTGAAATATATTGCACCCAATCGTGCCAAAATTGAAAAAGAGAATTTTGCACAAGCAGCTCTACATCTTCTACCTGGCATGGAATCGATTTTTGGTTTGCAATTTGAAAATCTTGTAGTTCACAATCGCAAAATGATCTGGCATCTGCTTGGTTTATCCCCGGAAGATGTGGTTATGGATGGACCTTTCTTTCAAACCCCTACGAAAAGGCAGCCAGGTTGTCAAATAGATTATATGGTGCAAACGCGGTTTGGTAATCTTTATGTATGTGAAGTAAAATTTTACAAAAAATCGATAGATTGTAAAATCATTGAGGAGATGGAGAAAAAGCGGAAAAGCCTCAAAATTCCTAAATTTTGTTCCCTGCGCCCTGTTCTTATTCATGTGAATGGCGTTGAGGAAAGCGTGCTAGAACAAAACTACTTCGATAAAATTATCCCTTTCGACCAACTTTTAAATATATAGGTGTGATCTATGGCTACTCCCTATGGCGTTGTTCCCCGCTCCCTCCTGAGCCACTATGGCTACTACAGCCAACGTACCGATATAGATGTACGCACTGGATCCAAACAGATCCCTTTCACCATACTGCAGAGAGCACTTTCCTTCCTGGATCCCGTTTCATGGACGGCCGTTCCCTTAGTCAGCAAAGCATTCTACCAAGCTGCAAGAGGCAAAGTATTCCTACTGCACTTTGCTCAAGAAGAGGTAGTGAAGGGCAAGCAGGATAGCTATCAGATCAAGCGCACCATCACCAGAGAAGACGCCCAAGCGATCTTTGCCCAGACTGGTCTTGAGATCAGTTTTGTCCCTGGTCAAGCGCAGATCAACAACTTCAATCTGGGACGCGGAGCGTTTGGAGAATTTTGCATCGCACGCGCTGCTCAGAAAGCACACTATGTGGGCATCAAGATTACTCGCGGCCGCGACGCTTCCGAACGTGAAGCACAGACCCAACTCGCCTTAAGTGGCTTGCCCTGCATCATGCCTACACTCGATCTCTGCAAGGCCAAGGACCTCACAGGCTCGCCTGCACTGTACCAAGTGATGGAGCTCGGCGGTTTAGGCAGCACTGCCACCCTCAAAAAGCACCTAGACCTCTTGGTGGACCAGCCTTTCAAACAACAGGTGCTCTTCTGCCTCACTGAAGGCTTGCTC
>Ga0207151_1207_pt2 | contig 11823 bp, 7 predicted proteins | sample Alteio_BWMinHeat_29_FD_153523 | JGI IMG/M metagenome (GOLD analysis project Ga0207151, IMG submission 153523) | Enriched cells from forest soil in Barre Woods Harvard Forest LTER site, Petersham, Massachusetts, United States -... | ecosystem: Environmental > Terrestrial > Soil > Temperate forest >... | reverse complement strand
TACCGCTCATTATATTAGAATAGAAAAAGCTTTTCTTGACGATACAAAGAGTGCTATTCTTATGTCTCAGGTACCTGACTCAAGCTTTTATAGCAATCTTGTAGTAAAGATAAAACTGGTTAATAATATTTCTCATACTGTTGATTATACAATTAGCCCTGTACGTGTAGACTTAAATAATGAAGGATACCCAAAGCAATCAGGCACTTTCTTTACCGCACCAAGCTATGCTTACAAATTCAAAAACAAATTAGATACATCTTATAGTTATCGTATTGTTGTTACCAACCAGTCAACAGGGCAGGTCGATTCTTCCATAACCCCTATTATTACAAACGATTCTTTAGCCTTTTATATCCAGTCTTTTGATCCTGCATATTCTGCACCTTTGAGTTTTGCAAGAACAGGGTCAAATTATTCATATAAATTAAGCGGATTTGCAGCACCTTATGGCCAAATGTATGAGGGATGGATCAGGTTTAACTGGTATGATAGCAATGTTGTTACAGGAGTGGAAACCAAAAGGTCTTATGATTGGAAATTTGCCACTTCAAGTGTCAATTATCCTTTTGACCCAGGTACTCAAAAATTCAATTTCGTAACGCCTACTTCTGCAATTTATGATGCGATAGCTACTGGTATGGGTATTACTGACGCAAATACTGCCCGTCTTTTAGACAGTTGCGATATCTACGTATATGCTGGTGGCAACGAAATGTTCAACTATTCAGTAATTAATGCTGCTCAAAACAGTGGTCTCACCAGTGATGAGGTAAAGCCTAACTATACGAATATCTTTAGTAGTAAAGGGGCTGGTTCAGCATATGGATTATATTCTACCCGCACCATGCGCATTGTACATAATGTAGGCATAGATTTCCAGACATTAGACTCCATACTGACAAACCCGATTACATCAAGCCTTAATATTCGGGGCCTAACGATACATTAATTTATATTTAAATATACACCACTCAATGCCTTAATGATAGTTCATTAAGGCATTTTCATTTCAGTTTGGCAGTATTGCTGACATTATTGCCGATATAACCTGAATGGCACAAAACTGGATGAATGCTTATTACATTGAAAATATCTTTAAAATCGAATTATAAAAAATACTATGGGAAAGATTATAGGAATTGACTTAGGTACTACCAACTCTTGCGTATCCGTTATGGAAGGTAACGAACCGGTAGTAATTGCCAATGATGAAGGTCGTCGTACTACACCTTCGGTTGTAGCATTTTTGAAAAATGGAGAACGTAAAGTAGGAGACCCGGCTAAACGTCAGGCTATTACGAATCCGATCAACACGATCACATCTATAAAAAGATTTATGGGTCGTCGTTTTGATGAAACAACCGGAGAGATCGGACACTATTCTTATAAAATAGTGAAAGGTGATAACAACACACCACGTGTTGATATTGATGGTCGTATGTACACTCCGCAGGAAATATCAGCAATGATCCTGCAGAAAATGAAAAAAACAGCTGAAGAATTTCTAGGCCAGGAAGTAAGTGAAGCAGTTATTACTGTTCCCGCTTATTTTAATGATGCTCAACGCCAGGCTACAAAAGAAGCAGGTGAGATCGCAGGTCTGAATGTTCGTCGTATCATTAATGAACCAACAGCTGCTGCGCTTGCCTATGGTATGGACAAACAGCACAAAGACAGCAAGATAGCTGTGTTTGACCTTGGTGGTGGTACATTTGATATATCTGTACTGGAACTTGGTGATGGCGTATTTGAAGTAAAATCTACTAATGGTGATACACACCTGGGTGGTGATGACTTTGATAAAGTGATCATGGACTGGTTGGCAGATGAATTCAAGAAAGATGAAAGCATGGATCTTCGTAAAGACCCAATGGCTTGGCAACGTCTGAAAGAAGCTTCTGAAAAAGCTAAAATAGAATTATCATCTTCTCAGGAAACGGAGATAAACTTACCATATATCACAGCTGTAGACGGTGCTCCAAAACACCTGGTACGCAAAATTAGCCGTGCTAAATTCGAACAACTTGCCGACAGCCTGGTAGAACGCACTTTGGAACCATGCCGTAAAGCATTGAAAGATGCGGGCCTTAGCACTTCGGAGATTGACGAAGTGATATTGGTGGGTGGTTCTACACGTATCCCTAAGATACAGGAAGTAGTAGAAAAATTCTTTGGCAAAAAACCAAATAAGAGTGTGAACCCGGATGAAGTAGTAGCTATTGGTGCTGCTATCCAGGGTGGTGTATTGACGGGCGATGTAAAAGATGTGTTGTTGCTTGACGTAACGCCACTTTCTCTCGGTATCGAAACGATGGGTGGTGTAATGACTCGCCTTATCGAATCAAACACAACTATACCTACTCGTAAAAGTGAATCATTCTCTACAGCCAGCGATAATCAACCAAGCGTTGAAATAAACGTATTGCAAGGTGAACGCCCAATGGCTAAAGACAATAAAACACTCGGACGTTTCATATTGGATGGTATTCCACCGGCACCACGTGGTGTTCCTCAGGTTGAAGTGATCTTTGATATAGATGCTAACGGTATCTTGCACGTTACCGCTAAAGACAAGGGCACCGGCAAACAGCAGAACATACGTATTGAGGCAGGTAGTGGTCTTAGCAAAGAAGAGATCGAAAAAATGAAGAATGAGGCTAAAGCCAACGAAGAGTCTGATAAAGCTGTACGTGAACGTGTAGAAAAGCTGAATATGGCTGATGGTCTTGTATTCAACTCAGAAAAACAACTGAAAGAATACGGAGATAAAATACCTGTAGACCAAAAAGCTACTATTGAAGCAGCTGTTGCCAAACTGAAAGAAGCTCATAAAGCTGAGAACATGGAAGGCATGGACAAAGCAATGGAAGAGCTGAATACTGCATGGCAAGCAGCCAGCCAACATATCTACAGTGCACAACAAGGCGCTGAAGGTGCTCAGCAACAGCAGCATGAGCAGGCTGCCGGCGGCAATGATGGCGGTGTAGCTGATGCGGAATTTGAAGAAGTAAAATAACCTGCTTAGGTTAGTAAAATATAAACGGTCGGGAATCCCGACCGTTTTTTTATGTCTTATAATATCAATTAACTCGTTACAAATGTGCAAAGATCAATAGATGGTATTTTAGCTATTCCTGCTTGTCTTAGCATTGTTATTATCTGACCCCGGTGTTGTGAGGAGTGATTGAGAACATGATTTAAGGCTGTATAAACCGGGAATTTATAAGATTCTTTAACCCGATCATAGAATTGAAACACATGCTCAAATGCTCTGTCATCATATTGCTTTTCTATGAATTGGACAATTATTAGCGAAACATCCTGCCATACGGTACATGCTTCCTCAAAACTACCTTTAAAAATATCTGATATCCAGACAGGGTTTTCAGTCAATTGCAGACGTTGCAACCATATGAATTCGGCACTCCAAATATGATACACGGTATCTTTCAACGTAGGGAAACTACTTTCAAACTCCTTTTCCATAATTACTTCAACATCCATCTTGGATAATATATCGATTATCCTTTTATTTGCCCATACATTATACCGGGCATATTGAAGCAGTAATTCCTTCATCTTATCTCGTAACTTTGCCAACAAAATTAATAATCCCTGTAATGAATAAAGAAAATAATTCTTTAGGATTTGAAACCCTTTGCATTCATGGAGGGCATACCGAAGAAAGTAACCGATCTCACCTGACACCCATTTACGCTTCCAGCACCTATACTTTTGACAGCGCAGAACAAGCCGCGGCCATATTCAGGGGCGAAGAAAAAGGATATATCTATGGCCGATGGGGAAATCCTACAATTAATGAAGCAGAAGAAAGGATCGCTTTATTGGAAGCCTATGGATTAAAAGATAAAACCGGGGCTCAATTGCAGTTAAAAGCCATTTTACATGCATCTGGCATGGCTGCAGTTACTACCATGCTATTAAGCAACTTGAAAGCAGGCGATAAGATCATTACCCATCACTCTTTGTATGGTGGCACACACGAGATACTTGAAAAAATATTACCGAACCTTGGTATAGATGCTATTATTGTAAACTTCCACGACCACAGCCTGGTTGAGGAAACGATAAAGGCTAACAAGGATATTCGCCTCATATATATAGAAACCCCTGCCAACCCTACCCTACAGTGTGTGGATATTGAAGCGCTTGCATCAATAGGCAAAAGCCATAGTTTAACGGTTTGTGTTGACAATACTTTTGCAACCCCATATCTGCAACAACCTTTTAAGTATGATGTAGATTTTGTAATGCATTCCACTACAAAATTCCTGAATGGGCATGGCACTGCTATTGGTGGCATTGTGATTGGTAAGGATATTGAAAAAATGAAAGGCATTGTTACCAAAACACACCGTTTATTTGGGGGTAACAGCAATGCCTTTGAAGCATTTTTACTTACAAATGGATTACGCACTTTTAGTCTGCGTATGGATAGACATTGCAGCAATGCAGAAAAAGTGGCGTCCTTTTTAGAGAACCATCCAGAAGTAGCAAAAGTAAATTACTTGGGTTTAACCTCTCACCCCGACCACACAACAGCTATGAAGCAAATGAAACATGCTGGTGCGATGCTGAGTTTTGAATTAAAAGGAGGTTTCGATACAGGCGTAAAATTCATTAACAAACTTCAAGTTTGTATCAGCGCTGTATCTCTGGGCACTTGTGATACACTGATATCTCACCCTGCATCTACTACTCATGTAGGCGTTTCCAGAGAACAACGTTTGAAATTTGGAATAACAGACGGCCTCATTCGTATGAGTGTGGGAATTGAAACAGTAGAAGACATAATTAACGACCTTAATCAAGCTTTACAATCATAATAAAATATGAAAGAAGTTTTTGTAATTGATGCGATTCGTACTCCAATTGGAAAATATGGCGGCAGTTTGGCAACAGTAAGACCTGATGATCTGCTTGCGCATGTAATTAGAACTTTAATAGAACGCAATCCCAATATTGATGTCAATGCTATTGAAGATGTAATAGCTGGTGCTGCCAATCAGGCCGGTGAAGATAATCGTGATGTAGCTCGTATGGCCGTTCTACTTGCAGGACTTCCTGTAACTGTTGGAGGCAATACAGTAAACCGCCTATGTGCATCAGGCCTGCAGGCTATTATGGATGCCTCGCGTGCTATCATGTGTGGCGATGGGGATATCTATATAGCAGGTGGCGTAGAGAGTATGACACGTGCTCCATTCGTAATGGGCAAAGCTGAAGGACCTTTTGCACGCAACCCCGAAATATTTGACACTACACTAGGTTGGCGATTTATAAATAAAAAACTGAGCGAGATGTACTACCCATATAGCATGGGAGAGACTGGCGAAAATGTTGCAGAGCGTTGGAATGTATCCCGCGAAGAGCAAGACCAGTTTGCTTACAACAGCCAGGAAAAATACGCAGCTGCGGCAGCTTCAGGTAAATTTACAGATGAAATCGCACCAGTGACTGTTGACCTAGGCAAAGGCAAAACAAATATATTTGCTGTCGATGAACATCCACGTCAAACACCTCTTGCAAAACTGGCAGAACTAAAGCCTGTATTTAAAAAAGGTGGCACTGTCACTGCAGCAAATTCAAGCGGCATCAACGATGGCGCAGCAGCTTTCATACTAGCCTCTGAAGATGCTGTAAAAAAATACAACCTAAAACCAATAGCCAAAATAAAATCAATGGCTATAGCCGGTGTTGACCCTTCTGTAATGGGCGTTGGTCCAGTACCAGCAACACTAAAAGCGTTAAAACGTGCCGGATTGGAAGTAGGCGACCTTGACCTTGTGGAATTGAATGAAGCCTTTGCTTCACAAAGCATAGCATGCATTAGAGATCTGGGGCTGGAAGCAGCAAGAGTGAACGTGAATGGCGGCGCAATAGCGATAGGTCATCCATTAGGCTGTAGCGGTGTACGCATATCCACAACCCTGCTATATGAAATGAAAAGACGCAATGCCCAATATGGCCTCGCGACGATGTGTATAGGTGTGGGACAAGGTGCTGCTATCATTTATGAAAATGTCAATGCTTAATATTTTTAGCTTTTAACTTTTAACCTTTGACTTACAAGAAAATAGATATCCACACGCACATCATGCCGGAACATATCCCGGATTGGTTCAAGAAATTCGGCTATGGTGATTTTATCCATCTCGAACATCATAAACCATGTTGTGCCCGGATGATAAAAGGTGATAAATTCTTTCGTGAAGTAGAACAGAATTGTTGGGATGTTACTGTGCGTACTAAGGAAATGGATATGACCGAAGTAGGTATACAAGTATTGTCAACCATTCCCGTACTATTCAACTATTGGGCCAAACCAGAACATGGACTTGAAACCTCCCATTTCTTTAATGACCATATAGCACAATGCGTTGACCTTCACCCTGACAGGTTCATAGGTATTGGCACTATTCCATTGCAGGATATAGACCTGGCAATAAAAGAAATGGAACGCTGTGTAAAAGAGTTGAAAATGCCCGGACTTGAAATAGGTTCTAATATCAATAACAAAAATTTAAGCGATCCTTTCTTTGAACCGTTTTGGCAAGCGGCAGAAGAACTTGGTTGCAGCATATTTGTGCACCCATGGGAAATGATGGGCGAAAATGACATGACCAAATACTGGCTCCCATGGCTGGTTGTCATGCCTGCAGAAACGGCACGCGCTATTGCATCTATGATATTCAGTGGTGTACTGGAACGTCATCCTAAATTGCGTGTTGCATTTGCACATGGTGGTGGCAGCTTCCCATTTACAATAGGCCGTATTGAGCATGGATTCAATGTACGTCCCGATTTATGCGCAGTTGACAATAATGTGAATCCACGCAACTATCTAGGTAAATTCTGGATAGACGCTCTTGTGCATGACCCGAAAGCATTAGATTATGTTATTGATGTGATAGGCAAAGACAAAATATGCATGGGTAGTGATTATCCATTCCCACTGGGAGAGCACCATCCCGGCAAACTCATTGAAAGTATGCCTTATTCAAATGAATTAAAAGAACAATTGCTATATAGGAATGCTATGGAATGGCTTCATGGCTAAAGAATAAATTACCCCCTGGTCATTTGGTTAAATATGGCACGCCAGGGGGCTTATCAGCTGTAGGAAATACTACTTAGCTTCAGGGTCTATATCCTTTTATCTATAACCCAAACTTACTGCACATCTTAATAAATGTCTTCCCCCTCAACGGGTGAATTAACCTAAACGCTTATAAAACAAGGGGTGAATTAAGGGGGAGAAAATCTCTGCAATTAATAAGTATTTTTGAAGAAGTGAAAATACGGCTTCCTCAAAAACACTATTTTGCCTTACTATTTGCAATAGTATGCACTTGCATTTATACAAACTGCAAAGCACAGCGTTACCCTTTTTACAATCTTGGTGTTGAAAATGGCTTGATACAATCACAGGCAACTTCACTTGCTCAAGACACTGTTGGACACTTATGGGTAGGCACGCTAGGTGGTTTGTCTCGTTTTGATGGTAAAACTTTCACCAATTATACTATTCACAATGGTATGCCAAGCAATGTGGTCCGTGCTGTAGCCACTGACAAAAAAGGGAATGTTTGGGTTGGTTACCAAGGCGGGGTATCACGGTTTGATGGCAAAACTTTTAAAAATTATTTTACTACTAGTATTGGAGAAAATCCCAACACAACTATTGATGGCATATATGCTACTGATAGCAACATATGGTGCAAGGGAGGAGGCAAATTATATAAGATCAATAACAATAAACTAAGCAGGATACAAATACCTTGTAAATACGGTTATGTATCGTTTATATTACCAGATGATAGTATGCTTTGGGTAGCAAAAGCTGGAGGAGTGCTTTACAATTATCACAGCAACAAATGGGATAGTCTGCTTTTTACTCATACCACAAACAATACTATACCATTTGTCATATCCATGTTCAAAGACAAGCATAAGAATATTTGGCTGGGTACTAATATAGGTTTGTATAAAATAGAGTCGGGTAAAATAGTACCTGCAGTTTTCAATCACACAACACTCATCAACATATCACCTGTATTTGCAATTACTGAAGATAGTATTGGCGATTTATGGATGAGTCTTAATTCAGGGGCTTTATGCATAAACAAAGGTATCCCTCAATACTACAATAAGAAAAATGGCTTGAGTGACAACATGTTCTATGATTGTTTGACTGATAAAGAGGGCAATGTTTGGTTCTCATCTGACGGACAAGGCATTTTCAGATATTCAGGCACACAGTTTACCGCTCTTGATGAAAAAATAGGACTTCCGAGTGCACAGGTCATGGCTTTAGCAGCAGAAAGAACTGGTCGCTTATTCATTGGCACTTATGATGATGGGCTTTACACTTTTGAGAATGGCAAGATCAACCCATTACCTTTAGGGCCCAATAAACATGCACCTATTACATCATTAGCCATCTCTCAAAATGGTAAACTTTGGATAGGTACTAAGGGTTTAGGTATCTGGTCTTTGAAAAACAAAACACTAACCCAGGCTTTCCAGGCACACCATCTCTCAACAACAACTGTTTCCAACATATACGCAGATCCAGAAAACCGTTTATGGATCAGCCTGAACGGAGGTGCACTATTGTATGAAAATGACACACTTAAAAACCTGCACCTGGGGATGAATATTACAACATTCATATCCATTGGCAAGGATAGTATTTTGATAGCAGCACATCATGAAATAGAACTCTATCACAATGGCAATGCGTCATCTTTCAAAACAAATACAATTTTAGACAGTTCTGAAATTGAATGTTTATTACTAAAAGGCAAAGAACTCTGGGCAGGCACAACCGACAATGGTGTTGTTGTATATAATATTGAAACCCACAAACACTACATCGTAAACAAAAAGAACGGCCTGCAATCTGATTTCATTTATAACATCATCGCTGATAATGATGGAAATGTATGGGTAGGCACCGGCTTTGGTATTTATAAAATAAAGGTACAAGACCCGGGGCAACCTGTTGCCAGCTTTTATGGCAAAAGCCAGGGCATCACCGGCATGGAAAGCAACCAGAATGCGGTATTCAAAATGCATGACGGCAGTATCTGGTTCGGCACTACTAACGGAGCATCGCATTACCAACCACATTCACAAATGGTTGTACCACACCCTATCAGTGTTGTAATGCAGGCAGTAAAATTGTTTGGCGAGAACATTACAGACACTACTTATTTCGATGCAGTTGATAAATGGTACAATGTCCCTTGTCATTTACACCTTCCTTACAAAAAGAACAATATCAGCTTTACCTTCCAGGGCATTACATTAAGTGGAGATGATCAAATAAAATATAGCTACCATCTTGATGGAGTTGATGCCCCATGGTCCAACTGGTCTTCTATCAACTCAGTTACTTATTCTGCCCTCCCTCCTGGCAAATATACTTTTAGGGTCAAATGTAAAGTTGGCGCTATCGACAATGAGGACCGTGAACTTGTTTATGAATTTGAGATCACAACTCCTTTTCAGAAAACAGGGTGGTTCAGCCTGATCATATTGATAGCCTGCATTTTGCTTGGCATAAGCATTCAGTATATTGCCAATACAAGAAGACAAAACAGGATCAGACTGACACAAAAATTACGAGATGAAGAACAAGCTAAAATACGTGTTCGAACTGCAGAAGATTTTCACGATGAAGTGGGCAACAAACTAACACGCATAAACGTACTTACTAACGTTCTTAAAAATAAAATAGACAACCCAACTCCCGACATCAATAGGATACTGGATCAAATACAGGACAATACCGGGCAACTCTATAGTGGCACAAGAGATATACTATGGTCTCTAAAGCCATCTAATGACAACCTGTATGAGATACTACATCGTATCCGCGATTTTGGCACTGAGCTATTCCAGGATACTGAAATCGATTTCATATTCTCAGGAGATGAAACCTTTTGGCAAGATTATCGCTTACCTCTGGATGTAAGCCGCAACCTAATAATGATATTTAAAGAAGCGCTGAACAACACACTCAAATATTCCAAAGCTACACGTATAAATCTGGAGATCAGCCTAAAACCCAAACCAAAACATATACTGCACCTTGTATTAAAAGACAACGGAGTAGGTTTTGATCAGCATAATCTAAAAAAAGGCCATGGTATCGACAACATGAATATCAGGGCAGAAAGAATAAAAGGGGTATTACATATAGATTCAACTCCCGGCAAGGGCACCATTATCAGTCTGACCTTTAAAATAAAGAACATCGGGAATGAAGAAGACATATCCTGACTGTTAAAAATTACAAAATGACCTTAAAGGGGTGATAGATAGTTCAGAAAACTATCTGAACTTTATGTAAATATTTGGCCATGATGAGCAAAGACCTTGATATTCGTGTAGCAATAATTGAAGATGACGAGACAATACGTGAAGGCTATGCCTATCTTATAGGCAATACTCCTGGTTATAAAATTGCAGGCACATACCCTTCTTTTGAGGAAGCAGCAAAAAAAATAGAAAGCACAAATCCAGATGTTATATTACTGGATGTAGAGCTACCTGGGATATCAGGTGTTGATGCCATCCCTAAATTAAAAAAGCTCCTTCCCGAAACATACATTCTCATACTTACTGTTTATGAACAGGAGATGCTCATTTTCCGTTCATTAGGTAATGGGGCATCAGGCTATCTCACTAAAAACACACCTCCTGAAAAAATTGTTAGTGCCATACATGAAGTTATGGAAGGCGGTGGCCCCATGAGCGCACATATTGCACGTATGGTCATTGATTCTTTTAAACGTAACGAGGCTTCACCACTTACTAAACGCGAAACAGAGATATTAGAACAAATATCAACTGGCAAAAGCCGTAAAAGGATTGCCCAGGAATTATTCATTGATCTAGAAACCGTAAAATCTCATATCAAGAACATCTATCAGAAACTAAATGTTCACTCTAAAGCAGATGCTATCAAAGCAGCTAAAGACAATAAATTCATTTGATATTACATTACGCTTCTAGAGCAATACCAGAGATAATACATAATCTGCACAAAGTATCAAAATACAACTGATAACAACAGCCGTAGTAGATGCTCTGCCTATTTCCAAAGCACCGCCACGAACATAATAACCTTTATAACAAGGTATAATAGAGATGATAAGTGCAAAAACAAATGATTTCACCATTGCGAAGAACAGATTATACGGCTGAAAATCTTTTCTCAATCCGTCCTGGAATTCCTTTCTGCTAAGAATATTTGAGAACATACCCGCCAGATAACCACCCCAGATACTTATAGCAATTGACAACACAATAAGTGCCGGTACCATGATCATAGCCGCAAGTATCTTAGGCAACACTAAATAGGTCTTCGTATTAATACCCATTACTTCCAATGCATCTATCTGCTCACTCACTCTCATATTTCCAAGCTCTGATGCTATCTTAGACCCTACCACACCAGCAAGTACCACACAAATAAGTGTTGGCGACAACTCCAATATGGTTGTATCACGTACAATACCCGCAATAATAGTTTTAGGCACAAAAGGACTCACCAACTGATAGGCTGTTTGTATGGTAAGCACCATACCAAGGAATATAGAAATGATCAGGACAATTGGCAACGACCTGATACCAATATCATTACACTGGGCCATGAACTCCTTCCAATACACTTTTGTATTCTCAGGCTTTCTGAAACCTTCCGTTATCATCAGCACCATTCTACCGAAGTCCTCAAAAAATTCCTTTAGCATATGATAAAGGTAGGGATTAGAAATAAAATATGAA
>Ga0207151_1206_pt1 | contig 11942 bp, 15 predicted proteins | sample Alteio_BWMinHeat_29_FD_153523 | JGI IMG/M metagenome (GOLD analysis project Ga0207151, IMG submission 153523) | Enriched cells from forest soil in Barre Woods Harvard Forest LTER site, Petersham, Massachusetts, United States -... | ecosystem: Environmental > Terrestrial > Soil > Temperate forest >... | reverse complement strand
GAGCTGGTCCACGCCAGCAATCACGCAAGGGAAGAGGGCGATCCGGCCTACCCGCCGACACTGAATGTGCCCGACACCGAGCGCCTGACCCGCATGGCAATGGCCGCCGCCAGCACGCTATCGGAACAAGCCGAGCGGCGTATTGCGGTGCTCAACAGCAGGTATACAGGCGATAGAGAGCACTAGCTGCTTGCAAGGTGCGGCGTCGGGCCGGGTAAGCTCGGCGTCGTGCTTCTGAAGTTCGGCTTCGGACTTCCGAAGCAGGATGTCGAACCTCCCAAGGCAGGACGTCCTGCTTCAGAAGCCGGCCAGCGAACCTTCGAGGTAGGACGCCGAGCTTCCGAAGCAGGGTGTCGGGCTTCCAAGGCAGGACATTGAGCTTCCGAAGCAGGACTTCGAACTTCCTGAGGTAGAGCGTCGAGCTTTCGAGGTAGAACGGCGAGCTTTCGAGGCAGAACAGCGAGCTTTCGAGGCAGGAAGGCGGCTCTCGGAGCATCAACGGCGATTTTCTGAGCATTGATGGAGACCTCGGAAGCGTCCAATGACGTGTACTAATTCAGATTCCAACGGATAGAAGATGCGCGATTTTATCTAAAACCGGATTGGTTTGAGGGAACTAGTGATATTGGTATTTCACCGCATAATGTGACGGTCCGTATCCGGCCAGAAGCAGCCGGTTGCCGTGACATCCAAAAACGGTCACTCAGCAGCGCTATATAACTAAGGATAAGACCCGCATGAATCAATCATTATTTTCGCTATTTGTGACCATACTTTTGACCGCCACCCCCGTCGCTGAAGCCCATCATCCACGTTTGCACTTTGGCTGCAAGGATCTACAAGAGTGCAAAGAGGCTGCCGAATGGATTGTTGAAGCGACTGTCGTCGACATCACGCGCACAGGTGGCCAGGAGGAGTGTGAAACTGGGCCGTATGGCCCGCTGTGTGGTTATGCCGAGAATCCAGAAATTTTGACTCTTGCTAACGCACGAGTCATCAAAGGTAAATTCGACCTTGGACAGAACGGCGAAGCCTCAGTTTCGCGTAAAGATTCGTGTTTTTCTGGAGCATTGGCGTCAATGAATGACAAACCTGAACTGGGAACTCAGGGAGAAAGAATTCGTTTGTATGGGGACAATTTAAACCGACCTCCGTTCATCCATCCCGGCTACTTCTTTGTCGAATCTATTGAGAGCCGTCGTGCACCTTAAATTTGCTACCGGCCATTTACAGACATCCAACGTTCAATTTGAATATGAAATTATTAGACAACTCTCGCCATTTGAATGCGCATAGATTATTGATGATGGGCATATTTCTTGGAAGTACAACATTTCCAATATTTGCCAATGCTATTGATGCATCTATCCAGCAGGCGGCGCAGAACATACCGCATGCGAAACCGACGCAAGCCATGAATTTTTCTGACAGCATATCAAGGTACGATATTTTCGACATGGTTAAAAAGCCAACGACGCCACGAGAGCTACTACAAAATATTAAGTTTTCCATCGACCGTAATTTATTAATACGTGCCGATTTCTATACCGCGGAAAATTTAGAGAGATTTTTTGGCGGCAAGGCAAAGGTGCAAACTGTAAGAACACAAAAGAATGATTTGGAGATATTAAGTGCAGTATCAAATTTGGGAGATGTTCTTGCGAACACCAAAAAACTTTATGGCACATCTATTGAGTTTGATCTGCAGGAAAAAAATGAAAATTCTGGAATACTGCATGCAAATGTTGTGGTTCCAGGGACATCAGCTGATCCTCGATTGACAGTAGAACTTGTTGAAAATGTTTTTGGCAGCAGCGGCGAGATGACTGTTTCCGACAGCAGCGATGCCTTATCTGAAAAGGAAGCAGCGGATCGATTGCAAACTGCAGATCCTAAAGGGCCAGCTCCCTTCGTTGGTTATGCTGCTCCAGCAACTCACGAGCTGGGAAACAAGAGAATCGAATTTCTTATTCCCAAATCAGGAGTAAATACTTCGGTCGTTTTTTTTACATTCGCAGCAGGCCAGATAAAAAACATTGTAATTAACCAGTCGGAGGAATAGCTATAGCAACGGCAGCACTTACATTCGGCGCTCAGACAGCAATCGGCCAAAACCGGTCCTTCGCGGCCGCCTCCAATTTAATATTGTTTTGCCAATCATTTCGTGGCACGATACCGGAATATTGTTGGCGAGCAACTACCCTGACTGCTCGATGAACTTAACGAGGCACCCGCGGTATGAACATCCTGAAAAAACTCTTCGTTGGTAACAAGGTCCCGAAGTCAATATACGACTCTATCCTTTGGCTAACATCGGAAAAAACCGGCAAGAGTTTTCCAATCGCCCAGTTCTCGGGCGACACGGACATGGTAACTATGGGCTGGGTATCGCTGACTAGTGTTCTGAATCACGAGATAGTGGTTACGATGATGACAGGCGACGAGCTCAAAAATACATCAAAAGACTCTAGCGGTTATACCCAACTTGAGTCACGCGTTAACAATGTCTTGAACAGAGCGGACTTGGTGTGCTCGTGGCTAGTCACGGTTGTAGAGCCAACTTATGACGTCGACATTACGACGCTGTCATTTCAAGAATTCCGCAAAGTGTATAAAAAACCTCAGCTGTTCTATCGAGATATTTATAGTCCTGAAACATTCGCGAGGATAGAAACAGAGGCCTCCCGTCAAGATTTTGAGCGCCAGGGTGGAAAATTTCTAGTTTTATAGTTTCTAATAAATGGCTGCAATCGGCCGCCAACAGCAGTCGGTGGTTTGCCTAAATATCGACGCTCACCGTACTGTTAGGATATAAATGACTCGGCAACGCGAACGGCATGAGAAACGTACTCCGATTGAGGAAAAGGCGAGACTGCAGGTATTGGACCTGGTTGGGAAATCCGGTACGGTGTACGTTGAGCGGAGTGGATTTGATGAGCTGGATAGTGTCCTTATCCGTGTCGCGGACCTAGATGGTATAGCGGATGGAGAGTTTGAGCGCCTCAAGTTCTCGTTGGTTGACTTGCTAAATGTCCTGCTGCCTGAGAACTCATCGCCGTCGTGCTGTGCGTTAGTTGTGCGGGCTGGCCAGGAAACGTTTTTGCGTCCTTGATGGCTGCAAATCGACCTCATCATCTTCGGCGAGTATCGGCCAGAAGCGGCCATGCCGTTGTACCTTTCAATTTAACCAATTATCAGGATGGTGACATGCTTGAACCTCATATCATCGCTGAAGCACGGGAATTCGCAGAATCCCATCGTTGCCTAAATCCAGACTATCCTGGCTCAGCGCACGTACAAGAGCTTTCGCAAAGATTGGGCTCGCCTTCCGACTACGCTAAATTTCGGCAATCGCCTCATGGCGCATACCTAGTAGATATTATTGAGGCATACGAGACGGCGCTCAATGACGACTGGCTTCCGAACCAAGTTGTCGGATTATCTTTAGAAAAAGCGAGGGAATTTATTCAAGCGGTGGCTGATGAGTTAGCTCAGAACTCGACGGTCGAAGCTATTGTGAAGTTGAGAAAGCATTATTTACTACTGAGCGCTAATATCATCTAATCAGTTTGATTTTAAAAACGATTGAGTTTTTTCGGTTACAGCTGGCCGGCATCGGCCAATAGCAGCCGGTGATAACCTCTACGTAAATATCGCAAAGTTATGACACCAGAACTCATCGAAGGCGCTTATTTCTCCTATACGGAACCGGTCACCTGGGATTGCTGTGCATCGCACACTTCGTTCGATAGTCAGCGCCTTGCTCGTGTCTATCAAGTTCCCGGTAGCTTTTTTAGGGTGCTCGGCTATGTCAAGGTACCAGGTGTTCCTCAGTTGATTGGGGAGTGGTGGACAGAGGAACATTGCGTGCAAGTGGAGTCAATAGGTGAAGCTGAGCGGCTCGCTCAAGAATTTCTAGTTGCGGCGAGGTGATTGAACTTCCTAAATCGGCCAACTCCGGACAGTCGAAAACGTTTGCTAAACTGACTGCAATTTACTATCCGCGTCTAACATGCCTCTAATTTTCGGACCAAAGAATTCGCGCTACGCATATACGGGTAGTCCATGCCCTCATACTGACCTTGCTTTTGAGTCGAATGCAGAAACGCTCGGCGATGCAATTAAAGCATATGAAGCTCGCTTTGACGTATCAATAAGCCCGTACTCGACGCAAATTACCCCAGAAAATGAGGACGCGGCGAAGTATTTTCTATGTAAGGATAATCAAGCCGAGCTTACATCTCTCGTCGACATTCATATTTTTCGAGGTAAAGAAGAAATTTGTCCTAAGCAAAATATCAGTTTCAAATTGGAACCAACTGATATGGTTGAACTTGGGGAACTCATCTGCTGAATTAACTTAAAAGATGGCCCCAAACGACGAGACTTCCATGACCTGTCGCAACTGACTCAAGACGGCCAAAAAGCGACATTCGCGAATCCCACAAGATTGGTATGGCTTGATACATCAGTTAAACACACAAATTCTAATGAAGATATTCGGATACAAAGATGAAGGACTTCCACTTGCGGACATGAGTTTAGCCGAGTTGGCCGAAATTACGCTCGTTGCGACGCCCGACGAGCTACGGAAAATAGCGAAGTTTATTTTAGCTTCGGCGGATGGGATGGAAGCAAGAGGCCGCGACTGGGAACATGAGCATCTGTCAGATAAACAAAAAGGTTTTGAACGTTCGCCACATTTCGTTATTTACAACCCGGAGGCAGGTGCATGAGCGCTAACTCGTCGGTCGATGCTGGCGCTTCGCACGAGTCAACCTATTTGTTTGGTGCAATGCCGTGACAATTTCTGACAACTTCCAGAAGTTCAATTGGCACGACAACGCCATTCACGGATTCCGCATCGTCGAAGGTGCGGACGGATGTAGCGGTGAGCTAATTCTAGACATTGATTTCATTGTTGAATGGCTGCCCCCAGAAAGTCCAAACAATGCGTTTATGTTCCGAGTGGCTCCTGCGGACCTGACATTTCACGATGTTACGAACTTGGTGATTTCTATTGATTACGCTTCGTCAACTGCTGCGTTTCAACCAATGGCCATTCACGAAATTCACCGGGAGATTGTCACGTACTCCAATGGCTACTCTTCGTTCGCGTGGAAGATTGAAATCAACTGGCCTCGGAATAGCACCATATCCTTCCGTTCCAACGGGTTCACGCAAGTAATGAGAAAGCCGCCCCTTACGTCTGACGCTCAGTATTTATCGCCTGCGAAGAGAAATTCATAATCCAGCTCCGCCGGTCATTCTGAATCTCCGATTGCGATTTCATTCCGCTATTTTCGGCAGACGACGCCTCGTTTATCTCAATGTTTAATGGCAGGTTTCAGGAAACTGCTATGACCGCTTGGGGTCGGGTCCGGTCTTTCAAAGTTTAGAAAGCGACCATTCAAACGCAGTGACGCCAAAATGTTTGTTGTTTGAATCGGCGAACGGCAGCTATTTGAAGTTGATCCGCCGTTCAGAATTACATCCGAGACTGGTAGATACCGCCGATATCAATAACCACGTTATATAAAACCAATGGCCGCAACCGCTGCATTGCAGACGCTCAAGGAACCTGCTTGACCATCTGATACGGGCGCTTGCTGCTCGTCGCAACACGCATCAGGCGGTCATTCATGAACCGTGAGGTCAACGCCATCAGGATGGCGCAATACTACGATACTACGCGGGCGCCGTGAATCAATAATGTTCGCAGGCAAGTGTCACCGCGTTTGCTGACGCCCTGCAATCTTGACTTACCCCCCCAGAAAAATATTGTCGAGGAACCAAGCCGAGCCAAGCGGACAAGTGACAGCCATTCTTGAACTCTTTGGCCTCGCCAACGGCGGCTACCGTTGCCGTAGCGGTGATCGGTCCAACGCCACCTATTACCTGAATCTTCTGACACAACACCGAATTCTTCACGAACGCTGCGATCCACTGATTGATACGGGCTATCCGTTCCTCCAAAATACGCATCTGCTCTAGCAATTCAATCAAGAGCGCCTGGAAGGTACTGCTCATGTCGCCTTTGCATTTGGCCAGGATGGCTGGCAAGGCGCGCTTGAAAGCAGCAGGTGTCTGCGCAATGATCCCCACACGTAAATTGGATGAAACGCTAGTCTGATCCTATTAGTGGTGTCGGGTCCATCTCAGTAAATCAACAATTAGCAAAACGGAATACATGCGATCTAAGTGCGTACCCGAGATTTGTTGTTTTTTTCTGATATGTACAGGATGTTTTGCGACGGTTTATCAAACTATTACGACAGATAGCAATAGTTTGAGTCAAGCCAACTGGTCTCGAATATTGTGCTGTGACATGCTGACGCTAACCATCACCAACCGGCGCAGTTTTGATCGGAGAGCGATGGGGGGAGGGCCAATCCTAGTAATGCGCATTGTTGTGCGGTTATGGTTGGTAACGGTAAAAAAATAGATTTTTCCAATCATTAGGAATCAGACATGAAGAAAATAATTCTGACTGCAGGTTTGCTGAGTGGCATTGCTGGCATGGCACAAGCCCAAACCAACGTCACAATCTACGGCGTTATCGATTTGGGCATGAACTACACCAATAATGACGGTGGTAAAAGCGTAGTTCAACTGCAAAGCGGCTACGCACAAGGTAGTCGCCTTGGTTTCAAAGGTAACGAAGATCTGGGTGATGGCTTGAGCGCTTTGTTCCAGATCGAAAACGGTTTTTCTGCAGATACCGGTAAGCTGGGACAGGGAGGCTTGCTGTTCGGACGCCAGGCATTGGTCGGTTTGTCGAGCAAGACTACCGGTACCATCACACTGGGGCGTCAATATGACTCCGTGGTCGATTATCTCGCTCCAATGACAGCGAATGGCAACTGGGCTGGCTATCTGTTTTCGCATCCGCTGGATAACGACAACACGGACAACTCGTTCCGCATTAATAACTCGGTCAAGTACGCCAGCCCAACTTTTAGCGGCTTCCAATTCGGTGGCCTGTATGGCTTCGGCGAAGTAGCCGGCGACAATACTAAAAACCGTACCTACAGTCTGGGGGCAAGCTATGCTAACGGCCCATTGTCTGCTGGCTTGGCGTACATGAATCTGAGTCGTGTCGGGACTACTGCCAACGGCTCCATCACGCCAACCGACGCTAACTTCCTGGCGGATAAGCAAAAGATTTTCGGTGCTGGCATCAATTACACAATTGGCGCGGCAACGCTTGGGTTCGTGTATACCAGCACTAATCTGACCAATCCAACTGGCGGCAATGCTTACATCAACTCGTTTGCACCAGTCCTTGGCACGCTGTCTTCGCTCAAGTTCCGTAACTACGAAATCAATGCCAAGTATCAATTCACGCCAGCATTTTACGCCGGCGCGATATATACCTACACGCAAGCCAAGTACGATACAACGGTTGGTAATGTCAAACCGAAATGGTCTAATCTTGGCCTGATGGCTGATTACAATTTCTCCAAGCGGACTGACGTTTATCTGCAAGGTGTTTACCAAAAAGTTGGTGGAGATCTGACTGGATCGTCACTTGATCAAGCCTACATTCCTGGTTCTGGTGGCCTTTCGGGTAATGACAAGCAGTTTGCCATCCGGGCAGCATTGCGTCACAAGTTCTAAGCAGCATCCGGGTAATGCGGACTGTCACGCTGCTTGAGCTCGCCGCGCCAGTCTGCAATATCTTGTAATTTTTTCGATTAGTGGCAGTAGCGAGACGTCCCTGGGGAAACTCTCTGTTTGGCTCATTCGTAGTTGAGCGGCCATTTTTATGCAAGCCATATCCGCCGGTGTTGCGCATCTAGGCATTGATACCGGCGTCGCATTTTCTCGAAATTTCGTCGTAAATGACATATTTTTTTTTCGTCGATAGACGATGATAAAAATAGAAAAAGGTAAATGTGTTGCATTACTTGTTTCTGTATAAAAAATCCATCCTCTTACCATTTCACTTTTAAGAGATTCGCGATGAAAATGATACCCAGTTCTTTAGCAACCAAGTTGTGCTGTCTGAGCGTCGGTTTAGGAGTCACCCTGGCATCGGGTTTTGCTGGCGCAGAAACAAAGCCCATCATCAGCATCGGCTATGTCGAAGGTTGGTCCGACAGCGTCGCCACCACTTTCGTCGCAGCGGAAGTGATGAGAAAAAAACTTGGTTATGAGATCAAGCTAGTCCCTGTTGCTGCCGGTCTGATGTGGCAAGGTGTCGCTCAAGGTGCGGACCATGGCGGTCTGGACGCCACCATGTCGGCCTGGCTTCCCGCCACCCATGGTGCTTACTATGACAAGCTGAAAGATAAGGTGGTTGATCTGGCCGTGAATTTTCACGATGCTAAGATCGGCTTGATTGTGCCGGATTACGTTACGGCAAAAACTGTCGGTGATCTGCAGGCACAAAAGTCGGCTTTTGAAGGGCGCATCGTTGGCATTGATGCAGGTGCCGGCGTCATGACCAAGACCGCGCAGGCTATTAAAGACTACGGTCTGGATTACAAACTGATGTCAAGTTCCGGCAGCGCCATGACAGCAGAACTGGACCGCTCAATCCGGGCTCACAAGCCTATCGCCGTGACCGGCTGGATTCCACACTGGATGTTTGCCAAGTGGAAGCTAAAATTCCTCGAAGATCCGAAGAACGTATACGGTGATGCTGAGCATGTCGACAGCGTTGCCAATCCTGGCTTGGCAACCAAGGCCAAGCCTATCAATGATTTGCTGAAGAGTTTTTCCTGGAAACCGGGTGAAATTGATAGCGTGATGCTGGCAGTGGAGAATGGCGAAAAGCCGGATGTTGCGGCAGAAAAATGGGTTACCGCCCATCCTGAGCGGGTCAACGAGTGGCTGCAGCTGCCGAAGTGATGCATTTGATTTCAAAATATCTCCGGCATTTGAGGTAGCCTGACATTTTCGGACACTCCCGTTTGATAAACTTATCAAACGGAAGAACTGAAATGAAATTGAAGACATACACGCCGGAATTCCGGGCTGAAGCGGTCAAACTGGTGCTGGCCGGGAATGGCCGGCGCCGGCCAAGAGCTGCCTGTCGACAATATCGCCGTTAGCTGTCATTCATGTTTCTCAGGTTGTCCATTGATTGCCGACAATGCAATCTTCACCTACACTTGGTGCTATATGGACTGGTGCCAAAGGTGTCCGTCTTTCCTGGATTTTTATGTTTCCTGTTAAATCGGCCGATCTGCACGAACGCCAATCCCCTTGCGGCTTTGCCGCCGGTCGGCGTCCGTGCATAAAGGCTCGCCGCTGTGCATAACGGACAGGCCAAGCCTGTTAAATATTCAGTTATGCAGTCCGCGTAGTGGCCATTAGCGCTTAGATCCTCGCTCCTTCAATTTGCGCTGCGCTAATCGGAGCTAAAGAATTGCTACTGGACGCCTCACGGGGAAGAATGCGATTGTGATATGGCTGAAACAGGGGCAAAAAATAGTTTGCCCCTGATACCGAAAATTACGCGTCAACACCACCTAAAATATTGTCTAGTTGCATTTCTTTCAAAACATGGTCTTGAATGGGTTGCTTCGCAGCGTTAATTTCATTAACACCCCAAACCATGCCGACCGTTGTGCGTGTAGGACGTTTGCCAGCAGGCATATCCGCTAGCGCTAAATAAGCATCTACAACCAACTGTGGATCTGGTGCTTGGTCAGTCTGCATAAATTTCGCGAATTCCTCGAACATAGCGGAAGGAATCTTTGCCAATTCACCATAGCTGTCCAGCACGTCAATACGTGTAGGCTCTTGCCCTCCTGCACTTAGACCCGTAGGAAACGGGCCTGGTTGCACTATGGCGACATCAATACCGAAGGGCGCCACTTCATAACGTAAGCCTTGGACGTAGCCTTCCAAGGCATGCTTGGTGGCGGCGTACGTAGAGAAATAGGGGGCCGAAATCTGGCCAACCATTGATGAGGTGTTAATGATCAGACCGGACTTAGTCTCACGCATAGCGGGCAAGACAGCCTGTATAGTGCGCATAGCGCCATAGTAGTTGGTTTCCATCTGTTCCCTAGCTTGGGCAATGCTAAATGCCTCCGTAATACCAAGGTACATTACGCCTGCATTGTTAATCAAAATATCAATCTTGCCCGCTTTAGCCAGCACACTCGCAATGGCTGTTTTGACGGATTCGTCGCTAGTGACATCCATATCAACGACATGGATATGTTGGCTATGCGCTTGCAGCTCGGTCTTGACTGCGGCGTTCTTGCCTTCTGGACCGCGCATGGTGGCGAACACTCGGTAGCCTTTATCTGCAAAGTCTTTCACTGCTTTTAGGCCAAATCCACTGCTGCTTCCAGTGATAACTACGTTTCTTTTTGCTTCACTCATATCTCTTTCCTATTAGGTTGCGAATTAAATACCAGCTGGTATAATAAATGGCAATGCATTGCGTGTCAAATTAAAATACCAGGTGGTATAAAAATGAGTTTAAATCCAACCAAACCTTCAAGGGGACGACCTAAGACCCTAGACCGTGATCACGTTTTGGATGTAGCAATGGATGCCTATTGGAAAGAGGACATAGGCAACTTATCCCTTAATGAAATTTGCAGAAGATGTGATATATCGAAGCCAGGTCTTTATCGCGAATTTTTGAATGAAGATGGCTTGATGAAAGCTGTAATTCTTAAGTATCAGGAACAGGTGCTAAATCCTGTACAGCATATGTTAAACAGCGAAACTCCGTTTCGAGAGACACTTGATAACCTAGTGTCATTTGCCACCTCAGTTAGTGATAATCAAGAGGCTCCAAAGGGATGTCTTTTGATAAAAATGCGCGAATCACGAATGCATTTGGGCGAAGCAACACGAGCACAACTCGATTTCATTCAGGAGCAGGCATTAACTGCTTACAAGAATTGGGTGGAGCTCTCAAAGACCAAAGGTGAGTTTTCTGCAGACATGTCATCAGAGTTTGCAGCCACCTATATCGATGCACAACTAAGTAATGCATCGTCACAGCTCGCTCGTGGCGAGGATCCACAAATTGTGAAGAAGATATTATTAGTCGCTTTTTCTATGTTGGGATGAGTATGCCTGTCAGTTCAGTATTTCTGCAGGAAGCAGGCATTTGCTCATCTGGGGTAAAAAAGAGAGCTTATTTAAATTCTGTTTGGTATTTACAGAACAATGCATAACAATCCACTGCACACGGAAATTTTACTCGCTTCGCTCCCAAAATTCCGGTGAGTGGGGCATTGAACGACCGCTTCCCGACTTGCCGAACGGCAGCTTGGGGTCGAATTGAGCCTGTCGCGACTGGCTCAAAACGGCCAGAAGCGGTCACTGAAGATATTTCCCCAAAGCGGCCAGTCAATGTCTGTGGCTCTGCATATTGGGAGTGCAATACTTGCCGTCGCCACGGAGTACGACCAAGAGATATACCAGCTTCTGTTGCAAGCGGCCCTGAACAACGCTGCGCCTGTACCTGGTTCTATCGCAAAGGCACAGCTACCTGTCGATGAGGCCGACGCGGTTGTCAAGTTACTCTTCAACCACTGTGGCAAGGTCGACCGGAAAGAAGTGGACTATCTGCTAGCGCACGTGGCAAAACTCGCGAATATCGACCAGAACCGTTCCTGCCCACGTACGCAATAGGGTGCTAAAAAAATCGTTGGCGCACGGAGAAAATTGCCCAGGCTGTTTGAATTGCTGCCCGTTTCCCGGCCACGGGTTTGCTTACGCCGGCGCCAGCTCGCCATACCAATACGAGGCCGTGACTCCGCCATCCATGAGGAAGTCGCTGCCGCTGATAAACGCGCCGTCCGGCCCCATCAGCAGAGCGCCGACGTTGCCTACCTCGTCCGGCGTTCCTGCGCGCCCGGCCGGCGACAGTTCCAGCATGCGGCGGTAACCCGCGCCGCGCGGACCGGAAAGCTCATCCTTGGCCAGCGGCGTGATGATGATGCCTGGGCTGATGGTGTTGA
>Ga0207151_1205_pt1 | contig 11993 bp, 12 predicted proteins | sample Alteio_BWMinHeat_29_FD_153523 | JGI IMG/M metagenome (GOLD analysis project Ga0207151, IMG submission 153523) | Enriched cells from forest soil in Barre Woods Harvard Forest LTER site, Petersham, Massachusetts, United States -... | ecosystem: Environmental > Terrestrial > Soil > Temperate forest >... | reverse complement strand
TATACATCGCGGCATCCGAGCAATTACAAAATTTGCGGACTGGCCGGTCCCGGTGGTTTACGTTCACGGTAATCACGAGGCATATAGTGAACAGTATTTTTCATTAGTGGAGAATTTGCGAGCGGCGTCTTTAGATAGCAACGTCCACTATCTGGAGCGCGATGAATATGTGCTTAACGGGGTACGATTCCTGGGTTGCTGCTTGTGGACTGACTATCGCTTAATGGGAAACCCACTGACAGCAATGAGGCATGCTAAGCAGGACCTAAATGACCATCGCCTCATACGTACCGAGCACGGCCGCTTTACTCCTCAAGATGCGTTGCAGATTCACCAAAAATCGCGAGCATGGCTCGAGAAAAAACTGGATGGGCATTTTGATGGCCCCACAGTGGTGGTTACTCACCACGGCTCCCATCCAAATTCAGTGCACCCGCAATTTGATGGCTCACCATTAAACCCAGCATTTATCAGCGATTTGACGCCTCTAGTTGAAAAAGCTGATCTATGGATTCACGGACACGTACACGACAGTTTTAGATATGACGTTGCGGGAACCACGGTGGTTGCAAATCCACGAGGATATCCAAACCTGTTAAATGTGCATTCGACTGATGAAATCGAATGGGAAAACAAGGTTTTTGATCCGAAGTTGGTGATCGAAATTCAAGATACTCCTCTTCGAGAAAATAATGTTCTTACCTGAATTTTCCATTTTCAATAGCGAGCATTCGATTGCTGCCGATACGACGCTTTCGCTCGATACCCTGAAAGAGGTACGAATTGGTACTTATTGTTAACTATATTTACTAATTTATTCCAATTTAGGTATATGAATAAGGATTGGTCATGACTCATTCAAAACTTTTGCCAACGCAAATCCGTGCGGCATTTGTGGCCGAAGGCATGACTATTACAACGTGGGCCGAAATCCATGGATTCCGGCGCGAAGATGTTTATGCCGCGCTCAGCGGGCGGACCAGAGGTACACGGGGTAAGGCACATCAGATCGCCGTGGCGCTTGGATTGAAATCCAAGCCACCAGGTAACGTACCTGGTCTAAAAAAAAGCGCTCATGAGGTGCGGATCGCAGAGGGGCAATCCTCATCGGAATCAGATAACGATAACTCAATTAAGGAGGACTCTATGCCCGCAAGCTAATTTTCCGGGATAGAAAAGCACAAAAGCCAGTGATCTCTTGCAGGAGATCGCCGGCTTTCTAAAGACGTGCATTAAAGATGCGTGTATCTGTTACGAGACTACACCCACATCTTGCCGCGATTGAAATACGCTGTCAAGTGTAGTTCAACGGCTTGTCACGTCCAGCGGTATCCCGCTTTTCTACCCTTTCACCTGCTCAATATTTCTGCCCTTTTGTGGGTATCGAAATTTCTTAATCGCTCGCCTTGCTCTAGCAAAGCGAGCGCATAAACACGCTCGGGAGAAACAAATGGACGGAATGATAAGTACCCAAAGACTCAAAACAATACTAGAACGACAGGCCTCCACCGCATGGGGCACCGATTATCAACCGGCAATACGTGCAACCCCGCAGGAGGCGCCTAGGATGTCTAGGCCATCCACCATTATTTCTAATCTGATGCAACGTGAAATACATCTTATGTCATTAGGGGAGAGATCTGCCGCATTCCTTGCTTTGTACAACCAGCGCGTATTTGATCTACAGGAACAGCGCGTACTTTTTACCGGACCTTGGCCGCACCCGCTGCATGGTCACCCTAATGCCATGGGATTAGATCTACCAGCATTCAAAGGTACTATCAATGTGGCTGAACGTCTCAATTGCCTATCTCAACATCCGACAGTGATGTTCAAGCCAGTACAGGAAGACCCAGACACCTGGAAGCGAGTTCCATATCCATACTTAGGCGACTTATTACTCTTTATAAATGATGATCAAGGGCCATTTTGTATAAATTGGACAGTCAAGAAAGACGAGGAAGACTTCAAGAAATTTCGTCTTGGACGGCGTTCAAATCCCAATCGTGAAACTGCGGATCAGGAAAAAGCTGCCAGACGACATAAGGTTGAAGAAATTTATCACCAAGACGTCGGAATTCGAACAGTTCAGGTTACGTCGTCAGCAATTCCTGCTCGTCTTGCCGCCAATCTAAACCGCCTCTTTGGATGGCATAACAGAAAACTCAAAATCTCGGAGAGTCAACAAAGCGAATTGCTACGCTGGTATCAGACCGAGATGCAAAAGCGCACTCCACCTATACGTTTGCTGTCGCCGATGATGCAAAAACTTGGCTGTTCCCGAGAAGATTGCCTAGGCGTGTTGTATCAGGGTATTTGGAAACGAGAGCTGAGAGTTGATCTCTTTCATCCGATTCTTGTCGATCACCCACTTTGCCCGGAAATGAAAGATGCGCTCGTCGAATTTGCACATTGGTTTGGGAGGTAATCAGCCATGCACATCGGAATACAACTCATCGCTCCAGAAGGTTTTCGCGAACTAGAAAAAAATGTGACATATTATTTTCTAAAAAGCGAGAGTCTACGAGACTACACACTATTGCTGAAGTTTGAATTTAAGGTTGCGAGTACAAAATCACCAAAAGCGATTTTGCTAATGATGAATCGCGCCCATTTCGAGAACGGCCTTGTACAGAAATTCATCATTCCAGCGGAGCATCAAAGCAAAATTCCACCTTGGCTTGCCGAATGGGAAGAACTGGATTTTTCTCTCCTGGATCTCAGTCGTCCTGCTGCAAAAAAATTGCATAGCGAACGCGTGGACGAACGACTCGCAATCATCCAACCTGTATTGGACCGTCAGAATGCAATTCTCTCCTCCGAAAATCCGGATCTCGAGCTCAATAAATATGCTCGAGAATGTGTCCCACGGCAAAATGAAACACGCTTACGGTTATGGTTCTACGCCTATCTTTGTTTTGGTAGAAATGTATGGTCCTTGATTCCTTCGTACTGCCGAATTGGTATATGGTCTCGACACAAAAATTTCCCCACAAAAAAATTTGGGAGAAAATCTATTGCTCGCGGTGCTCATCACGGATATCCAGTAGACCACGAGATGGCGAAGAAAATTTGTGAATCGTTCGTCATTCATCGTGGACTTGGACAACGGATGACAAAAATCTATAGTAAAGCGATGAGCAATAATTTTGGCTGCAATGTTCACACAAATCATGAAAAAAAGAAGAGCTATGTTCATCCGCAAGGAAAGCCATTTCCTTCTTTTCACCAGTTTAAATACTGGGTGAATAAAACCTTCGGCACTGAAGAAGTTCGACGGACCCTATATGGAGATACACGTTACAGAACAAGAATGGCGGCATCCAAAGGAAAATTTTCCGAAATGCTTAGCAACCTTCTGGAGCGCATTGAACTGGACGCTTATTACACTAAAGATTACCCATCGAGTATAGTCGAAGGAAAAATTCTGCCGCCACTTTGCGTGGTACGCGGAGTTTGCTGCACGTCTGGTGCGGTGGTCGGCATCGGCTTTGCTTTCGGTAAAGAACATAGTAGCGCTTATCGCATGATGCTGTTCTCTATGACCATGCCAAAAGCGGATTTTTGTAAGCTGTTCGGTCTGGACATCCTAGCGGAAGATTGGCCCTGCCAAGGCATGTCGCCCTGGCTATCGATTGATCGCGGACCTGGATCAAAAGCGGACCTCATAAAAAATTTGGAAGATAAATTTCCTATCAGAGAGCTGGCTCCTTCTTGGGCCGGCCAATCTAAAGCAGCAGTCGAATCCTCACACCCAAGAAATGTCAACCTTGAAGGCCAGCCAACCCACGTACAAAGCGCACTGAATCCGGTTGAAATGGCACGCAGAGAGATACTTCAACTGATCAAGGATAACCACGCTTCCGATGCCTCCGCGCGACTAACGCCAGCGATGATTGCTGCGAACATAAATCCAAGTCCCATAGGAATATGGAATTATTTGGACGACCGGGCGCGCACCGATGCTTATTCGATGGACTTTGACCATGCGATAAAAACTTTTCTTACACCTACGGAATTAACCGCGCAAGAAGATGGAATTTATTGGTCGGGGATCAGATACGATTCTGCAGTACTTCGAGCTACCTCATTGCTTGACCAGGTAGCCACAGGACAGCGCACAAAGGTTAAAGGATATATTCTCGATATGGCCGTTCGACACGTATGGGTAGAGGTACAGGGAAAAATTATACAAATCGATGCGCACGCACCTATATCGGTCCATGATCGAGAACTCTATTTGTCTCTACCAGAACTACAACAACTAAGTGAAAATAAACGGGCGACCGACGCGGAATTTCGCACTCACCAACTTGCTACAAACACCGAAATTTTCGATAAATTTGAGGACGCAACAGGAAAAGGATGGGACGATGGAAAGCGGAAAAGCGGTCCGCCAAAATCTCGTGCACGCTCATCTCAAATGGAGCGTGACGACATCAAAAAATATACGTCTGCAAATAAGGCGAAATGACCATGGATAAAAAAAATCCTTGGGCGGCTCGTTTTCTACCATTGCTCAAGATTGAAGAAATCGAGCGTCGCACGCGCGTAGAGCCCGAAACCCTATCTGGACTCTTTGATCTGCCTGCACATGTTGCGGTTGAACGCCTGAAAGCATCGCTGGAACTAATTTTTATTCCAACTCAGAATAGCTGTCGAATATTATTGATGATTGTGGAGCGAGCCGTGAATCATTGTATTACTCGCTATCCTGATAATTTATCGTTTTTATCAGGCGTCTATAACCACAGAGATTGTGTCGAGACGGCTGCATGCATCACAGGCTTGGCCGGTTCGGGGAAAACGGAATTGGTGAAAGCGCTGGGTCGCATGCTACAACCAGATTCCGTGATCGACGTAGGAGCAGGACATAGTCCATTTCCTTTAAAAGCACATTGGAAAATCAAGATTAAAGAAAGAAAAAGTTTGATTCAGATGTTTTCTCCCTTCTTTGTCGCCAACAAAGTTTCCTCTCACGGCGGGGCGCAGGAAGAGGAACTGAGCGATTCGCATCCGAAGTTAATCAGAGCACTCGGTCCGGAATGTAGTCGACGCGCTTTCCGTGATGGTATTTCCATACTGACCGTCGACGAACTACAGTCTTTCACGCAAAGTGCGCAGGCGAACACATTGGTTACCAAGACGCTCTTATTTTGCACTTATATTGGCATTCCATTTTTCTATATCTGCAACTATAGTTTGGGTCATCGTCTTTTTCGTCGCCCTCAGGAAGACAGACATCGCCTCTTAACCGATCCTCATGTATTGCTGCCGGATGAGCCATCATCCAAGGATTGGATAGACTATTTAACCGAGTGCAAACGAGTAGCAGGAGATTGGCTGCAATTTGATCCACTTGAAGATGGCGACACAATTCATCAGTATTCTGCCGGCCTCAAAAGGCTTGTCGTGAAGTTGATTCTTTTCAGCTTTGAGGAAGCAAGAACGAATAAACAAGAGATAGTCACACTCCGTGACATAACGCAGGCCTATTACTCCATGCGCAACACGGTAAATCGACAGGATGTGGAGGACATTAAAGGGCAGTCAATTAGCGGTGAGAAAGTAAAGGGGATTAACGGGCGAATCCGACTAGACATTTGGTGCCCATTCGATTTACCAAAAAATTCTCAGAAAAAAACAATTGAAAAAAATATCGCCGCCAGAGAAAAGGTGGTTGGCACCGTACTCATAAAATCATCATTGACTGCGGATGAACGAGACGGTCTGAAGATAGTCGAGAAGAAATTGGGCGCTCCCAAGAAAGCAAAAGCAGTCCCCTTATTGGCGAAAAAGAAAAAAGGCATCCCGACAGCAGAAGACTTGCTAGCTAATGCGCAGGACTTTTTGGAGCAGCATTTCAACAAAAAATAACGCAGTTGGCCGATCTTTTATTCTTTGGCGATCCCCAAAGAATAAAAACCAATTAAACATACTCAAATACCGAGCCCACTGATCCAATTGAGAGCAAGCGATGACTCAAAAAATATTTCTCGACACAGAATTCACTGACTTCACTCGTCCGCAGCTAATCAGTATCGGGATGGTCGCGGATTCAGGGGAAGAATTTTATGCCGAAATCCCATTTCAAGTTGCCGAATGCAGTGATTTTGTAAGAGAGACGATCATTCCATTGCTCGGACATTTTCCAGAGAGTATATGCTCTAAGGACGAGCTATATGGGAGATTGCGAAAGTGGTTAGAACTGGTCAAGGCACAACGTGATCACGTAGAAATCTGTGTTGACTCCCAGATTGATTGGGATCTATTCATCAATGCTTGCGAATACCAAGTGCCGAAGTGGTGTCTGCAAATGTTTGTTGGGAACGAGATTAACGAACTGCTTCGCTGCAACTATTACAGGGAAAATGAGCTTCCTGAGCATCATGCACTTTATGATGCTCAGGCAAATAAGTATGCTTTCCAGGAAAATCTTCGTCCCGACTAATGGCTATGTTGTCAGCATCCTGGGAACGACATATTGCTTTTCATCGCGCTGAGATCTTCTGCATATTCTATTCCGGCACCCACGGACGGTTCAATAAATGTTGTAGTCTCGTTCAACTACGGTGCGATTTACTCATCGAAACAGCCAACTGGACGCCGCCTTGACATACCGCGGCATGACCACATAAACCATCAGCCACACCAGGAGAGCGGAGGCGCACAGTTGAACCAGGCCAGTGGGCAGGCTCCAGCCTTTGGTCAGCATGCACAGTATCGCCGGCACAGCCAGGCTCAAGGGGTAGATGGCTGAGAAGGTCAGCAGAAACTGCTTGAAAGGCTTTGCCTGGCGCGCACCGGCCAGGGCTAGCGCGAACCACAGACCCATGCCGGTACGCGGGCGCTCGGACCGCAGTTCGTCGACTAGGCGCCGGCGTTGCTCCGAACCGATCCATGCCTGCAACTGCGCGTGACTGTCGAAATGCACCAGTAGCATGTATGCCAGATCGCGGCTTGTAGGTCGGATCACGGCCACGCCTTAGAAGCCGGCGAAACGTTGGCACTCCAGAGTCACCGCCGTGATCCATTCCTCGTACTGCTCCTTGGCAGCAGGCACCACCGCGTGCTGTACCAGCAACGCAGCCCGGTCCGCTACGCCGGCGTTCATAGATTGGTGAAGGCGATGTGCTTGTACTCGAGGCAATCGTCGATAGTCGACACGCCGTTCAGACGGCCCGCGCCCGACTGTTTGTACCCGCCTTCTTAGAACTTGTCGAAGACCTGGACCCAGTCATTGATCCAGACCGTGCCGGCCTTGATCTTACGGGCAACGCGCAGCGAGCGTTTCGTCTCGTGTGTCCATATAGCCGCCGCCAGGCCGTACTTGCTGTCGTTTGCCAGAGCCAGCGCCTGCTGCTCAGTATCGAAGGCCTGTAGCGTCATCACCGGACCGAAGGTTTCCTCCTGCACGATAGGCAGCTTGGGGTCGCAAACCTCCAGTAAAGTGGGGCGATAGAAGGCACCTGCCGCCAGCGAGCCTTCGGTTATTCCGCTATCTGGACTTCGATGCCGGCTGCCAGTATTGCATCCGAATATTCGGGACTGATGCCGGCATCAGTAATTACGGTATGGACGCGATTCAACTGCACTATGCGGTGCAGGCTGACACGTCCGAACTTGGAAGAGTCTGTCAGGACGATGATTTTTTTAGCCCGCTCCACCATCTTGTGATTCAGGCTAGCCTCCGCTTCATGGTGGGTAGTTACACCGAACTGCAGGTCGAAACCGTCAACGCCTAGGAAAAGCTTGTCGAAACTGTAGGCTTGCAGACACGCTTCGGCTTGCGTGCCTTGGATCGACAGCGACTGTTTGCGCAGCAAGCCCCCGGTCAGAATCAACTCGACCCCCGGCGCCTCGGCCAGCTCCCAGGCAATATTGAGACCGTTAGTCATCACCGTCACCTTCTGCGCATCGTGAAGGTGGCGCGCCAGCGAGATGGTGGTGGTACCTGAATCGATGATGATGTTATCGCCCGGCTCGACCATACGCGCGGCCCATGCGCCTATACGCTCCTTCTGCTCATGGTTGATGGAGTCCTTTTGCCGGTTGGTGTGCTCGGTCGGCGGAGTGCGACTCAGCGTGGCGCCGCCGTGGCTGCGTATGACCATGCCCATCGACTCAAGTACGCTCAAGTCGTTGCGAATAGTCACGGGGGAGACACCAAACTGCTCGACCAATTCGGTCACTTGGACCGAACCATGCTGGGTGAGCGCTTGCAAAATGGTGGCACGGCGTTGGCTGATATTTCGCATGTCTTTGCAGTTTCTCTATCAAAGCTCCCAGCTTAACAGATCGCGACCTGCGTTTCATGAAACATCGAACTTCCTCGACGCAAAAACCTACAATTCGAAAGCAAAACAAAAGCTTTTTTACTAAAAAAGACAATAAAACAAAAAACAACAGCTACAAATAAATATATCGTAAGTTTATTGCGTTTTTTTTCTTTGCTTATTATTATTTTCAACAGAAATCGGAACATGCCGCGCATAACGGGAGATTTGCCATGGGTAGTCGATGTGAGCCGATACTTCGGCGCAGCGCAATTGCTGTAGCAGTGGAGATGATGTCTGTGGGGCTCCGGATCCTTTGGTCCAGGTTGAGCCAGAAGCACTGGTCGTGGCTGTGACCGGCACGCGCGCCGCCTTGGCTAAGCCGCTTGAACTCAAGCGCAATTCCGATTTGATCGAGGACTCGATTTCGGTTACGGAACTTGGCCATTTCCACAATGATAACGTTGCCGATTCGCTGACACACATTTCCAGTACTTCGGTGTCGCGCACCCGTGGCGGCGAAGGGCCGTACGCCAACGTGCGTGGTTTGGGTGCCGGCGACCATGTTGCTGCCCGGTCAGCTGAAACTATCCGGCGAAAATTGAACCAGCAACGTCGGCGCCCGCCTAGCGTGCGCCAAGACCATACCGCGCGGCGCAATTGTCTCCTCGACTCCGAATATCCCGACTAGCAGCCGGACTGTCACCTACCGTCCGGCTGCCGGTATCGGAAGATGGCAGCGACACCAAGCCGCTGCCGTCGGCCAATATCAACCGGTGGGTGCACGACGATATATTGGTGCGCGTGGCACTCGTCAAGGTCATGCCCAGCCCTCGCTTGACAAGCTAGGCCCTACCCGCTTCAACAACACGTTGGACCGTAACTACCTGCTGAGCATCATCTGTGATCCGAAATTAAAACCAACCGTCAAAATCTGGAGGATATCCATGAACACGACAAATACGATACAAACGAAGGATGGCGTGGCCGCTAGCCGCCCACGCTGGCTTGGCTACGCTCTAGCCACAACGTTTCTATGGGGCGTGTGGGGTGCCTTTGCTGGACTGCCCAGCCAGCACGGTTTTCCTGAGACTCTGATCTATGTGGTGTGGGCTCTGACTATGGTGCCGCCTGCGCTATTCGTACTGGCGCGCGCCGGCTGGAGTGTGCGACACGACGGCCGCGCGATTGCTTACGGCCTGGCGATCGGCTTGCTCGGCGCCGGTGGGCAGATGGTACTGTTTTACGCAGTGAAAGTCGGCCCAACCTACCTGATCTTCCCGCTTATCTCGCTGTCGCCTGTGATCACGATCATGCTGTCTTTCCTATTCATACGCGAACGTACCGGCTTGATGGGGCTGGGCGGCATCGTGCTGGCGATCTGCGCACTGCCGTTGTTCGACTACACGCCGGGGGACGCGCCGCAGCAGTACGGCCTCTGGTTCGTGATGGCGCTGGGCGTGCTGGTGGCCTGGGGCCTGCAGGCCTACTTTATCAAACTGGCCAACGCCAGCATGGATGTCGAGAGCATCTTTTTCTACATGACGGCTAGTGCCCTGCTGTTCATTCCGTTTGCACTGGCCATGACAGATTTTTCGCAACCAATCAACTACGGCCCTGAGGGACCGTTGCTAGCCGCCGCTACACAGGCATTGAATGCAGTCGGCGCGCTGACGCTGGTGTATGCATTCCGCCACGGCAAGGCGATTATGGTGTCGCCGCTGGTTAATGCTGGCGCGCCGCTACTGACTACTGTCATCGCAATGGCGCTGGCGGCCTCGCTACCGACCGGTTACCGGTTGATCGGTATCGGTCTGTCGCTAGCTGCCGCGCTGTTGCTCTCGCTTCAACCGGACGATGGCACCTCTGCCTGAAACGAATCTATACAAGGAAGTAACGATGGACTACTTATTAAATCTGGTGCGCCGTCACAAGGCAGGTGAGCAAGTCGGCATCTACGCGGTGTGCTCAGCGCACCCTCTGGTGATTGAGGCGGCCATGGAAGTTGCCGCCGAGCGCGGACAACCGGTGTTGATCGAGTCTACCTCGAACCAGGTGAATCAGGACGGCGGCTATACAGGCATGACGCCATCCGCATTCCGCGACTTTGTGTATGGCATTGCCCAACACACCGGATTTGCGTGCGAGCGCATTCTGCTGGGCGGCGATCATCTGGGCCCAAATGTCTGGCAGGATCAACCGGCCGAGGCAGCCATGGCCAAGGCCGAAGTGCTGATCGATCAGTATGTGACTGAGGGTTTCCGTAAGATCCACATCGACTGCTCGATGTCCTGCGCTGGCGACCCGGTGCCGCTGCCAGATGCAACGGTGGCCGAGCGCGCCGCGCGCCTGTGCGCCGTCGCCGAAAACGCCTGGCGTGCGGCCAAAGGTGAAGCGCCGGTCTACGTCGTCGGCACCGAGGTACCAATGCCAGGTGGCGCCCATGAAGACCTGGAGGAATTGTGCGTCACCACCCCTAGCGCCGCAGCGCTGACGATAAGGGCACATCGATTGGCTTTTGCCGCTGCCGGACTGAACGCGGTATGGCCACGCGTGATCGGCCTGGTGGTGCAGCCAGGCGTCGAATTCGATCACCACAAGGTGATCGACTACCAAGCAGAACGCGCCTTGGCGCTAAGCCACTTGATCGAGGGCGAGCCGACACTAATCTACGAAGCCCATTCTACCGATTACCAAAACCTCTCTAACCTAGACGCTCTAGTGGCCGGTCATTTCGCGATCCTGAAGGTGGGCCCGGGCCTCACTTACGCCTTGCGCGAAACGTTGTGGGCGCTCGCCGACATCGAGGAAGAAATGAAGGGCGATAGCCAAGGTTCAAATTTTAAGAACGCGGTACTGGAAGTGATGCGCGCCGAGCCAAAACACTGGTGTAAATACTATAGCAGCGATCCTCAGCACTCCAGCTTCGATCAGCAATATAGCCTGAGCGATCGCATTCGCTACTACTGGCCGCATCCGACCATCAAGGCGGCACAGGCGCGTCTGATTGCAAACTTGGAGCGCGAAGTGCCGCCGCTAACGCTGCTGAGCCAATATTTGCCGGCCCAATATCAAGCAGTACGTGAAGGACGCGTGCGCAATCTACCGGTGGACTTACTTAAAGAGGGGGTAGCCAAAGTGCTACGTCAGTACATGGAAGCGTGCGGAGCAGGCGCTAAAATAAAGGAGTTGAAAACATGCTAGTAACAGACGAGGATATTTTGGGCATCAGCGCGGCGCGCCTGGATGAAGCGGGTGCCGGCCTAACCGCGCGCGAGATCGCGCAGCAACCCTCGATCTGGCCGGAGATAGACTCGCTAATGGCCAGCCGGCGCGCCACGCTCGATGCTTTCCTGACCCCACTGCTGGCTCGCACCGACATGCGTATTGTGCTGACTGGTGCAGGTACCTCGGCCTTCCTCGGCGATTGTCTGGTATCAGCCTTGCTGGGTAAGGGATGGCGTGTCGAAGCCGTTCCGACAACCAACTTGGTGTCCGGCCCGAAGTGCTTCCTGCAGCCTGCGTCTCCCACCCTTCTGGTGTCCTTCGCCCGTTCGGGCAGCAGCCCGGAGAGCTTGGCCGCGGTAATCTTGGCCGACCAGCTAGTGCGAGAGGTGTACCACCTGATCATTACCTGCAATGCCGACGGCGAGTTGTACCGTATGGTCCATACTCGAAATAATGCCTTCACCATTCTGCTGCCCGACGTCACCCATG
>Ga0207151_1204_pt1 | contig 12019 bp, 11 predicted proteins | sample Alteio_BWMinHeat_29_FD_153523 | JGI IMG/M metagenome (GOLD analysis project Ga0207151, IMG submission 153523) | Enriched cells from forest soil in Barre Woods Harvard Forest LTER site, Petersham, Massachusetts, United States -... | ecosystem: Environmental > Terrestrial > Soil > Temperate forest >... | reverse complement strand
TGCACTAACAATGTCAATACAAAGCCTTTCTACTAAAGTCATCATTGCTTTTTTCATCCTTCATCCTTCAGCCTTTCCTTTAATTCCTCCTCTCGCTATGTTGAAGCTATATAACCAGAGGGTGACCCGTGAACCCTACAATCGACCGAACAAGCAGCCAAGAAGTCAGCTCATCGCGCAGCTTGATGTTAGCGATGAAGAAAACCGAAGAGCTTGAAAAACGTCTACAAGAAAGCTACGCGGAATGCAATGCCCTTCAACAACAGCTTATCACATTACGTGAGCTCTATCTCAAAGAGCAAGCAACGCTCTCTCAACAAAAAGAGGCTCTAGATGAAGTACAGAGGCAAAAACAGCAATTAGAAAGAGTTATCCATTTTCTGCGAAGCCGCGCCGAGTCTGCAAAGCTGGAATCGATTGCCGTGCAGAGGCAATTCGAAGATCTCACAAAACAGCCTCAAGAAGCTCATGTCGAAGAGGATTCGGAAAAACTGCATCAAATTGAGCAACTTATCGCTCACATCAACCAAATCCTTCATCAATGAAGAAAAAAATCTTTGTTGGAATAGATCCTGGCACCATTGTCACGGGTTACGGCTTTATTAAAGTCACGGAAAAAGGGTTTGAGGCAATTGATTACGGCTGCATTCGACCGCCTTCCACTCTAAAGCTCTCTGATCGTTATTTGATCCTTTCCAATAGCCTGGAAGAGCTCTTGGATCGCCATGCTTGCGACGCACTCATTGTAGAATCACAATACATTCGATATAATCCTGCCAGTGTTTTGAAATTAGGCATCGCTAAAGGCATTGCCATCATTGCAGCGAAGAAAAGAGGATTGCCCGTGTATGAATATTCTCCCTCAAAGGCCAAACAAGCGGTTGTGGGAAAAGGAAATGCCAGCAAACAGCAGGTGCAACGGATGATGCAATATCTGCTTAAGCTTCCAAGGCCTCCTGAACCCGAAGATGCCGCTGACGCATTAGCCTTAGCCCTATGCCATGCACAGTCATTGCAACTTACTGTTAAACCCCCTAAGGAATTATAGCCATGTTTGCTTATATACGAGGAATCTTAATACAAGCCACGCCCACAACGGCCATTTTAGAGACGCAAGGAGTTGGATATCTTATTAACATTCCGACAAGTGCCTTTTCGAGGCTTCCACAGATAGGCTCCGAGCTCATTTTACACACATCGTTCATTGTGCGCGAACAATCGCAAGCTCTTTATGGATTTATGACTACACAAGATCGTGAGATCTTTGAAGAACTACTAAATGTTTCAGGAATCGGCCCTAGACTTGCCTTGAACATTGTCGGCACGCTTTTGCCAAACGACCTCTTGAGTGCCTTGCAGAATGGCGACATCGTGACTCTCAGCAAAGTCCCGGGCATCGGCAAGAAAATGGCTGAAAGGCTTGTGATTGAACTCAGAGGCAAATTAGAAAACATTCTGCCCTCCTTGCCCAGTGCGGTTCAAATTCCGAAAAATCAGTCTGTCCGTGATGCCATGAGTGCTTTAATTAATCTTGGATATAATCAGGCAGCTGCCCAAAGGGCCATCAAAAAGACGCTAGAAGAGTCACAAGCAGAAATTGATCTCCCCACCTTGATCACCCTTTCACTTCAGAACATCTAGTTTAAGGTTCACCACAGAGGCACCGAGAATCCTTCAAGACTTTCCCAATAACTGCCAGAACACTTACAGAAAATAGTCAAGAAGCGACTAAAAGTAAAAATCTTACGAATCTAATTTGGCCGCTTTAAAAGAGCAAGGGGGGTCAAAATTCTGGAGAAGGGATTGTAAAATGGCCATCCCTTGTTTATTTCTCGGTTAAATTCTTTTCTGCTTTCTTGCTTAAAGCATACAATTGGTTTAGGGGCAGTAGGCGCCTTTTCAACTAATCCCTCTTTCTCTTTAACTGCAGCTTCGGTGATGAGAAAATTTTTACGATTCTTTTTATCCTTTAAAAATACAACATCAGCTGTTGACATCGTTTTATGGTTACTTGTCATCGCCATCATGTACATCCCTTTTAAAGTGGCATCACCATGGATAGCATCTTTTTCAACAATTAAGGTGTAACCATAAGGTATTTTAACACCGATTAATTCTAAAACTGTATGACTTTCATCTGCCCATCTTCCTAGAACAACTATACCTTTGGCCGCTGCATTAAGAGGGGTCATCGTTTGACAAAAGTCGTGCGTTTCTAAAAATGTCCCACCCCCATGTTCCACTTGCTCTTGAGCATATTGATCACCAAAAAAATAGCTTACAGGACAAAAACTATCAGTAGAAGAAACTTCTGATTCCGCAATCGTGAAAGGAAGGTCGTTGCGTACAAGCCTAACTTTAAAAGAAGTTAAATCAAACTTGGTCGCATCAAATACAGGCAACTCTACTTTTTCTTGTTCTATTTCTAAAATTCCAGAATTTGGAAAAAGATTTTGTCCTGTAGCATTCTGAAGTGTGCTTGCATATAAAGCTTTGATTTTCTCAATACCTTCTTGATTACCATGATGCCACGTGGCTTCAATTCTCACAGCAACCTTACTAAAATCTGATAGTGGTTTTTCTCTATTTTCAATGGAGGATATTTCGCCTTTATTTCTTCTAAAAAAAACAGGAAAACCATTTTCAATACTAATTGTATATTGATATTGATGTGCCATTTCTAATGGTCCATAAAAATCACATGGACCAATCATAGAATGATCCTCTACAGCCCCTTCAACTTTTGTCCTAAAAACAGCTAAATTTTTCATTCTCAGGATAGTCCGTAATGCTAGATTAATCATGCTATCTTTAGATACTCGAGGGAAAGTTCGATGACTAACACCATGCACTCTACAACTTACACTACCGTGACTTTGTTGAAAAACCAGGTGCCGATATTGATGATTTTCTGAAGTTGTCCGCTCTCCGTTTTCCAGGCGTCTTAAAATTTTTTCTCGATTGTAAAATAAATTTCCAACAAGTCGACATATAGCTGTAAGTACCCGCAATAAAGAGTTACAGCTAATGGGCTGATCATCCATTTTCCTAATTTTTGTGACAATGCTCTTTAGTAGCTGTAAGTCAGATGGGGTTGAGGCTGCGATTTGTTGAAGGGTTTTGACAAAGGTATTTAACTTTACATGCACTCCATTAGATGTAAAGACTCTTCCACCTCTTTTCCTGATTCTACAACACCAATTTTGATTTAAGTAATTATCTAATTCTTTAAGAGTCTTAATATTTTCCAATGACATTGCCATAAACAAATCCTTATTAACCTAATTTTGGGGTTTTTGAGTAGTATCAAAGTCAGGTTATTAAACTTTATAATAAATCAGCCTATTTTGCAACTGATTTAATCTTCCGCTTTAAGGGATTTTGTAAGCCGAAGAGCACTGCACCCTGCACTAAAAAAGAGAATTCTAAATGAAGCAAGGCAAATCTTCTAGGGATGTCTCTTTAAAAAGTCTTTATATCTTTAAATAGAGTGTGAAAGAATTGTTTTGACCAGTTCCTCTCAATCACTTCCTTAAGCCGTGCGGGAGCAATCCATTACGCGGAAGTAGCTGCCCTTTATTAAGCGCAAAGATACTCCGAATCTCACTCATTCTCTGCGTCTTTGCGCCTCTGCGTTGAATCTTTCACAAAAGCCACTCATAGCATATCCTGAGGTATCTCTAACTTCAAAAACCATTCTAGCTAGTATTCATCCTTTCTGTGCGGCTCGCATTAACCTTTCTTGAATAGTCGCCCAAATGCCTGTGGAAGGGATGTTTATGTCAATAGAAGCCTTTTTAATATTCTCTTGATCTAGCTGCCTCAGAACCCTATACAAATTTTCCGCAACCTCTTCAGGATGGAGTATAGAGCCTATTTCAATCACTCTCTCGGCCAGCAGGTAGTGACGTTCAGTGTAACCAAGGACGACTCCTGAGCACTCCTTCTCATTGCTACATAGCGTTAAGTCTGCCTTTGGAGCATAATGCCGATACATCTGGCCGGGACAAATCGGCTTGTCGCTTTGATAGTACTCTGGCAGATATCCAAGCACAGATAGAAAAGCTTCCGCCGGAATCGCTCCTTTGCGAATGATCTTCCAACCTCCTTCTCGAAAGGTCATAATGGTAGACTCCAATCCATGTGCACAGACTCCTCCGTCCAATACAGGCAAGTTCGGACCAAAATCCTCTTCCACATGCTCCACACATGTCGAGGAAGGCGATCCTGACCGATTAGCGGACGGCATAACGAGCGGCCCTACCCATTCGGTCAGAGCTCGCGTCAAAGAGTGTTCGGGTATCCTAAATCCAGCTGTGGGCAATCCTGCACGCACTTTTTCAGGAATAAGGTCAGTCAGCACTTCTAGCACTAATGTCAAAGGCCCAGGCCAGAAGGTGCGGGCTAAAATAGAAAAATCTTCAGGTAGTCCTTTCAAATAAGGGGCAATTTGCTCTGCACTAGATCCATGAATAATCAACGGATTATTTGACGGTCTTCCTTTGAGAGAAAAAATTTGATCGACGGCACCCGGGCGTTCAATGGAAGCCGCTAATCCATAAACAGTTTCTGTGGGCAAAGCAACTACATGGCCACTTAATAATAAACGATGAGCCTCTTCTAAAGAAACACGCATGTTTAAATGATATAAAATAAATAATAAACCGTAAAGAAAAAGTGCAAAGATTTTAATCATATTAAATTGACAATTAATTGTTTAAGGCGTTATATTTTCACTCTATGTCCACTCAAACTGCTTATAAATACGGCTTTACTACAGAAGTAGATAAAGAAAGCTTTGCCAAAGGTTTAAGCGAGGATACCATTCGCGCTCTCTCTGAAAAGAAGGAAGAACCCGCTTTCATGCTTGAGTTCCGCCTGCGGGCTTATCGCCGCTGGCTCGAAATGGAACCTCCTGCCTGGGCCAATGTGCATCATCCTGCGATCAATTTCCAAAATATCTCCTACTACTCTGCTCCCAAATTAAAGCCCCAACGCAAAAGCCTCGATGAGGTCGATCCCGAAATTTTAAAGACTTTCGAGCGCCTCGGCATTCCTCTCGATGAACAAAAACGTTTGGCAAATGTGGCTGTGGACCTGGTTTTCGATTCCGTTTCGATCGGCACCACATTCAAACAAAAACTTGAAGAGGCGGGCGTCGTCCTTTGTTCCATGACCGAAGCCATTCAAAATTATCCTGATCTGATTAAAAAATATCTCGGGTCTGTTGTCCCTATCGGTGACAACTTTTATGCAGCTCTGAATTCTGCTGTGTTTAGCGATGGCTCTTTTGTCTACGTTCCCAAAGGGGTTATATCTCCAATGGAACTTTCCACTTACTTTCGTATCAATGACAAGGAGACGGGTCAATTTGAACGCACCTTGATCATCGCCGAAGAGCACTCCTACGTCAGCTATTTGGAGGGCTGCACTGCCCCTGCCTACGATACCAACCAACTCCACGCTGCTGTCGTGGAACTGGTCGCCATGGACCATGCACAAATAAAATACTCCACTGTACAGAATTGGTATGCAGGCAATCCACAGACCGGTGAGGGAGGCATCTACAACTTCGTTACCAAGCGAGGACGCTGTGCGGGCGTGCATTCAAAAATCTCCTGGACGCAAGTGGAAGTCGGTGCGGCAATTACCTGGAAATACCCTAGCTGCATTCTGCAAGGCGATCATTCTGTAGGCGAATTTTACTCAGTTGCATTGACCAACGGCCACATGCAGGCGGATACAGGCACGAAAATGATTCACTTAGGCAACGATACACGCTCAACAATAGTTTCTAAGGGCATTTCTGCAGACTTATCTCATAATACCTATCGTGGACTTGTCAAGGTGGCTCCCGGCGCAAAAAGAGCGCGCAATTACACGCAATGCGACTCCATGCTGGTGGGAAGTCAATGCTCGGCAAATACATTTCCCTATATCGAAGTCGCGAATTCAACAGGTCAGGTAGAGCATGAAGCTTCCACATCAAAAATCAATGAGGAGCAGCTCTTCTACTTCAAATCTAGAGGCATCTCGCAAGAAGATGCCGTGAATATGATTGTGAATGGATTTTGCAAAGAAGTGATTCAAGAATTGCCTCTAGAATTTGCTGTAGAGGCACAAAAACTTTTGGCCTTAAAATTGGAAAACTCCGTGGGATGAATATGATCGAAATTAAAGAGCTACATGCAAATGTTGAAGGACGCCCCATCTTGAAAGGTGTATCTCTCTCAGTGCAGCCGGGAGAAATTCACGCAATCATGGGACCAAACGGCGCCGGAAAATCTACTCTAGCGCGTGTGCTGGCGGGTCATCCGGCCTATGAAGTGACGCATGGGGAAGTGATATTTCAAGGAAAAGACTTACTTTCACTTGAACCTGAAGAGCGTTGCCACGCAGGCTTATTCATGAGCTTTCAATACCCCTTGGAGATCCCTGGAGTGAGCAATAGAGAGTTTCTGCGCATTGCTTGCAATGCCAAGAAAAAAGCAAACAGCCTCTCAGAACTATCTGCAGATGAATTCGAGACCCTTCTTAATGATACAATTGCAGCTATGGAAGTGAAAAGCGAATTTAAAGATCGCAACTTGAACGAAGGTTTTTCTGGCGGCGAAAAGAAAAGGAACGAAATTCTTCAAATGGCCATGCTAGACCCGGCTCTGGCTATTCTAGATGAAACTGACTCCGGCTTAGATATCGATGCCATGCGCATTGTAGCGCGCGGAGTCTTACAACTCATGAATCAAAATCGCGGCTTAATTCTGATCACGCACTACCAGCGTCTGCTCGACTATATTAAACCGGATGTCGTGCACGTGATGGTGGATGGCAGAATTGTGCACTCCGGCGGATCTGACCTGGCTCTGAAGCTCGAGGAGAAAGGATATGATTGGCTGACAGGAACGGAGGATTAAATGTCCGCTACTTTATTTCATTCTCAATTACAACATTTATATGACCAGGCTCAAACTCAAGAAACCCTCATCTCTAAGGCAAAGGCTAGAGCGTGGGATCATTTTTTAGAAATCGGTCTCCCTGACACGCGCCAAGAAAGCTATCAATACATCCCTCTAAACACTCTTTTCTCTAAAACTTATAAAAATCAACCGTCGGTACCCTCCAAACCTATTTCACAAGAGTCGTGTCTTGTTTTCATAAACGGGATTTATCAACCTGATCTAAGTAGAGGAATTCCTAAAAAACTGGTTTGCGTATCCCTTTCAGAGGCTCTTAAAACTTACGGCTCCTTCTTAAATAATCACTGGGCACGTTCCCTACAAGAGGAAACCGACGCCTTTGCCACATTAAATAGTGCTATGCACATAGAGGGATTGTTCATCTACCTCCCTCCTAAAACAGTATTAGAAAAGCCTATTCATATTCTTAACTTCGTCAATCATGCTGAAGACAGCTTCCTAACTCCTCGCACTCACATTTTTGCGGGCGCGCATTCTCAAGCAACTTTTCTTTCTACCCTATCTATAGAATCTTCCTCTAACTACTGCTTAAATCAAGCCACAGAACTGATTCTCGACGAAGGAGCCCATATCCGCTTTCTGCAAGACAGCAGCAAGCATTCTCCTGAATCATGGCATTTTGATGCCCTCAGGGCTTATCTAAAACGCGATAGCCAACTAAAAACCGTCCACTTTACAAGAGGTTCCGCTGCCACGCGGCACGATTATCGCATCTCTCTCGCTGGAGAAAATGCAGAAGCCTCTCTAAATGGCCTCTGGATGCTTTCAGGAAAAAAGCAAGCCCATACGCATGTGTTGGTTGACCACCAAGCCCCCCATTGTCGTTCCATGCAACTGTTTAAAGGCGTTTTAAGGGATTTCAGCCGCTCCAGCTTTGAAGGAAAGATCTTCGTTAAGCAAGCCGCCCAAAAAACCGATGCCTTCCAACTCAACAATAACCTGCTCCTTAATGAGCGCGCCATTGCCTATAGCAAGCCAAATCTAGAAATCTTTGCAGATGATGTAAAAGCTTCTCACGGCGCAACTGTAGGGCAGTTAGACCAAGATCAGCTATTCTATTTGAAAGCTCGCGGGATTCCTCAAGATATTGCCAAAAACATCTTGGTGTCCTCTTTCTGCAAAGAAGTTATCGATCAAATGCCTGAACTTGAGTGCGATATCCATGTTCCTTGAGAATTTTAGAAAAGATTTTCCGATGCTCAAGCGCCGCATCCAAGGAAAGCCTTTAATCTACCTTGACACTGCTGCTACAGCCCAAAAACCGCAAGTAGTAATCGATACCATCTCAGAGTTCTATCAAAACCAGTATGGCACCGTTCATCGCACTGCCTATGAGTTGTGTGCCTTCGCCACACAACAGTATGAACAGGTTCGCGAACAAGTTCGCCGCCTATTAAATGCCTCAAAAGTTGAAGAGATCATTTTCACCAAAGGCACCACAGAGTCCATCAATCTAGTAGCCCATTCCTTTGGCAAAAAGTTTATCTTTCCGGGTGATGAGATCTTAATCTCTGCAATGGAACATCACGCTAATATCGTTCCCTGGCAGATGGCTTGTGAAGAGCGTGGGGCCGAATTAAAAGTGATCCCCATGAACAGCAAAGGTGAACTCGACCTCGAGGCATACCAAGCTCTGCTCAACGATTGTACAAAATTAGTCGCTGTCGCACATATCTCCAATTCTACAGGCACGCTTAATCCCATTAAGCAGATCTGTCAAATGGCCCACAAAGCCGGTGCGAAAATTCTTGTAGATGGCGCTCAAAGCGCTCCACATATGCCTGTAGACGTCAAATTACTTGATGCTGACTTCTTTGTGTTCTCTGGCCATAAAATGTATGGGCCGACCGGTATCGGCATTTTATACGGCAAAGAAGAGCTTCTCAATGCCATGCCACCTTATCAAGGCGGTGGCGACATGGTGGATAAAGTTACCTTTGAAAAGACCACCTACAACAAACTTCCACTTAAATTTGAAGCTGGTACGCCGCCTATTGCTGAAGTGATCGGCCTTGGCGCCGCGATCGAATTCACTCAAAAGGTCGGTTTATCAAACATCGAACATCATGAGAAAAAACTTCTGGAAAATGCCACTCAACTTCTCATTGCACTTCCAGGAATTCGCCTCATAGGTACAGCCAAAGAAAAGGGAGCCATTATTACTTTTGTGGCTGAAGGAGTTCACGCTCTGGATATTGGCTCCCTCTTGGACATTCGTGGAGTGGCTATTCGCACAGGAACACTTTGCGCACAAACAGCACTGCAGTTTTTTGGAGTCGATAGCGTCTGCCGCGCGTCGTTTGCCTTCTACAACACAGCTGAGGAAGTGACTTTATTTATTGAGTCCCTGAAAGAAGCTTTGAAAATTTTGCGGTAGCTTTTCGAGGCTCAACTCCTGCAGCATTTCATGATAGCCCTTTATCTCAACCTCTAACATCTCTTGCGCTCGCAAAACACCGCATACATTTACTATGTTCACTTTGCACTCATTCATTAGGTCTTTGGTGGCATCTTCGAAGTCATCCAGAATTTGAAAAGCCATTCCAAAGTGCGCTGAAAGCCTCTTAACTTTATCCAAATCCTTAATACTTCCACCACCAAACAACCAACCGAAGACAAAAGAAATCTCGAAAAGAGATACCGTTTTTTTGTGAAGGATCTCTCTCAGGCTCTCTTCAGATAGTTTCTGAGGGAAGAGATCTAAAAACTGCCCTCCAGTAGCCCCATAGAGACCAGAATTGATGGCAGCATTCTCTAAAGTCAGCACACAAACATCTCCACCAAACACAGGGAGTTTCTTTGCATTTTTAGCAATTCTTTCATTTCCCGAGGCAATTAAGGCGTAGCTTGCGAGAAGGGCAATCGTCTCACCGTAAATGCGATGTAAAGCCGGTTTACAACGCCTTTCATCGTCGTTGTCCATGCAAGGAAGGTCATCAGCGATCAAAGAAGCTGTGTGAAAATATTCCACAGCTAAAGCCGCTTCAGAAACGTCAAATCCGTGGCCTAACGCTTCGGCCACCATCAAAACCAAGGCAGGCCGAAAACGTTTGCCTCCATTGAGCAAAGCGTATTCACAAGCATCTCTAAGACGAGTTTTGGGACCCAGTTCATCGATTGAAGAGGCGATCTTTTGATCAACTTTGGACTTAAAAGGAGCTAATGGATCTTCGTATATTAAATTCATGAAAACTTTGAAAAAGGTGTTACAACAATTTGTGAGTTAGTACGCACCACTTGTTTAGCAGGAATGTATCCTCCAATATTCGTGCAAGGATAGCAGATTGTTTGTTTTCCGAGCACTGTTCCTGGATTTAAAACTGAGTTGCAACCCGTTTGCACCCCATCGCCAAGAATAGCCCCAAGTTTAGATAAACCCGTAATAATCTTTTCTTCATCTGTATTTATAAAAATTTTTCCGTGATCCAACCGCAGATTGGCGCAGATAGTGCCGGCGCCCAAATTAACCTCGTTCCCCAAAATGGAATCTCCGAGATAAGCGAAATGACCAGCGCGGACATCATTGAGGAAAATCGTATTTTTCACTTCGGTGTCATGTCCGATCACGCAGCCATCGCCTGCAACAAAATTGCCGCGGATATAAGCTCCCTGTCGCACTTCACAATTCTCGCCAATCACGCAAGGACCCCGAATGAAGGCGCCGGGTTCAACCACACTCCCTTTGCCAATAGAAATCGATTCAGGGTGCTCCAAATGGACACCTGGCGGGATCTCGCATTCGATCTGTCCTAAGGTCATACCTGCGAAGAAAGCTTTTAATTTAGCCAAGGCTTGCCAAGGGTACTTGCAGCCATGAAAAAGAGAAGCATGCTTGAAATTCTTAAGATCAAAAAAATATTCAGGTGAAAGATTCGTCATGTCTATTTCTTATGAAGAGTATTTATATAGATATCTCTTCCTCTTCAGAGCCTGTGGAGATGTTCATAAGGGTGCTTTACCCTCTCGATAAATTTCCTGTTCATATCTTGTTCACGGCTTGTTCAGAAACCCCATGTTATGAACAGCTCTTATTCGATGAACATTCTATCATCACAGTTATGAACAACCTTTGTCGATAACTCTGAAAGGTTTTCATATTGCTTTATAGCACATCTGCTCTTATTGTGTTAGCTTATTTCTATAAGATTTCATGAATACTCAGAATACGTGTAAAATGAAGCACACGCACTATTGTGGATCATTTCGTTAATATCCACGCGATGATCATTTGTCTATTTTTCTTGTAACCATTCGTTATCAAATAAATTAATTAAAATTGTCTCCCGTTTTTTGCTATCTATAGCTACCATTTTCAGTCGGTTACATTTTGTAACCGACTCAGAGCTTTCTTTACTTAAGGTAGATTTAAATTTCGTTGTTGTTTTAATGTGTTAGTGATAATTTTATTTTATACTCTAGAGATAAGTTATGCACGGAAAATTGATTGAAACAACTTATCATCTCAGGGTTAATTGAATCTGCTGGAACTGAAAGGAGAAGAACCTATACTTTAAGTGCCAAACTATATCAAAAATCTGGTTATAGACTATTGTGGACCATTTCGAGGATAACCTCGAAATGCTCGAGATAGGCTCCAGAGGGCATGATGAAATAGATCTATGGGTCAAATCTGGAAATGCTAATCACACTAAATATGAATCTTAAAAAAGGTATATATGAAGCCTGATTTTTTTGACTTTAGAACCATTCGAGAAGATTACGACACGGAATTTAAGTCTGGTGAAGGAAAAGATGGTAATGGCGGTCTTCCTAAGTGCATTTGGGAGACATATTCTGCTATGGCAAATACTGAAGGGGGCATGATTTTTCTCGGAATCAAAGAATTGAAAAATGATGTGTTTGATTTTGTTGGTATAAAGGATTACAATAAGGTAATTCGAGATTTATGGAATGGTCTGAATAACCCTGAAAAAGTAAGCATTAATCTTCTAAAAAATGGGGACATCGAACCTTTTGAATATCAAGGGGTTTATTTAATCAGAATTAAGATTCCACAAGCTAACCGGAAACAAAGGCCAGTG
>Ga0207151_1202_pt1 | contig 12117 bp, 7 predicted proteins | sample Alteio_BWMinHeat_29_FD_153523 | JGI IMG/M metagenome (GOLD analysis project Ga0207151, IMG submission 153523) | Enriched cells from forest soil in Barre Woods Harvard Forest LTER site, Petersham, Massachusetts, United States -... | ecosystem: Environmental > Terrestrial > Soil > Temperate forest >... | reverse complement strand
TCTGTAAGTAAATTCACTTGGGGTATTACATTAGTTGCCGGTCCAGGAGAAAGCGTCAAAGGTGGAAAGCACGCTAGCATTCTGATTGAAGGATTAAGTATGCCGAAACCTAATGATGATAACTTTGATAAATATGCTCAATCTTTATACTCCCATCTTGGAAACTGTGTGGAGCAGTTCAACTGCCGTTTTTAGGATAATTCTTCTCGTTAAGAACTGCTCCTCTCTTCGTTTTTAGAGAAATAGCTTCTTGAAATGTTAAATGGTCCACACGGAGGTCTATATATTATATTTAAATCTTTTTTTATCAGCGCTTGATAAGGTTGATAAAATAGTGGAATTATTGGCGTCTCTTCAGAAAGAATTTCTTCTGCTTTCTTTAAATAAAAAGAACGCTGAAAAGGATTGGTTTCATTCTCACTTAGGTTTATATACTCTTGAAATGATGCATTTTCCCATTTTGAAAAATTAAGTTCTTGTTTTGCAAATTTAAATGCATTAAACGTGGTATAAATTAAGTCATCAATCCATGAATTCCAATGCATTAGCCCCAACTGAAAATTACCTTCGGTTAAACTATGAAATAATATATTCCAGGGTAAAGGTTTTAAATTAACCTCTATTCCTAAACAAGATTTAAGTTGCTGCTGTATACATTTAGCGGTAAATTCTCTAATACCCTTTTCAAGAAAAACTAAAGAAATTGTCTTAAAATCTTCTTTCTTTAGCTTTAGTTCATTTAGGGCTTCGTCAAACAATTCCCGTGATTTTTCAGGATTAAAATCCGGATAAAGGGGCTGGTTATTTTCTTGATAATAAGGAAGAAGTAATGAAAATGCTGGGTTTAAAGGCAGAAAAGATTGTTGTACTATTTGACTGCGTTGAATGGCGTAGGCAAAAGCTTGTCTTAATTTGAGATTCTTAAAATAGGGACAGCTGGTATTAAAAATGCACCAACAAACCCAACTATCAGGTAAGGTCAATATTGTTGAGTCTTTTTTGTCAGAATAAATAGGGTGCCATGCACCGAAAGGACTACCAATCCAATCAAGCTCACTTTTATGGAATGCATTGAGAGCTTGGGTAGGATTCATAACTGTTAAAGTCACTTGGTCTAATTGAACATTTGCTGAATCCCAGTATAAAGGATTTTTCGTAAGCTTATAGCCCTGATTAGGTTCGTTGACTGCTAAACAAAAAGGGCCATTGCAAGGATAATTATCGCCTGAATAATAAGGCCATTGGGGCTGTTGTTGATCTACTATTCGGTGAATTGGAGAAAATAAAGGATGTACTGTAGATTGCAAGAAAAAAGGCGCTGGTCTTACAAGCTCCACTCTTAAGGTGCGTTCATTTAAGACCTCTATGCCTACTTTATCAAGAGAGACTTCTCCCATTTTTGCTTCTTTAGCATTTTTAATTGGGAAAAAAAGATAGGCAAATGATGTATGGAATTCAGGGGACAGAATTTTTTTCCATGCATACTCAAAATCATATGCAGTAACTGGAGTACCATCATTCCATAAAGCTTGACGTAGCTTGAATGTATAGATTTTATTATTTGGAGATAATTCAATTGATTCTGCCACACCCTTCTCGATAGTTCCATTTTGATGAAAACGTGTAAGCCCCTCATACAATAGCCTTAGCACATCTCCTGAGGCGGCTTCGCCTCCTATTCTTGGATCTAAAGACAGAATCGAGTACTCTACCCCTATCCTTAAGATCTGTTTTTGTTGTAATTTTTGATGCCACTTATATAGGCTTTCTTGAAGCATGTGGACACATTTTTCAGTTTGAGCGCTATTCGATTGTAATACGCAGTTGAAATAAACCCCTTCAACAACATGGACCAAGCTGTAGGCGTAATCCAAATATGTAAAGGATTGTTCTTTTAAAATTTCTGAAATCGTGGTGGCAAGTGTTGAGTCTTCTCCATGAACACATAAAAAAACTTGATCGGTAGTGCGATAAATTTTAAATAAATATGTAGATTCAGGGGGTAATACCTCTTTTCGGCTTTCTAAGAAATTCTGAAATAACATTGAAAGGATTTCTAAAGGGAGTACAACTTGTTTTTCTAGGGGAAAAATGGTATAGAAAAAAGATTCCAAAATTTCAGGATCTTTTTCAGCAATATCGATAAATCTATTTCTAAAATCGCTTAAAAGTTCTTGTTGTTTCAGAATAATTCCACCATTATAGTCCCTAAAATCACCTACGGCATTATTAATTAAAACAACCACTTTCTTCCTTGCAGAGTAAAAATCCAACGACCCATTTGAACGTAAAAAAGCTGCATCTCTATTTAAGTGAATTCGAAAAACATGAGCTTCAATAGGATGGTCTTCTAGATGTTTGACTATGAGTACTCTTTGAGAGACAAAATGATTATCAGGGAAACGCTCTTTCAAGGAAAAACGGTGGAAGGGTGATATGTAAACTAAATTTATTCTAAAAACAATTTCCTTGCCTGTTTGATGTTCAAAAGTGATAAAAGCTTGCGGCAGATCATTAAGTGATTGGATTTCTTGGCTTAAAACCAGCACATTCTTATAAATTTCTTCATCATTTAAACCCATAAAGATAGCCGGAGACAATGGCTGAATACTTTTCTTGACTTGTTCATGAAGTTTATTTTTAAGTAAGATTTGCTCCGATAGAGAAAAGAGATGGTTGTTTTTCTTTTCGATTTCAAAATAGAACAATTTAAGATTTTTGTATTCAGAATGATGGCAATAGGAACTTTCTTTAACTAATTGTAATTGAGGTAGATATTTCCGAAGAGCCAAAACAATATTTTCATCATCAAATAGTTCATAGCGATCCATTAAATTAAACCCGATTAAACAACCAAGTACTGGTTTGTTGACAAAAGGAAATAAAAGGTTCGTTGGAATCCATCGAATTTGTAAATGTCTTACATGATCTGAAAAAGTGGATAAACGTAGTAGTTTATTTTTCATTAGATGAATAGATAGTGATAAACGGAAAAGGTGATTTTCATCACGATGGTCTAAGAATTTTTTTGTGGAAAGGTTGTATAAAAGATTTAAATCTTTGAAAAGAGATAGGTCCGTGGCGTTTGGAAATCGATTTAGCCATTTCCGCAATCTTGCATATATAAGATAAAAAGAGTTGTGAAAAGTTACAGGAAAACTTTTCAGCTTACATTCTTGTGTAGGATCTGGATCTGAGCCCAACTCGATCATATGAATTTACTTTATAAGATTATGACTTTTAAACGCGAGTTTTTAAGTATAATCTATAGAAGGAAGAACTTTAATGTAAAGTCCTTCCTCTTATATGATGGAGTTATCTTCAAATTATGCCTTTACGAAAGCAGATAGTTCTTCTTTCCTGCAATGCATAATGAGGTGGAGAACATCATCAATTATCGCATTTTGGAAAGGTCCTCCGCAGCCACCATTAACGAATGACCAACCTTCTTCTGTGTCACAGAGGGTAAATGGTTGATGCTTAATGGCGAAATTTGGGAGAACAAATGTCACATAGTAGTCCTGTTCCTCTTCCCCGGCCCGCAATATGTAAAGAAAAGGCTTTTTGCGACCCCTAAGTAATTTTTCTGCTTTTAGACCTGAGATTTTTCCAAGCCAGGCTGCATGTAATTGTATATTCTTTTCAACTGAGTAGCATTCATTGAGTGTTTCAAATACTGCTGACATTTTATCCCCCTTGTGGTTTATTGTCTGGAGAGGAATTTCTTCCCTTTTCCGCAGGAATTGTATGTTCAAAAAAACTTTAAGTCCAGAAAAAAATTTTGAAAAAAATTTAGATGTTCGTTCTTCCCTGTTTCACTGGGCGGATCAAAAAAATTAAAATTCATTATTTATGTAACGGTTATCGTGTACGGGATGCGCATGCTGTGCCGCTATTTTGCTTCTTTTTCGAAGGCAACGCCAGCACTGTCCAAATGGCCGTGGCGCTTAAGAGTAGCTGCTATCTCTATACGAGTTCGACTTCACCCTCCGATGTAGTTGGAGAAGCCTTAGTATCTGCTTCTAAATCCACATCGGCTTCTTTTTGAACAATCTTCACATTAAACTCTTCCAAGATGATGTTGGCAGCGCCAACAATGCGGAACGTCAACTCCTTTAAGCGGCGAGGTTTGGGCACGCTTTGAGATTCAATTCTGTTAGAAAATCGATTGTACTCAAAGCCTTTTGGCAATTCCCCATCTACACCTAACTGCTTTCCTCTAAATAAAACTTTGATGTGACCGACTTCTTCCGGTGCCACAGAAAGCTTACGCTGAAACCCCTCACCGATCACTGCAGTTTCAGTTAATTTCTGATATTTCTTTTTGTTCCATCTATTCAATATCCAGGCTCTTTTTTTATAGAGAGCAAAAACGGCACCGAGGAAAGATAGTATTGGACTTAGAACTTTTACTGTGAGTTCTGCCGCTGATTGACCTGAGACACTAATATTGAAAGTATAGGAACTGCTGCCGGTATCAGACTTTGCCACGAGAGAAATCGGCAAAATTCTTGAGGCAAAGCTATCCGTATCTGTCATGCCGGGCGTACCGGAAAAAGTTCCGTTAACAAAAGATAGCCAATTGGGTAATGGATCGCCTCCTACCAAAGTTGCAGTATAAGTAATCGCCCCGCCATAAGGATCTGCAAAAGCATTCGAAGGCACAAAAAACCTAAACAATTCGCCAACTTGGGCAATCTGATTTGAAATAGGATTAAGCAGTACTGGAGCAGAAGGAATGACGGCAATAATTTGAAAATTGAGTTGTGCTGTCAACCCGTTAGCATCCTGAGCAGTTAGAAATAGTTGTACCGTCCCTGCTGTAGGAGGGGTGCCGGACAATGTGAGTGTGGCCGGATCGAAAGTCAGCCAACTAGGAAGGGGTAGATCGTTATCGGTGGCAGTAAAGCTAAGAGCAACACTATCTTTGCTAACGATAGCATCCTGGGGAATTGTAAAAGTAAAGGGAGTATTCACTCTAACAAGTTGATTTTGAATAGCTATTTGAACAGTAGGTCCAAAGACCACACGCAGAGAAAATGTTGTGGATGCGGAGGCGCCAGCATTGTCGGTAGCTGTGACAACAATGTCAAAACTCCCCGCACCAGTAGGTGTGCCTGCAAATGCCCCGCTGACTGGATTTAAATTGAGCCAACCGGGAAGTGGTGCGGCACTGTATTTAATCGGACTACCTTTTACCTGCTTGAAAGAATCCGCATTAATAAAGAAATTAAAATCGGAGCCGACTACTGCGAGCTGACTTGCTAATGGTTGCTGCAGCGTAATGGCCGGCTGCACAGAGATGTCAAACGTATTATTCACAATTGTGCCTTGCTGATTTTGAGCAGACAGCACAACGGTATAATTTCCCCTTGTACCACCTTGTGGAGTACCTATCAAGCTAAAAGTATTTCCGCGTGTAGCAATTCTGAAAGCAAAATCATCAGTAAAGTAACAGTAATCATTAGACACTTGAATACTAAACTGTCGATTAAAAACCCTTCCTCCGTTAACTAGAGAATTGACAACTGTAGGAGCTGTTTTGTTCTGAACACTAATGACTTGAATGGACAGAAGATCAAGAACGTAACATAAATCGTTCACCATTGACATCATCCACGCGTTACTGAATAAAACTTGAGATTTCAAAAGTTTCATGCGAGTGACATCGCTAATATCAATCGAATAAAAATTTTGAAATCCTGCAGCGTAACAGGTTGTTCCCTTTACCGCTATAGAATAAATATCAATAGGAAGAGAAGGTAAGGTGCCAACTATACGCAAGTTAAATTTATTACTAATATCAATAACTTGAATAGCAGAACTGGTTGCAGTGGCAGAGGCAAGGATAACACGATTGTTACCTATAGGGGCAATAGAGTAACAAGAAATTGGAAGGGTATCTGTAATATTAGGCTTTAAGGGTTTACTTACATCAATTACTTCGAATTTTATGCCGGTAATGTAACACAATTTATTTGAAACGTACATTTGTTGCTGGAATATAACATTGCTCATGAAAATAGAACCAAGTAGTTTTATTTGCAATGGATTACTAATATCACGAACTTGAAAGTATGGCCCTATAGAATATAAAAATTCATCTTCCACACCCATTCCAGTTACAGTAGCTAACATATTATTAACGACAACAGGATTTGAAGCATCGCTTACGTCAATAAGCGTCAAAACTCCTTCCGTGTAGTACGAGAGAAAAACAAAGTTTCCATTTTTTATCAAAACACTAGCTGCATTTGCGCTAGCTGTGTTTGGAGAAGGATAACCCGGAATGGAACTCAGCACACGCATCGGATGACTATTGATCGCCATTCCGCTGGGCAGCGAATTAACGGAGAGAGTTGCCCCATTATAGTCCGGACCAAAAAGATCACTAACCACCCATTCATTACCCACATAAGGGACCTCCTCAGTTAATGTGAGCGTGGGAAGTCTACTGGAATTATTTGATACACTCATGAGCTGAAAATTTGAGTGCAATTGTGTTTGAGAAGCCGTAGGGTTGCCAAATTGCCCGTCAGGATTGTGTAGAGCCTTTTGCGTATTTGTTACAGTACTTTCAGTGCGCTGAGAATGTAGATAATTCCCTAAGCTGCCAACTGAAGCAACAGCAGCAAAACCCGCGAAACATTTGAGCACAACAGCGCGCTTTTGCTGATCTTTCCGTACTACTTCTAAAAATAGTTGTTCCGAGACAAATTCTTGGAAAGAGAAACTGAAATAGCCCGATCTATCTCGTACATAAGAGGTAATGCCATTAGCTTTGTTGATCAGCTTGAATGCACCACCAGCCTCCTTTGAGATGGCATGGTAGAGAGCATTTTTGTTGGAAAAGTTCTGAAAAGCACCCTCAAATTCATCCCAGTATTTGTAGAAAACACTATCGGATCCCTCCACTTTGATCGTCCAGGCAGAAACTTCATCCACCCTGCTTTCCAGGTATTCAGAAAAGGCATCTGCACCCTCAAAACAACGGGTAGGACAATTGTGTTCAGTAAATTCAAATTGGTTGTGAGCAAGCTGCCTCAAAACACCGCCTGAAGCCACCACCTTTTCAAGAACCTCAGGAAAAAGCTCTTCACGAAGCAGATCCATTTGTGACACAGAAATTTGCTTGTCGGTCAGAGGCGGTGGTGTCGATTTAAAAGCAGCACCCACTGAGGAAAAAGTTTCTTTAATACGGCTCCAGGAAATGGAAGGCATCCAGGGCGACAATTTAGTGCGCATGCTGGAGCAAAATCCAGATAAATAGCCTCGAACAGCTGAAGCATGCATAGCCGAACTCTCTTGGTTGTGGTTTATTGGCTTAAGTTTCATTCCTTGTAATTCAATTTTTTAATGAGGTGATTTTTGCTAGATTTTTGATTTTATGCAAGTAGGAATTTTCGAATTTGTGCGTGTAGGCACTAAAAAAAAATTACAATCAGCTTAGCCAAGTTCAACCTAGAAACGGCAATTGAAGGCGATAGATTGACGCAATCTTTTGAGCCATAAACATTTGCAATGGGGGTCGCCTTCACCTTTTGGGAATGATCGACCCCCATTGCAAATGATCCTGACTCAACATCTTGCATCACTTTATCACCTTGAATTGCCGTTTCTAGGTTCAACGCTCTCTCCCGGAGGATTCCGAAAAAAGCGGACTTTTCCGTCCCTACAACTTGAATTTAGACGATAGTTTTTCTGGCTGCCAAAATCTGTGATATGTTTAATGTCTTGTAAATTTCCAACTGCCGTTTTTAACACGCGTTTTGGATAAGGAATGGGCTCCCTCGAGGATCTGACATATCTTCTTCCAGCACCGCTTTTTCTTCAGCTGATGCATGCAATTGTGAAGAAGGTGGTAGGCCAATACTGTTAGAAGCCACACCAAAAAGATCAAATCTGAGGGGAAGAAGCAAGATGTTAAACGAATAACAGAGGAGTTTTAGTAATTGTAAACTACTAAGGATGAGTAGTTTAATAAAAAAGAAGGCCTTAGAAGCACATTTGCATTCCAACAATGTTTTTGCCTACCCAAATTTGATTGGGCAAGCTTAGCATACATAAATGCATCGTTATCTTGAATGTATAGCCCTTACACATAAATGTAAGGGCTATATATATTCATAACTAAACCTTTACGGCATTAGCTGATGTTGGTGTTGCAGCAGATGCTGCAGGACCACATCCAACATTCACACCCCTTGCTGCAAGTATAGCTTTTATTTTTGCTTTTTCCTCAGCAATACGAGCCTTCTGAGCATCAAGCTGTGCCAATTTTGCATTGTTAGCAGCTTTCTGAGCATCAAGCTGTGCTAGTTTTTCATTATTAGCGGCTATTTTCTCTGAATTCGCTGCCATTTGAGCTTTTATAGCCTTATCTTGTTGAACAGCTACAGCTAGTTGAAGACATAAAGCCACTGGATTGGATGATAATGGGGCTTTTGGAGAACAATCTACGCTTATAAGTGTAATATCTTTAGAAATTGGGCCTGCCATAAGATCTCCTTTTTTTGATTGGGCATGCATAGCATACATAAATGCATCGTTATCTTGAATGTATAGCCCTTACACATAAATGTAAGGGCTATATATATTCATAACTAAACCTTTACGGCATTAGCTGATGTTGGTGTTGCAGCAGATGCTGCAGGGCCACATCCAACATTCACACCCCTTGCTGCAAGTATAGCTTTTATTTTTGCTTTTTCCTCAGCAATACGAGCTCTTTCTTGAACTATGTGAGCTTTCTGAGCGTCAAGCTGTGCTAATTTTGCATTGTTAGCGGCCTTCTGAACATCAAGCTGTGCTAATTTTGCATTATTAGCTGCTATTTTCTCTGAATTCGCTGCTATTTTCTCTGAATTCGCTGCCATTTGAGCTTTTATAGCCTTATCTTGTTGAACAGCTACAGCTAGTTGAAGACATAAAGCCACCGGATTGGATGATAATGGGGCTTTTGGAGAACAATCTACGCTTATAAGTGTAATATCTTTAGAAATTGGGCCTGCCATAAGATCTCCTTTTTTTGATTGGGCATGCATAGCATACATAAAATGTCAACTTTTAGAAAAGAAAAAATATTTTTTTATCCATATCACAGCTTTTCCTACAGGAGACAATAAAAACAGCAAAAAATATTTGTCAAAAAAATTATTTTAATTTAAACTAATATTAGTAGGATAATAAAGGAGTTTGTTAAATGGTCTCCAGTAATTATTCTCAAGATAATAATGAAGAATTGCTAGCGCAATTAAAAGCGCTTGAATCGTCAGACAAAAACTTTGAATCTCTTGAAGGCGATATTGATTCAACTCGCGGGGAGGTCACCGATCAAAACTTATCCATTGATTCAACTCGCGGGGAGGTTGTTGACAAGAATATCACATTGCAAACCGACCAATCATCCCTTCAAACCGACCAATCACGTCTAAGTGTGGTAGAAGCGGATATAAAGGATAAGGTCACTACAGCCCAAGAAATTTTATCCTTATTTAAAAATACGAGAATCTCTTCTCCTCAAGATCAAACCCCGATTCTTTCTCCATCAGTAGCACGAGGAGAAGTACCCGCATCAGCGAGACCAGCCACTATAAACGTATCACCTGACCATGCTGAAATCATTGAACTCCTAATGAATAGAACACTTATAGGTCTACGAACCATCCCCAGTCAAAATCTTGATCATTTTAACGATGCTTCTGGAGTTACTTTAGAAGAAATTCCTACAGAAGAGTTGTTCATTAAAGATGACCTAGTAGCCGTTTTGAATCCTTCAACTGGTATGTGTGGATCTTTAGAAGGTACTTCTCTTAGTAAAGCAAATATAAGAAATCGAAAGAGAAATCGTGCCTTTAAATTCAATGTAAGAAGGAAAGATGGCACTATTGTTCCCAACGTTTCCATACAAAAAACAATAAGCAAAGATTTAATCAGAGTAATTGGTAATGCTTATTTGGCTCATCGAATTATCTTAATAAAAAAAGTAGAAAACAAAGAAACAGTCAAAAAAGAAGAAACTCAACCCATTCAAAATCACGAAGTAATAGAGCAAAGCACCTCGGAAGAACGGCAAGATATTGGTATATTGAGGAAATTGCAAAATCTTTGGTTTGCCTTTATGTCATTGGTGAGGGGTCCTGCAAAAGCAGAAGTGTCGGAAAGCTACGCCAATGAGGTCAAGAAAAACGAGGCGAAAAGGAACACTCAACGAGTTATGCAAGATTTCCAAAAAGCACAGGAAATCAAAACTAGAGCAATCGAAAAGAAAACAGCAGAAATGCGCTTACAATATGACATACGCATAGCTGAACATAACGACATGCCGTCCATTCAGCCTAATTCTCATAAGCCTCATACGCAAAAACCACTTGGCCAAAGCCATAAAGTAACAAAATAAGTTTTCGATATCTAAGAATTCTCACCAAGGGAACTCTTATGGATAATGACTCTTCTCAAAATGATTTTCTAAGTGATCAAGATCCTTCTTTTGAAGAAAGCTATGACTTAATAAGTGTGCCAAAGGAACATCTAGACATCGTTTTTTCTCAAAAGAGTTTTATCAAGCATCTGGATTTTTCTACTCTCAAAGAGCAGGCAGATCAGGGCGAAGCTGAAGCGCAGTTCCGCGTGGCGGAGTGTTATAGAAATGGGGAAAATATTCAACGATCCTATCCATCCGCTATTCTTTATTACAAACTAGCTGCTGATCAAGGTCACAGATATGCTCAATATTTTTTAGCTGATTTATATGATTATGGTCTTGGAGTAAAACAAGACTTTGTACAGGCTCTATATTATTACAAATTGGCTGCCGAAAAAAATTGCCCTGAGTCATTAGCAAAGTTAGGTAAATTTTACTATGAAGGAAAAGGAGGCGTTGAGAGATCACCGGAAAAAGCGATTGATTACTATCAAACAGCAGAGCATCTTGGAAGTATAGCTGCTTTGGATTATTTAGCTGATGCTTATGAACAGGGGATCGGTGTCGAAAAATCAGAGGAAAGAGCATGGTATTATCGAGAAAAAAAATTTCAATGTGTAAAGATGCAAGCAGATGAAGGTGATGCATGTGCTCAGGCACTTCTGGGATCGTACTATCAAAAGGGAAATGGAGTTGAGAAATCAATGGAATCTGCTGTTCACTATTATCAATTGTCTGCTGATCAAAATTATTCAAAGGGTTTATTTAAGCTGGGTGAGTGTTATGCAGAAGGTAGGGGGGTTCAAAGATCCTCTGAGAAGACCATCCACTACTACTCATTAGCTGCTGATCAAGGATATCCTCTTGCTCAAGCTATGTTAGCTAAATATCTACTAGAGAATAAAATCAATGAAGAACAAGCTGTTCACTATCTAAAGCTGATTGTACAAAACAGGCAATGCTATTTTTGGTTGCTAGCATCATGTGAATATAACTTGGCTAAATGTTTTGAAAAAGGAACAGGAATCAGACAATCCGCCAAAAATGCCCTGTATTACTATACAATTTCTGCAGAGAATGGCCAAAAATTAGCTCAGAAACGGCTAGGAGATGCCTACTGGAAAGGAGAATTAGGGCTTAAAAAATCCCCTGAAAGAGCCGTTGAGTACTATTTGTTGGCAGGCAATCAGGGTTGTTCCTGTTCTTTAGAGATAATTGGCGATTGTTATGCTCTAGGAAAAGTCGTAAAGCAATCTTATGAAAAGGCTTTTTACTATTACAAATTAGCTGCTGAGATAGATATCAAAAAGGGACATGGCGCTTCCATCTATGTATTAGCTAGATGCTTTGAATATGGAGTTGGTACAGAAAAATCTTTGGAAAAGGCATTGCAATACTATAGATTTGCTGGCGAAAATGGTTTCTCACGAGGTTATTATAAATTATGGCGCCTCTACAAAGAAATGGGTGGAGAAGAAAATGCAAGAAAAGCAGCTGCATACTTCAATCTGGCTGTTAAAGGAAATGATCCATATGCTCTATACGAGCTACAAGGTGGCGTTTGTGATCTTATAGATTTTATCATCTGAACATTCTTCTTGGTGGGATCACGCATATTTATGAATTCTCATAGCCGCATACACATGCTTAGGGATAGATAATGAAGGCAAAAAGGCACAAAGTCTTCAATTGTC